>ERZ724513.148-NODE-148-length-29877-cov-8.638388_pt1 | contig 29877 bp, 31 predicted proteins | sample MGYA00376046_ERZ724513 | MGnify/ENA primary metagenome ERZ724513 (study PRJEB28724, sample SAMN07190883) | activated sludge metagenome | isolation source: activated sludge of sewage treatment plant in Hong Hong | place: Hong Kong | collected 2016-03-17 ...
TGCCGCTGTCGACCGGCTGCGCCATGGTCAGCAAGGTCTGCGGCTCCGGCATGAAAGCCACCATGGTCGGTCACGACGGCATTGTCGCCGGCTCCTGTGGTGTCGTGGTGGTCGGCGGCATGGAGTCGATGACCAATGCCCCCTACCTGCTGCCCAAGGCGCGCGGCGGCTATCGCCTCGGTCACGGCCAGATCATAGACCACATGTTCATGGACGGACTGGAGGATGCCTACTCTGCGGAGAACCGCGGGCGCCTGATGGGCACCTTCGCCGAGGACTGCGCCGGCAATTACAATTTCAGCCGCGCCGCGCAGGATGAATTCGCCATCCGTTCGACCCAACGCGCCAAGCAGGCCAGCGACGACGGCAGCTTTGCCTGGGAGATCGCTCCGGTCACCGTTGCCGGGCGCAAGGGCGATACCGTGATCGACAAGGATGAAGGCCCGTTCGCGGTCAACATCGAAAAGATCCCGACCCTGAAGCCGGCGTTCCGCAAGGATGGCACCGTGACCCCGGCGAACTCGTCGTCGATTTCCGACGGTGCCGCCGCCATGGTGCTGATGCGCGCCTCGCAGGCCGAAAGGCTGGGGTTGAGTCCGCTCGCCCGCATCGTCGCCCACACCACCCACGCCCATGCGCCGGCGCTGTTCCCGACCGCGCCGGTCGGCGCCATGCAGAAATTGTTCGCAAAAACCGGGTGGACCGCGGAAGGCGTCGACCTCTACGAGATCAACGAGGCCTTCGCCGTCGTCACGATGGCCGCCTTGCACGACCTCAAGCTGCCGGCCGAGAAGGTCAACCTCCACGGCGGCGCCTGCGCGCTGGGCCATCCGATCGGCGCATCGGGCGCCCGCATTCTGGTGACCCTGCTCGGCGCGCTGAAAAAGACCGGCGGCAAGCGCGGCGTCGCCAGCCTGTGCATCGGCGGCGGTGAGGCGACGGCGCTCGCGGTGGAAATGCTGTAAGTGCCGCAGCCGGTCGGGTCGCTTACCTACCTCAAGCTGATCGGCGCCATGTTCATGTGGGGCGGAACCTGGATCGCGGGCCGCGTCGTGGCGCAGGAACTGACCGCGCCGCTGGGTGTTCCCGCCATCCGCTTCCTGCTCGCCGGGCTGGTGCTGGCCGGCTTTGCGCTGGCGACCGAGGGACGGATTCCGCGTCCGCAGACGGGCAGCGAATGGGGAATCGTCAGCGGCCTGGCGATGACCGGCATCTTCCTCTACGCGCTCTGCTTCTTCTACGGCCTCAAGCACATCAATGCCGGGCGCGGCGCGCTGGTCGTCGCCCTCACCCCGGTTATCGTCGTGCTGGCCGCATGGTTTCTCGGCCGAGAGCGGATGACTCCGCTCAAGCTGACCGGCGTCGTCATCGCCATGGCCGGTTGCCTGACGGTCATCGGCAGCGGTAATCCGCTGGCCCTGCTGCATGGCGCGGTCGGCATCGGCGAGTGGCTCATTCTCGGCTGCGCGCTATGCTGGACCGCCTACACCTTCATCGGCCGGCGCGCGACCAAAACGCTGTCGCCGCTGGCAGCGACCCTGTGGGCCAGCCTGATCGGCGCCGCGCTGATCGGAGCGACGGCGCTGCTGCAGGGCGGCAGCGACATCGCCGCCTGGTCCTGGCGGGTGTGGACCAGCGTCGTCTTTCTGGCGGTCGGCGGCACCGCCCTCGCCTTCACCTGGTTTGCCGACGGCGTCAAACGCCTCGGCGCCGCCAGGGCGTCCGCCTTCGTCAACCTCGTCCCGGTGTTCGCCGTCCTGCAGGCAGCGGTCCTGCTCGACGAACGCCTCGGATTGTCCGTGCTCGGCGGTGGCCTGCTGGTCATCGCCGGCGTCTGGATGACCGCCAACCTTTCGGAGAAAACAGCATGATTCTGACCCAGGAACAGGAAATGATCCGCGACTCCATGCGCGCCTTCGCGCAGGAACGCCTGGCCCCCTTCGCCGGCGAGTGGGATCGCAATCACACCTTCCCGGCCGAAGCCCTGAAGGAACTCGGCGCGCTTGGCGCGCTCGGCATGGTCGTGCCCGAGGAATGGGACGGCGCCGGCATGGACTACCTGTCGCTGGTCCTGACCCTCGAGGAAATCGCCGCCGGTGACGGCGCCACGTCGACAATCGTCAGCGTCCAGAATTCGCTGGCCTGTGGCATCACGATGAAGTACGGCAGCGCCGAGCAGAAGGAAACCTGGCTCAAGCCGCTGGCGCGGGGCGACAGTCTCGGCTGCTTCTGCCTGACCGAGCCGCACACCGGCTCCGACGCTTCGTCGATCACCACCCGCGCCGACCGCGACGGCGATCATTTCGTCATCAACGGCGTCAAGCAGTTCATCACCACCGGCAAGTACGCCGATGTCGCGATCGTCTTCGCGGTCACCGACAGGGCCGCCGGCAAGAAGGGCATCTCCTGCTTTCTCGTGCCGACTGCGACGCCGGGCTACATCGTCGCCCGCATCGAGGAAAAGATGGGCCAGCACGCCTCCGATACCGCGCAGATCCTGTTCGAGAACTGCCGCGTGCCGGCCGCCGCCCTGCTCGGCAAGGAGGGCGAAGGCTACCGCATCGCCTTGTCCAATCTCGAGGCCGGGCGCATCGGCATCGCCACCCAGTCGGTCGGCATGGCGCGCGCCGCCTTCGAGGCGGCCGTGCGCTATGCGAAGGAACGCAACACCTTCGGCGTACCGATCATCGAACACCAGGCCGTCAACTTCCGCCTCGCCGACATGGCCACCCAACTCGATGCCGCCCGCCTCATGGTCTGGCGCGCCGCCGCCCTGAAGGATGCAGGCCGCCCCTGCCTGACCGAAGCGTCGATGGCCAAGATGTTCGCATCCGAGATGGCCGAGAAGGTCTGCTCCGACGCTATCCAGATTCATGGCGGCTACGGCTATGTCAGCGATTTCCCGGTCGAGCGCATCTACCGCGACGTCCGCGTCTGCCAGATCTACGAAGGTGCCAACGACATCCAGCGGCTGGTCATCGGCCGCGCCGTGGCTGCTGCCTAAAGCAAGCATTCAGGGGGAGAGCAATGACCATATCGAACATGAACGGCAAGCTCGATTTCGAGGAACGCTCGCTTCGTCTCGCCGTTCTGATCGATGCCGACAATGCACAAGCATCTGTCATCGATGGGCTATTGGCCGAGATCGCTCGTTTCGGCGATGCAAGCGTAAAACGGATCTACGGCGATTTCACTTCCCCCAATAGCGCCCAGTGGAAAAGAGTCCTCAACCAGTTCGCGATCAAGCCGGTGCAGCAATTCGCCTACACGACTGGGAAAAACGCGACTGATAGCACGATGATCATCGATGCGATGGATCTGCTGTACACCCGGCGCTTCGATGGTTTTTGCCTGATCTCCAGCGACAGCGACTTTACCGGGCTCGCCCTGCGCATCCAAGAAGAGGGTCTGAGCGTGTTCGGCTTTGGCGAAGAGAAAACGCCCGATGCATTTAAGAACGCCTGCCACAAGTTCATCTTCACCGAAGTCCTGCGTCCGCTGCCATCGACCACAGCGCCCGATACCGCAGCAGGAACGCCCTGTCCGAAAAAGCCGGCGCTCGTAGCGAGCCCGGTGCCAACCCCTCCACCGGTAACGCCCAAAAAGCCGTTGCCCCTTCAGTTCGTCCTGCAGGCGCTTGATCAAGCCAGCGATGACACCGGCTGGGCCAATCTAGCTCTATTCGGCAGCTATCTGACCAAGCTGCAGTCCGATTTCGACCCGCGCCTATACGGATTCAACAAACTGAGCGACCCTGTCAAATCGAAACCACATGTCTTCGGGGTCGATGAGCGTCCGGTAGCCGGCACGAATTCCAAAGTCGTTTACGTTCGCCGCAAAGCGGCAAAAATGGTGAACACCCCGTAATCATGACGGCAAGCTCAATGCCCCGGCAGGGCCGACATCAGACCGAGATGCTCAACGAAGGGATCGAAATCGCGGTCACTGTAGAGCAAGGTGTGACGATTTTCGATGCAACTCGTCGCAATCAGCGTGTCGATCGTCTTCCGGACCGTCACTCCGCGCGCACGCAGATGGCGGAAATTGCGGGCGGCCTGCAACGCCACATCCAGACCCACCAGGGGAACAACGGGCAGCGCGGTGAGCAGGGTTTTCGCCTGATTGAAATCGTGTTCGCTGACAAACCCCTGCAGTACTTCGGCGAGGATCAGATCGCCGATCAGCAGCAACTCGCTGGAGAGCAATTGATCGAGACGATCACTTTGCGGCGTCAGGTCACCCCGAAAATAGTCGATCCAGACACTCGAATCGACCAGGATCATCGGTCCTGCCTCATCGCCTCCAGATCACCCTGCCAAGCCAGCCGGCCGCGAAAGCTACGGATTTCTTCCTGGCGCGCCAAGCGCAGCAGGGTCTTGAGTCCCTGCTCCACCGCTTCCCTCTTGGTCTTCAGACCGGTGACCTGCAGCGCAGCTCGCATCAAAGCATCGTCAATCACAATATTTGTTCGCACGATACACACCCATTAAACTTGAGATACACATTCTAGCTCCTGCTCTCACAAACACAAGCAGAAGGAAACAACCGTGTCCGATCCCATCGACTTCTGGTTCGACTTTTCCAGCCCCTACGGCTACCTGCTGAGCGAGCGCATCGACGAGGTGGCCGCCCGTTTCGGGCGCAAGGTGCGCTGGCATCCGATCCTGCTCGGCATCGTCTTCAAGGCCACCGGCAGCGCACCGCTGACTCTGCAGAATCCCGCCAAGGCCGCCTACTCGCTGCTCGACTTCGCGCGCTCGGCACGCTTCATGGGCGTCCCTTACCGCCATCCGACCCGGTTTCCGCTGGCGACGCAGAATGCCGCCCGCGCCTACTACTGGCTGCACGGCGAGGACTGCGCGCTGGCCCGGCGCTTTGCCCACGCCACCTTTCGCGCGCTGTACGTCGACGACCGCGACATCGCGGCGCCAGACGTCGTGCTGGAAATTGCCGCAGGTCTGGGTGTCGACCGCAGCAGCCTGGAAACCGCGCTGCAACGCCAGGAAATCAAGGACCGGCTGAAGGCCGAGGTCGACAACGCGCTGGCCATCGGCGTCTTCGGTTCACCGCATGTGATGATCGACGGCGAGCCCTTCTTCGGTGCCGACCGCCTGCCACAGATCGAAAAGTGGCTGGAAACCGGGGGATTCTGAGACCGCCATGAAACGCATCTGCGTTTTCTGCGGCTCCAACGCCGGCCACGACCCGCGCTATCGTGCTGAGGCAGACCTCCTTGGCCGGCTGCTGGCCGGGCGCGGCATCGAACTGGTCTACGGCGGCGGCAATGTCGGCCTCATGGGGGTCATCGCCGATGCTTGCCTGGGCGCCGGCGGCACGGTCATCGGGGTCATTCCCGAGGCGCTGATCGGCAAGGAGGTGGCCGGGCGCGTCGTCGATCACCGGGGCCTCACCCGCCTCGAGGTCGTCGACTCGATGCACACCCGCAAGGCGCGCATGGCCGAGCTTGCCGACGGCTTCATCGCGCTGCCCGGCGGCTTCGGCACCTTCGAGGAGTTCTGCGAAGTCCTGACCTGGGGCCAGCTCGGGTTCCACGTCAAGCCGATGGGTCTGCTCAACGTCAATGGCTTCTACGACCCGCTGCTCGCCCTCTTCGAGCGCGCCGTCGCGGAAGGCTTCCTGCGCGAGGAGAACCGGGCGATGGCGCTGGCTGCAGACGACATCGAGAGCCTGCTCGCGGCGCTGGCCGCTTACCGGCCGGAACCGGTCAGCAAATGGCTGAAGGAAGCGCAGCAACTGTAAGACACGTAACGCGACAAGAACAGCGAGGCGACATGAGCACCCTGAAAACCCAACTGAACCCGCGCGGCGTCGAGTTCCAGGCCAATGCGGCAGCCATGCAGGCGGTGGTCGCCGACCTCCATGAGAAAGTGGAGAAGATCGCGCTCGGCGGCCCGGAAGCAGCACGCCAGAAGCACTTGGCTCGCGGCAAGCTGTTGCCACGCGAGCGCGTCAATGGCCTGCTCGACCCGGGCACGCCGTTCCTCGAGATCGGCCAGTTCGCAGCCTTTGACATGTACGGCGGCGACGTTCCGGCCGCCTCGATGATCGCCGGCATCGGCCGCGTCAATGGTGTCGAATGCATGGTCGTCGCCAACGATGCCACCGTGAAGGGCGGCACCTACTACCCGCTGACGGTGAAAAAGCACCTGCGCGCCCAGGAAATCGCCCTGGAAAACCGGCTGCCCTGCGTCTATCTGGTCGATTCCGGTGGCGCCTTCCTGCCCATGCAGGACGAGGTCTTCCCCGACAAGGAACACTTCGGCCGAATCTTCTTCAACCAGGCCAACCTGTCGGCGCAAGGCATCCCGCAGATCGCCGCCGTCATGGGCTCGTGCACTGCCGGCGGCGCCTATGTGCCGGCGATGTGCGACGAGTCGATCATCGTCAAGAACCAGGGCACGATCTTTCTCGGCGGCCCGCCGCTGGTCAAGGCAGCGACCGGTGAAGTGGTGTCGGCCGAAGACCTCGGCGGTGCCGATGTCCATACGCGCATATCCGGCGTCGTCGACCACTTGGCCGAGAACGATGCCCACGCGCTGGCCATCGCCCGCCGCCTGGTCAAGGATCTGAACTGGAAAAAGGCCCCGCCGCTGACGTTGACCGCGCCAGTCGCGCCGCTCTATCCGTCCGAGGAACTTTACGGCGTCATCCCGACCGATTCGAAGAAACCCTTCGACGTGCGCGAGATCATCGCCCGCATCGCCGACGGGTCGGGCTTCGACGAATTCAAGGCGCGCTACGGCACGACGCTGGTGTGCGGCTTCGCCCGCATCCACGGCTACCCGGTCGGCATCGTCGCCAACAACGGGATTTTGTTCAGCGAATCGGCGCTCAAGGGCGCGCATTTCATCGAACTGTGCGCCCAGCGCGGCATTCCGCTCGTTTTCCTGCAGAACATCACCGGCTTCATGGTCGGCCGCAAGTACGAAAACGGTGGCATTGCCCGCGACGGCGCCAAGATGGTCACCGCCGTCGCCACCACCAAGGTGCCGAAATTCACCGTCGTCATCGGCGGCAGCTTCGGTGCCGGCAACTATGGCATGTGCGGCCGCGCCTACTCGCCGCGCTTCCTGTGGATGTGGCCGAACGCCCGCATCTCGGTGATGGGCGGCGAACAGGCGGCGAGCGTGCTGGCCACCGTCAAGCGCGACGGTATCGAGGCTGCAGGCAAGACCTGGAGCGCCGAGGATGAAGCCGCCTTCAAGGCACCGATCCGCGAGCAATACGAGACGCAGGGCCACCCCTATTACGCCTCGGCGCGGCTGTGGGACGACGGCATCATCGACCCGGCCGATACCCGCCGGGTTCTGGGGCTTGGTCTGTCGGCGTCGATGAACGCCCCGGCCGAGGAAACGAAGTTCGGCATTTTCAGGATGTAGGCCATGTACCTGCCCAAGCACTTCGCCGAAGACGATGTCGCCGAGATGCGCGCCCTGATGCGCGCCCATCCGCTCGCCACGCTGGTCAGCCACGGCGCGGATGGCCTGAACGCCAACCACATTCCGCTGCTGCTCGCCGATTCGGCGCCCTGGGGCAGGTTGCAGGGCCATGTCGCCCGCGCCAACCCGGTTTGGAAGGACGGCCAGGTGGGCGGCGAAGTACTGGCGATCTTCCACGGTCACGACAGCTATATCAGCCCGTCCGGCTACGCCACCAAGGCCGAGCACGGCAAGGTCGTTCCGACCTGGAATTACACCGCAGTCCATGCCTGGGGCCACCTGCGGGTAATCGACGATCCGACCTGGGTTTTTGCCCAGATTTCGGCGTTGACCGCAGCAAACGAAGCCGGGCTGCGGCGGCCATGGGCCGTCACCGATGCCCCGGCCGATTACATGGAGAAGATGCTCGGAGCCATCGTCGGCATCGAGATCACCATTACCCGCCTGCTCGGCAAGTGGAAAGTTAGCCAGAACCAGCCGCCGGAGAATCAGGCCAGCCTGATCGCCGCCTTAGCGGCACACGGCGACCCGATGGCGGACCTGATCGGCCGGCGTCGACAATAACGAGGAGAGAAAGCGATGTTCATGCACCTGGAAATCGAACTGGACGGCCCGGTCGCCACGATCTGGATGAACCGGCCCGACCTGCACAACGCCTTCGACGAAGACCTGATCGCCGAACTCACCGCCGCCTGCAAGGCGCTCGATGACGATGACGACGTCCGCGTCGTCATCCTCGCCGGCCGCGGCAAGAGTTTCTCGGCCGGCGCCGATCTCAACTGGATGAAGCGCGCCGCCGACAACGGCATCGACGACAACCTCGACGACGCCCGCACCTTGGCCAGAATGCTGCGCGCGCTCGCCGAAATGAGGAAGCCGACCATCGCCCGCGTGCAAGGCGCCGCCCTCGGCGGCGGCATGGGGCTGGCGGCCGCGTGCGACATCACCGTCGCGTCCACGAAAGCCGTCTTCGCCACATCCGAAGTCAGGTTTGGCATCATCCCGTCGGCCATTTCGCCCTACGTGCTCCGCGCGATCGGCGCCCGTCAGGCCTACCGATACTTCCAGTCGGCCGAACGGATCGAAGCCGTCCGCGCCCGCGAAATCGGCCTCGTCCATGAAACGGTCGAGCCTGAGCAACTCGATGCCAAGGTCCAGGAGATTGTTGCCGCGCTGCTGCAGGGCGGTCCGCTGTCGCAGACGGCCGCCAAGAATCTGATCCGGGCCGTCAACAATCAGCCGATCAATGACAATCTGGTCGAGGATACCGCCCATCGCATCGCCCACCTGCGCGCCACGCCGGAGGCGCAGGAAGGCATCGCCGCGTTCCTCGACAAGCGCCAACCTAACTGGATCGAGGATTGAGCATGTTCACCAAGGTCCTCATTGCCAATCGCGGAGAAATCGCCTGCCGTGTCATCAGGACCGCCCGGCGCATGGGTATCCGCACCGTTGCTGTCTATTCCGAGGCCGACGCCAACGCCCGCCACGTCCGCCTGGCCGATGAAGCCGTGCTGCTCGGCCCGGCTGCGGCGCGCGAATCCTATCTGGTCGCCGAGAAGATCGTCGAGGCGTGCCGGCGCACCGGCGCCCAGGCGGTGCACCCCGGCTACGGCTTCCTCTCCGAGAATGCCGATTTTGCCGATGCGCTTGCCGCCAACGGCATCGCCTTCATCGGCCCGCCGGCCTCGGCGATCCGCGCCATGGGCTCCAAGTCCGAAGCCAAGAAACTGATGGGCAGCGCCAGCGTGCCGCTTACGCCGGGTTATCACGGCGACGACCAGACGCCGGCCCTGCTCCACAGGGAAGCCGACGCCATCGGTTACCCCGTGCTGATCAAGGCGGCGGCCGGCGGCGGCGGCAAGGGCATGCGTCTCGTCGAACAATCGGCCGACTTCCCCGACGCCCTGGCCTCGTGCAAGCGCGAGGCCATCTCCAGCTTCGGCAATGACCATGTTTTGATCGAGAAGTACGTCACCAAGCCGCGCCACATAGAAATCCAGGTCTTCGCCGACACGCAGGGCAATTGCGTCTATCTCTTCGAGCGCGACTGCTCGGTGCAGCGCCGCCACCAGAAGGTGCTGGAGGAAGCCCCCGCCCCCGGCATGACCGCCGAGCGCCGCCGTCAGATGGGCGAAGCCGCCGTTGCCGCCGCCAGGGCAGTCGGCTATGTCGGCGCCGGCACGGTCGAGTTCATCGCCAATCAGGATGGCTCGTTCTATTTCATGGAAATGAACACCCGCCTGCAGGTCGAGCATCCGGTCACCGAGATGATCACCGGCCAGGACCTCGTCGAATGGCAGTTGCGCGTCGCCGCCGGCCAGCCGCTGCCGCTGGCGCAGGAACGGTTGCAGATTCGCGGCCACGCGCTCGAAGCGCGAATCTACGCCGAGGACGCCGGCAAGGGTTTCCTGCCGTCTACCGGCAAGCTTATCCGCCTTTCTCCGCCAGCGGAAAGCCTCAACGTCCGCGTCGATTCCGGCGTCGAGGAAGGCGACGAAATCACGCCCTTCTACGACCCGATGATCGCCAAGCTCATCGTCTGGGACGAGCACCGTGACGCGGCGCTGGCGCGCATGCGCAAGGCGCTGGCCGATTATCAGGTGGCCGGCGTCACCACCAACATCGACTTCCTGTCGCGCCTCGTCGCCTGCCCGGCTTTCGCCGGCGCCGATCTTGATACCGGCCTGATCGAGCGCCAGAAGACCTTCCTCTTCCCGGCAACCCAAGCTGTGCCATACGACGCACTGCTCGTCGCCACGGTCGGCGAACTACTCTGGGAACAGCACAAGGCCAGGCTGGCTGCGAAGAGCAGTGGTGACCCCTGGTCGCCCTGGCACGCGCGCGACGGCTGGCGGATGAACCTCTCGGCCGCCCGCATCATCGGCTTCCGCGATGGCGAAAGTCTGGTCGAAGCGCAGGTCCGCTATCAGCGCGACCAGTGGCGGATCACCATCAACGGCCGATCAGCACTCGCGCGCGGCCGCAAGCTCGAAGGCGACCGTATTGCAGTCGAATTCGACGACCGCCGGCTGATCGCCAGCGTCGTCGCGGTCGACGACAAGAGGAGCGTCTTTTTGCAGGGGAGTACATACTCACTTCTGCGCGACGACCCGCTGCACCTGGTCGAGGCCGGCGGCGCCCACGGCGGCGGCCTGACCGCGCCGATGCCGGGCAAGGTCGTCGCCCTGCTCGCCCAAGCCGGCCAGAAGGTGGAAAAAGGCGCGCCGCTGCTGATTCTCGAAGCGATGAAGATGGAGCACACCATCACCGCCCCCGCCACCGGCACCGTCAGGGCCTTCTGCTACGCGGCAGGCGAACAGGTCGGCGACGGGGCGGCGCTGGTCGAGTTCGAGGGAGATGGTTGAAGCTTGACACGATGCGTTCGGGCAACCAGTATCAAGCAACCCGAAGCGCATTAGGGACTCACCATGCAAACAGAAATGAAAGGAAAACACGTGAAGAATCGTTTCTCAATTCGTTGCCTCTTAATTCTGGCGGCGGTAGTCGGCGCCGAGGTCAATGCCGGGGATTGCATCAAGGACCAGCATGGAAACGTGGTATGCGGAGAGGGGCAGTGCGCGTCGGATCAATACGGCATGGTGTTCTGTGCCAGGGCAGGCGGCGGCGCGATGAGGGATCGCTATGGTGTCGTCAAGTGCGGTGTGGGCTATTGCGCCACCGACGATGAGGGACAGGTAAAGTGCTCGTCGCAACCGGGTGGCGGAGCCGCGGTTGATTCGAATGGCACAGTGAATTGTTTGGGCACCTGCCAGGATGCCATGCCGGAATCTTGTGCTCCGGCGCGCTAGGAAACCGCTCCCGCCCATGATGCCTGCCCAGATCAAGATCATCGAAGCCGGCACGCGTGACGGGTTGCAGAACGAAGAGGCAGTCGTCCCGAGCGAAACCAAGATCGAACTGATCGAGCGCCTGGCCGAGGCCGGGCTGCGCGTCATCGAGGCGACTTCGTTCGTCTCGACGAAGTGGGTTCCGCGATGGCCAAAAACGCAGCGGTGATGCAGGGCATCACCAGGCACCCTGCTGCGGTCTACCCGGTTTTGACGCCCAATTTGCAGGGCTTCGATTCAGCGCTGCAAGCCGGCGCCAGCGAGGTCGCCGTCTTCGGCGCGGCTTCGGAGGAGCGAAAAGTCTGAGCCTGGCCCCTTTTGCTCGTGGGGATTGAAACCGGCGTCGATCTCGCTACACTGGCAACCATCGGCGACTGGATTTCCGGCGCCATCAACCGCCCGAACGGCGCCAGGGCCGGCCGGGCAACCTGCGCGAGGGATACCCGGTGAGCCTGATCTCCTCCATTGCCGATTTCCTCAAGCCGACACCGGCACCCACACCCCAGGTCCGGAACGCGCTCGAGCGGGTTGGCGAAATCGTCGACCCGCTGCTCAGGTCAGCCTCCGGGTTCGAACGTGAGCTGGCACCGGCCGTCGAGCACGTGCTCGGCTACTGCGAGGGCCTGATCGCGGCGCTGCCCGGCCCGATCGAGATCAATCGTCAGGCCTTCTCGGGTGATCCGCTGGTGCATGCGCTGTTCGCCACGGCCGACGACATCGACCAGATGCTCGGACGCAGTCAGGCCGTCCGCGACTTTCTGGCGGAACCCCAATGCTGGGAAAGCGAGTATTTCTACGCGCTGTTCGCCGCCCGCCGCCAGCAGAAGAAGCAGCTCGGCATCGGCCAGCAGGGTGAGATGCTGCAAAGCGATGTGCCGCAGGTCGTTGTCTATTTTTCCGGCCAGACGCTGGTCGAACCGCATTGCAACCTTGAGGTCACGCTGGAAAACCTGCGTTGCCGGGGACTCGAAAGCCTGCTGCACACCTTCCGCGAACATGTTGAGGCGCTGCGCAGCGAGCGCGACGGGCTGCGCGCCGATGTCTCGATGCAGCGCGCGCACCTGACGGTATTGCGCGGCAAGTCGCCGGGGCCGGAATTCGAGACGCACACACGGCATCTGGCCGAGCTCGATGCGCGACTGCGGGAAAAGGCCGCCTCGCTGTTGCCGCAAGCGTTGCTGGCGGCGCTCGCCGATTACCTGCGCCAACCGGAAGCTTCGCTAACCCTGTCGTCGGTCAGGATCACGCTGGACCGGCTCGGCGTCGTCAGTGAGCAGACCGGTGACGACATCAATCTGCATACGCTGAGGTTTCCCGAATTCCGTGGCCGCGACAAGCGCAACTACATGGCGATGCTCGCCCGCATCCGTCGCGACGAGGCACAGGCGGCGGTAGACCTGGTGCAGGACCAGCGCCGCCGCTTCATGATCATCTGATGATCGCCTCGCCCTGCATCAACGTTTGCAAGATGGACGAACGGACCGGCCTGTGTTCGGGCTGCTTGCGGACGATCGACGAGATCGCGCGGTGGTCATCGATCGACGATTCGCGCCGGCTGGGGATCCTCGCCGCCGTAGCCAAACGCCGGCAGGAACACGACCCCCGGGAAGGCGACTTGCGCTGCGACTGCGACCACCATGGATAGCGACGAGCAGGGCAAAGAAAGGGGCCAGGCTCGGATTATTTACCTTGCAGAATTAAACCCCTCGGCATTGAGGGGATGAAGGTGCAGGATAATTCGTGGCGCCGCAGCAGGCGACTCCTCCGCGTAGCGGCTTCGTCCAACTCGGCCTTCCAACGGACTCGCTTCCGCCACCCCTGAATTTGGATGTTGAACGACCGCTTGCACTATCCCGATGTTTCCGCGTCGGGTCGATTCTTGCCTATTAACCGCTTTCCCTCTTCGATCCCTCCATGCCTCTCCCCTCGCAAGTAAAGATCGTCGAAGTCGGCCCGCGCGACGGGCTGCAGAACGAGAAGCTGGTCGTCCCGACCGCCACCAAGATCGAACTGATCGAGCGCCTGGCCGATGCCGGGTTGCGCGTCATCGAGGCGACTTCGTTCGTGTCGCCGAAATGGGTGCCGCAGATGGGCGACAACACGGCGGTGATGCTGGGCATCCGCAAGCACCCTGCTGCGGTCTACCCGGTTTTGACGCCAAATTTGCAGGGCTTCGATGCGGCGCTGCAGGCCGGGGCGACCGAGGTTGCCATCTTCGGCGCGGCTTCGGAGAGCTTCTCGAAGAAGAACATCAACTGCTCGATCGCCGAGAGCCTGAAGCGTTTCGAGCCGATCGTCTCGGCGGCCTCGGCGCTGGAGATCAAGGTGCGCGGCTACGTGTCGTGCGTCGTCGGCTGCCCCTACGAGGGCGCCATCGACCCGCGACAGGCGGCGGCGGTGGCGCGAACGCTGTTCGACATGGGCTGTTACGAAGTCTCGCTCGGCGACACCATCGGCGTCGGCACGCCGGCCAGCATCGCCCGCATGATCGAGGCCTGCGCCGCGTTGGTGCCGATCGCGAAACTGGCCGGCCACTACCATGACACCTACGGCATGGCGATCGCCAACATCTACGCCTCGCTGCAACTGGGCATGGCGACGTTCGACAGTTCAATCGCCGGACTGGGCGGCTGCCCGTATGCCAGGGGCGCATCGGGGAACGTGCCAACCGAGGATGTCGTTTACCTGATGCATGGGCTGGGGATTGAAACCGGCGTCGATCTCGCTAAACTGGCAGCCATCGGCGACTGGATCTCCAGTGCCATCAACCGCCCGAACGGCGCCAGGGCCGGCCGGGCAATCTGCGCGAGGACTGTCCAATGAGCCTGATCTCCTCCATTGCCGATTTCCTCAAGCCGACGCCGACGCCCACACCCCAGGTACGGAAGGCGCTCGAGCGGGTTGGCGAAATCGTCGATCCGCTGCTCAGGTCAGCCTCCGGGTTCGAACGTGAGCTGGCACCGGCCGTCGAGCACGTGCTCGGCTACTGCGAGGGCCTGATCGCGGCGCTGCCCGGCCCGATCGAGATCAATCGTCAGGCCTTCTCGGGTGATCCGCTGGTGCATGCGCTGTTCGCCACGGCCGACGACATCGACCAGATGCTCGGACGCAGTCAGGCCGTCCGCGACTTTCTGGCGGAACCCCAATGCTGGGAAAGCGAGTATTTCTACGCGCTGTTCGCCGCCCGCCGCCAGCAGAAGAAGCAACTCGGCATCGGCCAGCAGGGTGACGTGCTGCAGAACGATGTACCGCAGGTCGTCGTCTATTTTTCCGACCAGACGCTGGTCGAGCCGCATTGCAACCTCGAGGTCACGCTGGAAAACCTGCGTTGCCGGGGACTCGAAAGCCTGCTGCGCACCTTTCATGATCATGTCGAGACGCTGCGCAGCGAGCGCGACGGGTTGCGCGCCGATGTCTCGATGCAGCGCGCGCACCTGACGGTGTTGCGCGGCAAGTCGCCAGGGCCGGAATTCCAGACACAGACGCGGCATCTCGCCGAGCTGGACGCGCGCCTGCGGGAAAAGGCTGCGTCCCTGATGCCCGACCAGTTGCTGACGGCGCTCGCCGATTACCTGCGCGAACCGGAAGGCTTCCTCGGGCTGTCGCCGGTCAGCATAACCGTTGACCGTCTCGGCGTCGTCAGCGAGCAGGCCCGCGACGACGTCAATGTGCATACGCTGAAGTTCTCCGAATTCCGTGGCCGCGACAAGCGCAACTACATGGCGATGCTCGCCCGCATCCGTCGCGACGAGGCACAGGCGGCGGTAGACCTGGTGCAGGACCAGCGCCGCCGCTTCATGATCATCTGATGATCGCCTCGCCCTGCATCAACGTTTGCAAGATGGACGAACGGACCGGCCTGTGTTCGGGCTGCTTGCGGACGATCGACGAGATCGCGCGGTGGTCATCGATCGACGATTCGCGCCGGCTGGGGATCCTCGCCGCCGTAGCCAAACGCCGGCAGGAACATGACCCCTGGGAAGGCGACTTGCGCTGCGACTGCGACCGGCATGGATAGCGAGGAGCAGTACCTTTGCGTCGGTATCTGCATGGCCGACCCCGATTCCGGCTACTGCCTTGGCTGTGGGCGGCCACCGCTCGCCACCCCGGAGGTAGTGAGCGAGGTCGTCCCCTTGATGAAGGTCCCGCGACCGACAACCAGCGACCCGGACAACCCGGAATGAGTGTTCAACTCCCCGAGTCGCTGCTCGTTATCGAGCGCGGCTGGCTGTCGGCCAACAGCATCGTTTCCTTCGCTGGCGACGATGCGACGGTGGTCGATAGCGGCTACGTCACGCACGCTGCCCAGACGGTCGAGCTGGTCGCCCATGCCGTGCGCGGTCGACGCCTGAAAAGGCTCATAAACACGCACTCGCACTCCGACCACATCGGCGGCAACGCGGCGCTGCAGGCGAGATTCGGCTGCGAGATCATCGTCCCGGCCGGCCTCCACGCCACCATCGCCGAGTGGGACGAAAACGCCCTGCTCCTCTCGCCGCTGGGCCAGCAGGCAGCGCGCTTCCAGCACGACAGCCTGATCCGTGCCGGCGACGAATTGTCGATGGGCGGCCTCAACTGGCGGGCCCTGGCGGTTCCCGGACACGACATGGAGGCGCTGGCCTTCTACAACCCGGAGCGGCGCATCCTGATCTCGGGCGACGCCCTCTGGGAAAACGGCTTCGGGGTGATTTTCTCCGAGCTCCTCGGCGAGGCCGATGGCATAGCCGTCACGCGCGCCACCCTCGAAATGCTCTCGCGCCTGGCGATCGATGTCGTCATTCCCGGACACGGCAGCCCGTTTGCCGGGGTCGACGCCGCTTTCGCGCGTGCCTTCCGGCGCGTCGACAGCTTCGCCGCCGACATCGACAAGCTGGCATGGCATGCGATCAAGGTTCTGGTTTCATTTGCCATGCTGGAAAGACGCCGGCTGCCGGCCGAAGACTTTCCGGCATTCGTACTCGCCCTGCCTTTCGCCATCAGCATCAACCACCGCTACCTGAACCTGCCGGAAGATCGGCTTGTCGAGCGCATCGAGCGCGAACTGCTGCTGGTCGATGCCCTGCGCCGCGAGGACGGCTTCCTGGTGGCGGGCTAAGCGGCCGGCAGGGCGCGCTGGACCAGCCGCGTCCAGTAGGCAATGCCTGGCGCCAGAATCTCGTCGTTGAAGTCGTAATGCGGATTGTGCAGGGTGCAGCCGCCGGTCCCCGGCCCGTTGCCCAGCCACACGTAGCATCCCGGCTTCTCGCGCAACATGTAGGCGAAGTCCTCGGCGCCCATCGACGGCAGCAGATCAGTAAGCACTCGCTCGCTCCCCAGCACCTCGGCTGCAACACTGCGGCAGAATTCCGTCTCCGCCACGCTGTTGACCGTGGGCGGGTAGCGATGGTCGAAATGAACGCCGATCTGCGCCCCGTTCGCCGATGCGACGCCGCTGCACAGGCGCTCGACGGCGCGCTCGACGGCTTCCTGGACCTCGGGTTTGAAGCTGCGGATGGTGCCGCGCAGGACGACTTCCTCGGGAATGATGTTCCACGCCTCGCCGCCATGGAACTGGGTGACGCTGACCACCGCCGCATCACAGGGGTGCAGCGTGCGGCTAACCACGGTCTGCAGGGCCTGGACCAGTTGCGCGCCGGCGACGATCGAGTCCACGCCCTGGTGCGGCATCGCCGCATGGCAGCCGTGGCCACGCACGCTGATCTCGAAGGCGCAGGTGCCGGCCATCACCGGCCCGGGCATCACCGCCATCTCGCCGACCGGAATGCCCGGCCAGTTGTGCAGGCCGAACACCGCCTCGACCGGGAAGAGTTCGAACAGTCCGTCCTCGATCATGACCGCGGCGCCGCCTTCCGATTCCTCCGCCGGCTGGAATATGAACGCGACGGCGCCGTCGAAATCCGGATAGGCGGCGAGATGGCGCGCCGCGCCGAGAAGGATCGCGGTATGCCCGTCATGGCCGCAGGCGTGCATCTTTCCGTGGTAGCGCGAGTGGTGCGGAAACTCGTTCATTTCTGCCAGCGGCAAGGCATCCATGTCGGCGCGCAGGCCGATCATGCGCCGCGACGTCCCGGCGCGCAGGACGCCGACGACCCCGGTCCGGGCGATGCCGCGATAAACCTCGAGTCCGTAGCGCTCGAGCTCGCGGGCCACCACTTCAGCGGTGCGGTTCTCGTCAAAGGCGAGTTCGGGGTGCGCGTGAATGTCGCGGCGCAGCGCCGTCAATTCGGCAAGAAAAGGCAGTTTGGGAATACTCATGGTTGTCTCCTTGTCGTTCCTTTTCTCACAAACACTGAACGCCTGGCTTTGGCTACAAAACAAGCTTCTTGAGCGTCATCGCATGGTGCGCCTCACGGTTGAAGGCGTCCACGACATGTGCCGGATTCTTTCGAATACTATCGAGGTCCGTACTGTCGATCATCACGATACAGAGGTTCGAGTCGCCCATGATCTTGTTGGCGTATCGACGTGCTTCCGGGCCAATTTTGCCTGTACTGACGATGACGATCACGTTTGATTTGAGAAAGTGCGTGAGGCCAACTTCCTTGGCCACGTCGTCGAGCGAAACACGATCCGTGTTCTTGCACTGGACCTGCCAACGCGAAAATACCAACCTTGCCGACTCGAAGACGAGATCGACCTCGGCGCCGCCCGTTGCTTGCGCCCGAAGGCGGGTGGCTACATAGCCCATATCGAGCAATCGCATGAGCTTGAAAGCCAAAGCTTCCAGCGCAAGGCCTCCAACGTGGCGATCTTCGGAAGCGATCTCGATCAAGATTTCCGGTAGTGGCTTTCGCAGCAGATCAAGCAGCTTTGGATCAGTCTGGTCTTTGAGTTGGTCGAGTAACGGCGTTATCACGTCAGCGGCCAGCTTATCAGTTGGTGTGATCAGGAAGGGCTTGGCACCCCGCCCCCCGGTAGTTTTCGTTGCCGTGATGTAGCCCGCATCAACTTACGCATTTAGTACCAGTTTCGGCAGGCTCTTCTCGGGGAATTTGACTCCGTAGGTGGCTGCCGCCAGCTTTGCAATCTCGTTCGCAGGCTGCGGATCGTTAGAGCCGGAATTCGCCAGTGCCAGCAAAAAGGCACGCTGTTCGTTGGTGAAATGGCCTAAAACACCGAAGTCGGCCGGATTGGTGCCAAGCACGGCACGCAGCTTCAGATCATCGATCTGCCAACGAGACCCGATGAATACACCCGCCCTTTCAAGCCAGAGACGCATCATGCTTGGATGCTTGCCGCCCGGCGGAAAGTGAATTCCCCTGTCTGCAAGGCTTTGTCGCAGTGAAGCCAGATTGACCGCCTCGCCTGCAACTGTCATGTCGCGAATGCACTGCACCAAAGCCATACCCTTGAGTTTCAGAAGAATGTGTCGGGCCAGAACTCCGTACAATTTGGCTTCGTCGCCCTTGTAGGAATTCAGATCACGGCCGAAGACGGTCAGGTTTGCATCTTCGTCAATCAGGCCGTAGGCCTTCATGCCGAGTCTGCAGTTCATCGCAAGCTTCTTCTGATTGTTTTCATTTCCCAAGCTATGCGCAGAGAAGTACCGTGCTTGAATTGCCACTTGCAACGCTTTGGCGTCTCCCTCATGCTCAACAGCCAGATCGAGCAAAGTGCAAAGATCAACCTGCGATGGGGAAAACTCGCTACCGAAAGGCAGATCGCTACGCTGAGTCACTTTGCATCTCCTTATTGATCTCTACGATAGCTCAGGGTAGGCGGGGGATGCTTTGATCGTTGAACACACGTCTTGAGTGAGGTTCCGAGGATATATTTTGCGCTTGAGATTCTGTTGCCTTTGCTACCGGACGCGACTGCCCTCCGTCCTTCGGCAACGGGATATCGACCTCATTGAGGGGCAATGAGCATGGTGTGCAAATCGTGTATTGGGCTGATTTCTCGGCACCAGTTCCGGCAGAGGCGCCCTGCACCCGGCCACTTGCCTTGGCTGAAAAGCGGCCAACGGCACCCTTCAGGTAGGACTCTGACAACTCGACGCAAACCCAGTGGCGCTTGAGGTTCTCTGCAACCATTCCTGTAACACACGAGCCGCCGAAAGGATCAACGACCAAATCACCAACGTCGGTCAGCATACGAATGAAATATTCGGGCAACTGGGCAGGAAATCGCGCAGGGTGAATTTCAAGCTTGTTTTCTCTGCAGTAGTCCTGGTAGCGACCATTCGATTCGGTATTCGCAACAGCCAGAAGGTTGGGGGGAACAGCACCTCCATTGTCCCTCTGGAACTTGTCCGATATATCGTGTCCCGATGGACGCAGTTTCGCTGTGTAACCATTCTTCAGCAAGTGCTTCATCGAATTGCTGTATGGAGCAAGTACTCGTCGGTTGCTGGCTTTTGGCCACGGCGTTGGAGAAAGCCACCAGATACAGTTAACGGCATCTTTGACCCGTACCCGGCGAATGTTTACCCACTCGGCCGGTGTCGGCAATTTGGAGGGGTTCCACCAGAAATGTTCCTGGCACAAATGGAAGCCGTATTCCCGACAAAGCATCATCAGCAATTCAAAGTGGTACAAAGACCTGGTCGGGACTCCAGGATTCCATGACCCGCCAATATCTATTACCAGACTCCCTGTATCCTTCAATACACGTCTGAAGCCGTCAGCAAACGGTCGGAACCAGTTGCAGTACTCCTCGGCGTCTTCATTCCCATAACTCTTCTTTCGCACCAACCCGAATGGTAGCGAAGTCATTATCAGGTCAACCGATTTTTCTTCCGCCTGCGAATGCAGATAGTCGAGGCTGTCACCCAGAAAAGCTTGACCGAATTCGGTTGAAAAGCAAGTACGTAAGCGCTCCTCGCTGTACATCGCCTGAGGTGCCACTTCATACAAAGCCCGATTCTGCTCAACCGCAGGCGTGTTCTTGTGGAGGTGCCGCAAGTATTCGCTGATTGATTTCAGCCCCAACGAGCGAGCAGCAGCCTCGATCTCCTCGCGTTCTTCGGCTGTTAAACGGACATTTACAAAGCTGTCGCGGGGCGCAAGAGATTTGGGGCGGGCCATATATTATCCTTAGCTATTTTTGTCACACGGGAATCATATCAACTAGAAAGTTTTTGTGTGACAAAAATCCGCCGATTCTCGGGGATGGATTCGGGTTGCTTGTCGACGCCGCCTTCATTATGCTCCGCGTTATGCAACTCGTTCTCATCAGCGGCCTCTCCGGGTCGGGCAAGTCCGTCGCCCTGCATCTTCTCGAAGATGCCGGGTATTACTGCGTAGACAATCTGCCGGTGATCATGCTCACGGTTCTCGTCCGCATGCTCAAGGAAGAGGGTATCAGCAAGGTGGCGGTGGCGATCGACGCACGCTCGGGGATCGGCATCGAACTGCTCCCGCAGAAGCTGCGCATGCTGGAGGAGGAGGGAACGCAACAGAACTTCCTCTTCCTTCATGCCGATGACGAGACGCTGCTCAAGCGCTATTCGGAATCGCGGCGGCGCCATCCGCGCGCCGCCGACGGGCAGACCCTGGCCGAAGCGATCCGCGCCGAGCGCGAATTGCTCGAGCCGATCTCGACACTCGGCCACCGCATTGACACCAGCGGCCTCAAGGCCAACGCACTACGCGAATGGATTCGCCAGTTCATCGACGACGAGCCGGGACACGGGCTGACGCTGATGTTCGAGTCATTCGGCTTCAAGCATGGCATTCCGCTGGATGCCGATCTCGTCTTCGACGTGCGCTGTCTACCCAACCCGCATTACGATCCCGAACTGCGCCCGCTGACCGGCAAGGACCGGGCGATCATCGACTTCCTCGAAAGCGAACCCGATGTCATCCGCATGCGCGACGACATCGCCCGCTTCATCGCCACCTGGCTGCCGGCCTACGTCCGCGACAACCGCAACTATCTGACCGTGGCCATCGGCTGCACCGGCGGCCAGCACCGTTCGGTCTACTTTGCCGAATGGCTCGGTCACACGTTCGACGACCAGGCCCGCGTCCTGATCCGCCACCGCACGCTGGCCGGCGGCTGATGCGCTGGCTCGCCTACCTGCGGCCCGGCGACTGGCTGGTCATCGCCGGCGGCGCGGCGGTAGTCGGCTTCACCCTCCCCATCCTTTGGCAGGGCGGCTTTGCCGAGCGCGCGATCATCCGCCAGGACGGGCGGATCTTCGCCGAGATCGATCTCGGCAGCCGTCGCGAAGTCATGGTCCCCGGCCCCCTCGGCGCCACGCGGGTGGCCATCGAGCCGGGGCGCGCCCGTGTCGTCGCTGACCCCGGGCCGCGCCAGTATTGCGTGCGCCAAGGCTGGCTGGCACGCCCCGGCGAAATCGCCATCTGCGCGCCCAACCACGTCAGTGTCCAGATCGCCGGACGCACCCGCGCCTATGACAGCCTCAGTTACTGAACTGACCGTCACCGCCGAGGACCGGCGCGTCGCCTGGCTGGCCACTGCGGCGGTCGCCCTGTCGCTCGTCGACGCGGCAATCCCCAGCCCGTTGCCCGGGGTCAAGCCGGGCCTGGCCAACATCGTCACGCTGGTCGTCCTGATCCGTCACGGCTGGGCCACCGCCGTCTGGGTCAGTGGATTGCGCGTGCTCGCCGGCAGCCTGCTGCTCGGCTACTTTCTTGCCCCCGGCTTCTTCCTGGCGCTGACCGGGACGACGTTCAGTCTGCTCACGCTCGGCCTCGCCCGCCATCTGCCGGGACGCTGGTTCGGGCCGGTCAGCCTGAGCATCCTTGCCGCCTTCGCCCACATCGGCGGCCAGTTGCTGCTCGCCCGCCTGTGGCTGATCCCGCACAACGGCGTCTTTCTGCTGACGCCGATCTTCGCCGCCGCCGCGCTGGTATTCGGCACCCTCAACGGCCTGATTGCGGCTAGACTGCTGGCGGAAATCCCTGCTGCGGAACCTGTCCGATGAACCAGACGATCTGCCTCGCCCTGACCGGCGCCTCCGGCATGCCCTACGGCCTGCGCCTGATCGAATGCCTGTTGGCCGCCGGCTGCCGTGTGCAGTTGCTGTATTCGCAGGCGGCACAGGTGGTCGCTCGCCAGGAAGTGGATCTCGAATTGCCGACGCGCCCGGCCGAGGCCAGGGCCGCCCTGCTCGCCCGGTATCCCGCGGTCGACCCGGAAAAACTGGCTGTTTTCGGACGCGAGGAATGGTTTGCCCCGGTCGCCTCCGGGTCCAACCCGCCGGACGCGATGGTCGTCTGCCCCTGCTCGATGGGGACGCTGGCCGCCATCGCCCAGGGACTGGCCGACAACCTGATCGAGCGCGTCGCCGACGTAGTCCTCAAGGAAGGCCGAAAACTGATCCTGGTTCCGCGGGAAACACCGCTTTCGGCCATCCATCTCGAGAACATGCTGCGCCTGGCCCGGGCCGGCGCCGTCATCCTGCCGCCCAGCCCGGGTTTCTACCACCACCCGCAAACCGTGGCGGACCTGGTCGACTTCGTCGTCGCCCGCGTTCTCGACCAGCTTGCCGTCCCGCACGCGCTGCTGCGGCGCTGGGGCGAATGATGGGCTGGCTGGGCTTCGCGAGCCGCCACGATGACCGTGCTTCTCCGCGGATGCAAATTCCGCTGTTTCCGCTCAATGCCGTGCTTTTCCCCGGCGGCGTGCTGCCGCTCCGGATCTTCGAGCAGCGCTATCTCGACATGGCCGCCGCCTGCATGAAGGAGGAGCGCCCCTTCGGCGTCTGCCTGATCGTCGCCGGCGAGGAGGCGGGCGGCGTCGCCGAACCGCACCCGGTCGGCACGCTGGCCCGCATCACCGACTGGGAGATGGAGCAACTGGGCCTCCTGCAGGTGACGACGCGCGGCGAACAACGCTTCCGCATCGTCGACACGACGGTGGGCCAGAACAACCTGCTGCAAGCCGAGGTCGAAATCATCCCCAACGACGGTCCGCTGCCCTTTCCCGTTGAACGTCAGCGCCTGCTGCCACTGCTGCGGAGAATCGCCGGCGACATGGGCCCCGCCCGCATTCCCGAACCGCACCACTACGACGACGCCGAATGGGTAGGTTACCGCATCACCGAAATCCTGCCGGTGCAGAACCTGGCCAAGCAGAAGCTGCTGGAACTCGAAGATCCGATTTCCCGACTCGAGATCCTCGAGAAGTTTCTCGACCAGCGCCAACTGCTCGACTGAATCGTGGCCGCTTCCCCCCGCGCCCCCACCCTCCTGGAAGCCATGCGCTTCTGGCTGAAACTGGGGTTCATCAGCTTCGGCGGACCGGCCGGGCAAATCGCCGTGATGCATGACGAACTGGTCGACAAGCGGCGCTGGATTTCCGAGCGGCGTTTCCTGCATGCCCTCAACTACTGCATGCTGCTCCCCGGTCCCGAAGCGCAGCAACTGGCCACCTATCTCGGCTGGCTGCTGCATCGCACCCGCGGCGGCATCATCGCCGGCGCGCTGTTCGTGCTGCCGTCGCTGCTCATCCTCATCGCGCTCTCCTGGCTGTACATGACCTTTGGCCAGACGCCGCTGGTCGCTGGCCTGTTCTACGGCATCAAGCCAGCCGTCACCGCCATCGTTGTCCACGCCGCCCATCGCATCGGCAGCCGCACGCTGCGCAACGGTGCGTTGTGGGCGATCGCCGCGGCGGCGTTCGTCGCCATCTTCGCCTTCGACCTGCCGTTCCCGGCCATCGTTGTTGGTGCCGCCCTAGTCGGTGTCATTGGCGGCCGCCTCGCCCCCGGCCACTTCGCCACCGGCGGCGGGCATGCCAGCGCGGCGGCATCGGCCGGACCTGCGGTGATCGACGACGGTACTCCGACTCCCGTCCACGCCCGCTTCACCGCCCGGCGTCTGCTTGAGGTTGCAACCATTGGCGTCGCGTTGTGGGCAGTGCCGATGGGCCTGCTTGCCGCATTCCTGGGCTGGGATCACACCCTGACGCAGATGGGCTGGTTCTTCACCAAGGCGGCCCTGCTCAGCTTCGGCGGCGCCTATGCGGTGCTGCCTTACATCTATCAGGGCGCCGTCGCCGACTTTGGCTGGCTGAGCAGTTCGCAGATGATGGACGGTTTGGCACTGGGTGAATCGACGCCCGGGCCGCTGATCATGATCGTTGCCTTCGTCGGTTTTGTCGGCGCCTGGGGCAAGGCGCCATTCGGGCCCGATGCCCTCCTTCTTGCTGGCGTGCTGGCAGCCACGCTGGTCACCTGGTTCACCTTCCTGCCTTCATTCCTGTTCATTTTCGCCGGCGGACCGCTGGTCGAGAGCACGCACGGTGATCTCAAGTTCACCGCACCGCTGACTGCCATCACGGCTGCGGTCGTCGGCGTCATCGCCAACCTGGCGGTCTTCTTTGGCTACCCTGTGCTGTGGCCATCAGGATTTTCAGGCGGTCTCGATTTCGTGGCGGCTGTCATCGCGCTGGGTGCCGCCGTGGCGCTGTTCCGTTTCAAGGCCAACGTGATCCACGTCATCGCGGTCTGTGCCGGCCTCGGGCTGGCCGCGCGCTTTCTGACCTAGCCAGCGGGTCGACCGCAACCGCCCTCAGGCCGCTGGCTGCTCGGCGATCCGCCGGATCGACTGGCGGGCATCCGCAGGCAATACCAGCTCGGCGTAGGTCAATGGCTGCAGGAGATGTTCATCGAAGCGCAGCAGACCCTCCTGGTCTTCTTCGAGCAGTTCGGCATCGAGCAGACTGGCAACAAGATTGGCGAAATCCGACTTGTCGGCGGTCTCGGTATCATCAAAACCGTGGAGGAGCGCCAGGCGCTGCGCAAGTAGCACGCAGTCCTTCTCCAGCACCGCGCGCGTCAGCTTGCCCGACCCGCGCTGCTGCAACAGCGCCAGTGCCAGGAAGTGGCGGCCCAGCATCGGTCGCAGGGTCTCGCCGATCATCTGCAGTTCGGGAAACTCCTGACTGTTCGCTTCCGGCGCCAGTAGCCAGCCGTCGACTCCGGCATGACGCAGCAGGCCGCGCCCGGCGAAGATGCCGATGGTGTGCTGGATCTCGCGCAGCAGTTCGTCTTCCGACCAGCGCAGGAAGAGCGCCGAGCGCAGGATGCCGTAGATACCGACAACGGCGTCGGTCAGCCGTCGCACGTCGAGTCGGCGGTTGTTGCCGAGCAGGCAGGCGATCAGCGCCGGGACCGCGAACAGGTGCAGGACGTTGTTGCGGAAGTAGGGAAGCTGCTTGGCCTGCGCGTCGACGACGCGGACCAGGTTGCCGAACGGATGCGGGACCTGCTCGACGATGCCGAGTCGCTCGGCATGGGCAACGACCTGCAGCGGATCGAGAACGCAGGCGATGCGCCGTGGCGAATAGGGCGCTCCCGCATCGAGCGCCTGGAAGTGCGCGATCATTCGCCGCAGGCCGAGCGCATCGGCGGTGCACCGTGGCGTCGCCAGCAACGCCAGCGCGACCAGGCTGACCGGATTGAGTACCGCCGCCGCGTTGATCCGCGTGGCGAGTTCGCTGGCGGCGTCGCGCGTCGCCACGCGCAGCCATTCGCCGTTCGCTTCGTCGCGCGCCGCGCGCCAATCGGCACGCTGCCCGTCGAGAAATGCGGCCAACGGTAGCGGATCGCCGAAGTTCACATGCACCTTGCCATAGATGCGGCGAATGCTGCGCACGCTCGTCAGCAGGGTCCACAGCGATTCTCCCTGCTTCGGGCGCCCGGACAGCTCGCGCACATAGGTCTGCCCCTCGATCAGCCGTTCGTAGCCGATATAGACCGGGACGAAAACCAGCGGCCGGCTGTGGCTACGGACAAAGCTGCGGATGGTCATGCCGAGGATCCCGGCCTTCGGTGCCAGCGTGCGGCCGGTACGGCTGCGCCCGCCCTCGATGAAATACTCGATCGGAAAGCCGCGCGCCAACATCAGGTGCAGATACTCGTCGAACACCGCCGCATAGAGCGGTTCCCCCTTGAAGCTTCGACGCAGGAAAAAGGCGCCGCCACGGCGCAGCAGCGGACCCACCAGAGGCATGTTCAGATTGATGCCGGCAGCGATGTGCGGCGGCGTCAGGCCGTGGCGGAGAATCAGGTAGGAGAGCAGCAGATAGTCAACATGGCTGCGGTGGCAAGGCACATAGACGATTCCGTTGCCCGGCGCGATGTCAGTCAGCGCTTCGAAGTTGTGCGCCTCGATGCCGTCGTATAGATGTTCCAGCAGCCAGGTGAGCAGAAGTTCCGCCGCGCGCAGAACGCCGTAGGAGTAGTCGGAGGCGATCTCCAGCGCGAAATCGTTCGCCTTGGCCTGCGCCGCGCCCGGCGGGATTCCGAGCCGGATCGACTCTTCGCCGATCGCCAGGCGCACCGGATCGCTGGCCAGCAACATCTCGATTTGCGTGTTGCGGTGCGAAAGGTCGGGACCGATGGCCATTTCCCGTTGCCGACGGAAATGCACGCGCAGCACGCGCGATACCTTGCGCTGTGCCGCCGCGGCGTCGAGCGGGGTGGCCCCGCGATGGACCAGTTCGCGCAACGAGAGGGGCCGGTTGAAGCGCACCAGCGTCTGCCGGCCGTGCAACAGCACCGCGAGAAACTGGCGCAACCGGCCCGGCGAGCGCCAGGTTTCGGCGAGCAGCGCCTTGAGGATGGACTCCTGCTTGTCGGGGCTGCGCCCCCAGAGCACCACCACCGGCACCAGTTGCACATCGAGGGTCGGCTCGGCCACCACCGCCCGCAGCTGATCGACCAGCAGGCGGGACGCTCCCGGCGCGGAACCGTCGTTGCGCCGGTTGAGGAAGAACAGCGAGCGCTTCGCCCTGACGCTACCGAGCGTGAACGGTGCCTCGGCCGGCGGCAGGCCAGCACGCCGGGACTCTTCGAAAAGGACCAGCAGGTTCGACAGATGGCGGTCCTGCAGGACATAGCAGACAGGTCGCCCCGGATCGATGTCGGCAGCCGCCTCGGCGAATACCGTCGTGCGCACCCAAGCATAGAGCAGGCGCTGCGCCAACGGAACGAACCAGCCGGAAACGTCGAACAAGGCTCTCACCACCTCTCAAGCAAGCACGGGGCACGGCCCGCCGAAGGAGATTCTAATGGGAATTCGGGCCGGGAAACAGGCGCTGGACAAGGCTCTCGGCAATCCGCAGCGTTCTCCCCAATACCGGGGTCGCCAAGTCTGATAGCTACGGCCCGGCTTTCCGCACCAGTTCGGCCATAGCAATATCCAAGGCACCGATCATTCTCGACAGCGCCAAGATCGCCACGCTGCTATCCCCACGCTCGACATGGCCAACATAGCTGCAATCGAACTCGGCCAATAGAACCAGTTTTTCCTGGGAAATCGATTTTGCCAGACGAATACACTCTCTGCCGCGCCAGGCGCGGTGGATACTCGGTCCTGTCGGTTGCTTGAAGAATTTGGCGCCCCGACATGGTTCCGATATGATGCGCCGCGGCAGTTCAATACATGATAGAGGAGGTGCGAATGGAAAAGAAAGGTATCGCCACGTTTGTGGTTGGTGTTTTCGCAATGGCCATGCACGCTATGCCGATTCAGGCGGCAGAGAGTGCGAAGATCATCGAATTCCCACCTCTACAGCTACGTAGCGGAACGCTAGTCTTGAGGGAGTGGCAAGACGACAAACATTACGGTAATAAGGACCTTGTTCTTAAGGTAAATGGTAAACCAAAGAAAGTCATCCAGCTTACCGAAGGTCTTATATACGGACTGCTTGGGCCCTACCAAATCGGCGAAAACGATATGGTAGGAATCAATGAATCATCAGGCGGAAATGCGACTGATGCATCGACGGTGACGATTTTAACAATCGATAAATCTGGAAACATCACCCCGCAGCGCCTAGACAGCAAGGAAGCTCAGCAAGTCTCATTTGATTGCGACAGCCTGGAAGAGGCGGCAACGGTAGTTTCCGCAACCTCCATCAAGTTCAAGTGTATCTCTCGCGACGGACGCAGGACAAAAAGTACCTTCTTTACCTTCGAGAACGGACGCATCAAGTCCAGTCGCCAATAATCATGGTGCAAAACAAGGATGCGGTGAAAAAATTCGGACTCGTTGGCGCCATAGTAACCATCAGCGTTGCGATGCTGCCCGGTTGTTCAAAGCAGGGTGACGCCGGGTCAGTCAAGGCCGCGGCAGCAACGGTTGAGCCGAAGCGGAATACCTTCGAGCCACTAAGCAATCTGGCCGCATTCAAGGGCAAGGCACCGGAAGAATTCTTGAGCGATGCATCGGTCGGGCCAAAGTTGCGAACAATCCTGCCGCAGGAGCAAATTGCCTGCGCAAAGGAAATTTTCAATTACATGCCTGATCTGGAATTGAAGCCGGATGGCAGCGTACATGCCGAATTGATGGGGTCGCATGCCGAAGGGTGGCGCCACGGATTAATTAACGTCCATCCTTCCGGTGAGATAAACCTATTGCTCGACTGCAACTTCGATGGCAAAGGCAAGCAACCATATTATTTGTTCACCAATAGAAATATCGAAATTAATTCCGCAAAAGTTATTAGTGACTGGATCGCGGAAACGCCTCTGAATGGCGATGAAATGGTTGTCGTTTCTGATGGTTTAACGAAACGGGAAACATTGCTACAACAGCTAACTCGGAAGGCCGGGAATGTGGTCGCCAAGAATCTCGCAGACCAGAAATCCACATCCGACGAAACATCTTCCACGAAGGGGAAAGAAAAGGTCGTTAGCGAAGCCGCTCCAATCAAGCAGAGCAACAACAATTCTGCTTCAAATGCAACGAACAGCCAGAGCCAACGGCGGATTGCCTATATCCGCGCAGGGGCCATCGCTTGCGGAAATCCCGGATCGTTTCTCAAAATTGCAGCAATCGAGCGGGTCAATAACCCCTATGTCTCGCTTCCCGGAGATTGCGAAACAGCCCTTGCAGATATTCCTACCACATTTGTTCATTATATCCGTACTCCAACCGCTAGCGACTTGATTCAAGCAGGAACATTTGTCGGAACTTTCTATGTGCGCAATTATGACATTGTCTATTAATATAGATAGGGCACGAACAATACGTTACCGTTACCAGGAAATAGTTTATGAAAAATGTTCAAATGTTGATTTTTGTGGCATTTACGGGTACTTCAATTGCAGCGCAGGCGGCAGATATTCCTGCTCAGTTTAGAGGACAATGGGGGAAAACAAGGAAAACTTGCAACTCGAAGGCAATTGAGTCAAATAATCTAATTAAGATTTCCGATAAAAAATTGGAAGGCTATGAAATGGGGTGTCGCTTAAAGAAAATGAAGACTGCGACCGATACTCTGCTTGAGGGCACATTTGCATGTGACGTAGAAGGTGAAACGAGCGCTGTTCAATACGAGCTTGAGCTCTTGGATGGTGGGAAAACTCTCCTATCAAATGGGAGTAAGCTGCTCCGTTGTAGGTAACATTTCAATCAGCTACCCAACCGGACGCCATTCCCTGGGAATAAGTGGTCCCAAATACCAGACAGGTAGTTATCTCCCTTATAGGTTGGGGAAGCCGCGTGGATTGTGGGGAGACAGTTGGGAAACAGTCGAGTGGGGTCGACTACGGAGAAACTGTTGGAGCGGGCGATGGAAACAGAACACAACACCCAACCCATTAACAAAAAAACAGATTCTTTCTGTTTTCCCAATGGGATAACACC
>ERZ724513.150-NODE-150-length-29675-cov-7.414045_pt1 | contig 29675 bp, 25 predicted proteins | sample MGYA00376046_ERZ724513 | MGnify/ENA primary metagenome ERZ724513 (study PRJEB28724, sample SAMN07190883) | activated sludge metagenome | isolation source: activated sludge of sewage treatment plant in Hong Hong | place: Hong Kong | collected 2016-03-17 ...
CGGTTCTCCGACCGGGTAGGGGACGGTTCTCCGACCGGGTAGGGGACGGTTCTCCAACCGGGTAGGGGACGGTTCTCCAACCGCTGGAGAACCGTCCCCTGACCGCTCGAGAAACCTCCCCTTCGCCCGTCGTGGTCATGCCGAGTGACCGGGCTGGAGGCTGCGGATCCGCACAGGCGGTCGTGCAGCGCCACATCGAGTCCGGCCGGTATCAAAGCGGCCTGCCGGGGCTACCTTGAGGTATGCGTTACCGGTCACGTTCGGTTCGTGGCATTCGGGCCTACGCGGTGTGCGGTGTGAACACCGTGTCGTTCGCCCTGACCGCCACCGAATTCGCCCGCAAGGGCCTGCTGGGGTTCTGCGTCGAACGCGCCGCCGAGGGCGGACCGTTCGTCTGGATGCGCGGGTTCAAGGTGTTCCCGTCGCTGGTGCCCGACCCCAAGCCGACTGATGAGGTGTCGACGTACACCCACCCGATTCAGGCGCTGGTGTGGGACGACTTCACGCTGCGTGGCGACACCACCTACACCTACCGCTTTCACCCGATGCGTGGGACGCCGGCCAAGCCGCGACGCAACAAGCCGATCACCATCACGGTGCACACGGAGCCGCTGCATGGCGGCGCCAATGACGTGGTCTTCAACCGCGGCGTGGCCTCGAGCCAGGCCTACCAGCGCCGGTTCAACGGGCTGCCGCCCGACGCCCAGCCGACCCCCGAGTTGCGGCAACAGGCGCTCGACTGGCTCAGCCGCGATCTGGACGACGTGCTGCTGGACTTCATTCGAACAACCGCCCCCGGCGACGCGCTGCACGGCGCGTTCTACGAGTTCAACTATGCCCCCGTGCTCGACGAACTGGTCCGCGCCGCCGACCGGGGCGTCGAGGTGCGCCTGGTGATCGACTTCAAGAACACCGCCGACGGCCCGCGGGTGCCCAACCAGGCCGCCATCGCCGCCGCCGGCTTTCCGCCCGGCGTGATCATTGCCCGCGAGGCGCGGGTGTCGGCGATCGCGCACAACAAGTTCCTGGTGCGCAGCGAGGCCGGAACCCCCACCACGGTCTGGACGGGCTCGACCAACCTGACCATGGGCGGCGTGCACGGCCAGTCGAACGTCGGCCAATTGGTGCGCGACGCCCGCACCGCCGCCGCCTACGAGGCGTACTTCGACCTGCTGGCCACCGACCCCGGCGGACGGTCGGCGGACACCGCCACCGACAAACGAACCAAGAACGCCGCGTTCAAGGCGGCGGTGGCCGCCTTGAGCCCGGGCCCGGCCGACCGGGCGGGTGTCGCACCCGGCATCACCCCGGTGTTCAGCCCGCGACCCGACCTGGGGGCACTCAACCTGTACGCCCAACTGATCGGAGCGGGCACCACCTCGCTGGCCTGCGCCACGTTCGCGTTCGGCATCGCGCAAGAGATTCAAGACGCCGCCGCCGGCGGAACCCCTGACGGCCCGCTGCGGTTCTTTCTGCTCGAAACCCGCGGCAAGGCGACGGTTCGCCTCGACTCGTCGCGCAACGTCTACCAGGCCTGGGGTTCTGAACTCGACCACCCGCTGGGTCAGTGGGTCGTCGAGACCACCACCCGTGAACTGGGCCTCAACAAGCACGTCGCGTTCATTCACGACAAGTTCCTGCTCAGTGACCCGCTCGGTCCTGACCCGGTGGTGGTCACCGGCTCGGCCAACTTCTCGAAGGCCTCCACCACCGAGAACGACGAGAACATGATCATCATCAGGGGTGACGCTCGGGTGGCCGACATCTATTTCACCGAGTTCAACCGGCTGTTCTTTCACTACTACTTTCGTTCGGTGGTGCAGCAGCTGTCAGCACGCAACGGTCAACAGCAGGGCGACCAACCCCAGGCCGACCAGCACGCCTTCGACCTGATCGAGAACGACACCTGGACCCTGAAGTACGCACCGGGCACGCTGCGCGCGAAACGGGTGCAGAAGCTCGCCGAGATGGCCGATCCGCTGGACGGCTGACTCACTCGCGTCACCGACGACCGTTAGGGTGAACCCCATCGACGAGAGGGGTCGAGATGGGCGCGGTATCGGGCTTGGGCCTGGTGCTGGGCCTGTGCGCCTTTCTGGTGACGTTCGCGCCCAGCCTGCTGCCCCGACGCTGGCTGATGCAGGGCCTGATCGGCGGTGTCGTGGCCGTGATCGGCTACCTCGTCGGCCTGGCGCTCGAAGCGACCGCTCGATTCTTGGCCCGCATGATCGGTTTGACCGTGCAGGTCACCTGGACGATGCCCGGCGGTCAACAAATACTGACGCTGGTCGGGGTGACGCTCCTGGTGTTGGGTTGGTCGTGGTCGGTTCGGGAGCATCGCAGGACCGCCCGGCTGGTCGACATGCCGCTGCAGCCCGTCTGGCACGACATCGCGGCCACGGGTGTGGCGTTGGCGTTTCTGGCGGTGCTGGTGACGCTGGTCACCGGGCTGGTGATGCTGGGTAGCTGGGCCACCAATGGTCTGGACCTGTTCATGCCGTCACTGCTGTCGTTGTTGGTGGTCGTGGTGGCGATCATCGTCGCGCTGCGGCTGGTCAACCGCGTGCTGGTGCGTCGCGTGTTCGAGTCGCTCACCAGGCAGGCCGAGAAGATGAACCGGCGCCGCCCCCGCGGGGTCGAGGCTCCGACCTCGGCCACCCGCAGCGGCAGCCCCGGCGCCGCGCAGTCATGGGACGACCTGGGCCGTCGTGGCCAGATCTTCACCTCGTGCGGGCCGTCCGCCCAGCAGATCGAAGCCGTGACCGGCGAGCCTGCGCTCGAGCCTATTCGCGTCTACGCCACCCAGGGTGACGACGGTGTCGCCGGAGCGGTCGCGGCGGCCATGGCCGAGGTGCGCCGCACCGGTGCCCTCAACCGGGGCACCCTGGTGGTCAACACCCCTGCAGGTCGGGGTTGGGTGGACGAGTTCTCGGTGCAGGCCGTGGAGTACCTCACCGGCGGTGACTGCGCGACCGTCTCGATCCAGTACTCGAAGCTGGCCAGCGCGTTCGTGTTTCTGGCCGACCGCGACACCCCCGGCCAGAGTGCGTTCGCGCTGCTGGAGGCGCTCGAAGAAGAGATCGAGCTGATGCCGCGCGACCGCCGTCCGGCCATCTACGTGAGCGGCGAGTCGCTGGGCAGTTTCGGCGGCCACGGCGCCTTCGTCGACGCCGATGACATGGTGGCCCGTATCGCAGGAGCGGTCTGGATCGGCACACCGGGCTTCACCCGCATCGCCCGCGACTTGGTACGGCTGCGCATGCGGGGCTCACCCGAGATCACCCCCGTGATCGACAACGGCAAGCACATTCGCTTCGTCACCAGACCCGAAGAGCTGGTCGCCGACGCCTACGGACGTCCACTGGGCCGATGGGACGCCCCGCGCATCGTCTACGTCGCGCACGCGTCCGACCCGATGGCCCGGTTCACCGCCGAACTCGCGTGGCGAGAGCCGGACTGGTTGCACGAACGTGCCGGCTCCGATGTCAACCCGTCCCTGCGCTGGTGGCCACTGGTCACCTGGTTTCAGGTCAGCACCGACATGGCCACCAGCCTCGACACCCCGCCCGGGCACGGCCACATCTACGAAGACGAACTGGTGCCGGTGTGGGCCGCGGTGCTGCAGCGCACGGACGCTCCGGTCACGGCCATCGTCGCCGCGATCAGATCGGCGGTCGAGGTGTTGAAGAAGCCGGCACCGGGTGCCGCGGTCGGCTCGGGTAAGGGGTCGGGGTCGCTGGGGTCGATTCGCCCGGGTGGTGGGTTGGGCGGCCCGGGCGCGTCCGGTTAGGCCGCTGGTCGAGCTTCTCGATGGTCGAGCTTGTCGAGAGCCCGTTGGTTGCGTCTGTTGCCGCGGAGCGGGGGGCCTGTCCCGCCCTTGCTGAACTGCTCGGCTAGCGCCTCGCAGGTGCGCAAACGCCCGACCACACCCTGACAGGGACGCTCCCGCTCCGCTTTGACGTTGCGCTCGCAGCCTTCGTCATCCCGGCGAACGCGGGATCTCATAACGCGATCTGCGTTCTCTCGTTGGTTGAGCGTGTCGAGACCTCGTCGCGCCCGTCACGTGTGAGATCCCGGGTCAAGCCCGGGATGACCGCTGTCTGTGTCATCACGAACGCCGGGTCTTTGACGGGCGAGACGTGAGCGCACTCCATCACGGCACGCCGTCATCCCGGCGAACGCCGGGATCTCCATCTGTCGCGCACTCGATCACGGCACGCCGTCATCCCGGCGAACGCCGGGATCTCCCATCTGTTCCACTGCACGGTTGCGGGTGAGATCCCCGGTCTCGCCAGGGACGACGGGGTCTTCGGCAAGGAGTGTCGGCACCTTGATCGGCCCCGCACCGCCTGCACGCGACTAGGGTGAACGCAGCCGAACCGGAGGTTCATCGATGCCGAGTCGTACCGTCGCCTTTCTCGACGAGGTGCCCCCGCCGCTGCGTGAGGGGCTGCGGCAACTGCGCGACGAGCTGGGCGTGCCCGACGACTTTCCGGCCGAGGTGATCGAGGCGGCCCAGGCCGCGGCCGCCGACGTCCAGTTGCCGGTGACCGACCTCACCGACGTCGAGTTCGTCACCATCGACCCGGCCGGGTCGCTCGATCTCGACCAGGCTCTGCACCTGTCGCGCACCGACACGGGCTACCTGGTGCGCTACGCCATCGCCGACGTGGCGGCGTTCGTCGAGCCCGGCGGGGTGATCGATGACGAGTGCCACGAGCGGGTCGAGACGCTGTACGCGCCGAGCCGGCGCACGCCGCTGCACCCCGAGGCGCTCAGCGAGAACGGGGCCAGCCTGCTGCCCGACGTGGTGCGTCCGGCCCTGGTCTGGCAGATCGAGTTGGACGCCGACGGCGCCGTGGTCGACGCCACCGTGGCACGCGCCCGGGTGCGCAGCCGCCGCCGCTACAGCTACGACGAGGTTCAGGCCCTGATCGACGGCGGCCAGGCCGGCGACGTGCTCGACCTGCTCAAGGTGATCGGGCAGTTGCGCGAGCAGGCCGAGGTGGCTCGCGGCGGCGTCAGCCTGGGCGTGCCCGAGCAGGAGGTGACGGTCGCCGGCGGCAGCTGGGCCCTGGTTTACCGCACGAACCTGCCCTGCGAGGGCTGGAACGCGCAGCTCTCGTTGCTCACCGGCATGGTGGCGGCCGACATGATGCTGAAGGCGGGTGTGGGCATTCTGCGCACCCTGCCGCCGGCCGAAGACCACGCGATCAACCGGCTGCGCCGCACCGCGCAGGGGCTCGGCATCTCATGGCCGCAGAAGGTGAGCTACCCCGATTTCGTCCGGGGACTGAAGGCGTCGGTGCCGCGCGAGGCGGCCATGCTGAACGCCTGCACCACGCTGTTTCGCGGGGCCGGCTACGACTCGTTCACCGATGGGGCACCCAAAGAGGCCGAGCATGCCGCCATCGCGGCACCGTACGCCCACGTGACCGCACCGTTGCGGCGGCTGGTCGACCGGTACGCAGGCGAGTTGTGCGTGGCGCTGAGTGCCGGCGAGCCGGTGCCCGCTTGGGTGCTGGACGCCCTGGACGACCTGCCCAGCGAGATGGAGGACTCGGCGCGGAGGGCCGGCAAATACGAGCGGGGCATCGTCGATCTGGTCGAGGCCATGGTGCTCGCCCCGCACATCGGCCAGAGCTTCAACGGCGTGCTGATCGACGTCGATCCCGACCGTAGGGCCGGCCGTTTGCAGGTGCCCGACCCGGCGGTCGAGGCCCGGGTGAAGGGCAGCCGGCTGAAGCTGGGTGGCGAGGTGACCGCCACGCTCGTGGCCGCCGACCTGGTGAAGGGCAGCGTCGACTTTCGGGTGTTCTGAGCGTGGTTGGTGCTGGTTGAGCCTGTCGAAACCCCTGACCGGGGTGTCGAAAAGCTCGACCAGCACCTGATCGGCTCACTCAGTCGTCGTGACCGTAGCGATCTTCCCAGCGGTCCTCCTCGCGCTCAGACGCGTAGCGCTGCTTGACCGTGTCGGTGCCCGCACCGCCGCTGACGGTGTCACTGCCGGGTCCGCCCTCGACGAGGTCGTGGCCGTCGTTGCCGCACACCGTGTCGTTGCCCGACTCGCCCTCGACGTGGTCGTTGCCGTCCGCGCCGTAGATGCGGTCGTTGCCGCTGCTGCCCTCGAGCTGGTCGTGGCCCGAGCCGGCGTGAATGTAGTCGTTGCCGCTGCCGCCGTCGACCTCGTCGTTGCCCGAGCCGGCGCAGATCTCGTTGCCGCCGTTGCCGTCGATCTCGTCGTGACCGCCGAGGCCCACGATCACGTCGCGTCCGCTGGTGCCTTCGATGTCGTCGTTGCCGTTGGTGCCGACGATGGTGGCCTTGTAGCCGTTGCAGTACTGGGTGGCCGCCTGGGCCTGGGGTGCGCTGAAGGCGCTCAGGCCGATCGCCAGGCCGGCTGCAAGCGGAAGAATCGCGAAGCGGCTCAGTCGCCGGGTACGGGTGGTGGACGTGTGCTGCTCCTTTTCGTGTGCCGGGCCCTGCGCCCGGTTGCTTGAGCAGTACTTCACCGGCCCCGCGTGAAACCGCTGTTAGGCATGCATGAGGAACGCCTCATCTGCGCATTCCCCGTCGGCCTGTTTCGTGGCCTACCCTTGAGCCCGGACGAGTCGGCCGGGTGATCGCAGCGCAAGCTGAGGAAAGTCCGGACTCCACAGGGCAGGGTGGTGGGTAACACCCACCCGGGGTGACCCGCGGGACAGTGCCACAGAGAACAGACCGCCGCCGGTGACGGCGGTAAGGGTGAAACGGCGGTGTAAGAGACCACCAGCACCCCAGGTGACTGGGGTGGCTAGGCAAACCCCACCCGGAGCAAGACCAAGAAGGGCTCCCGTCTTCGGACGAGAGCCCGCGGACGCCGTTCGAGCGCTGCCCGCGCGAGGCGTCCGGGTAGGTTGCACGCCCACGGGCGAAGGCGGCTGGCAACAGCCGTCGCAGATGGATGATCACCGGCCCTCGGGCCACAGAATCCGGCTTACAGGCCGGCTCGTCCCCTCCGGCCGGCTCTGCGCACGGTTTCTCGCATTGCTTCGGATCTGGCGGCGTTGGGTCGCGAGATCCGGCGTTCGCCGGGATGACGAAGTGCGCGACGGATGACGACGTGCTCCGCGATTGCGACGTGTGCGCCGGGATGCCGAGGCTTACGTCATTGCGGCGAACGCCGCAATCTTGATGTGCCCAGGGGCGGTGCAGAACCGTCGGCTCGGCTCTCGCTCAGCGTTTCTCGACCCTGACGCCGGCGCGCGAGCCGTCCACCTGCCTTTGGGTTTCGGTGTCGCCGATCGTGGCGAAGGTCAGCAGGCCGCTGCGCGAGCCGTCGGTGTGCTGCACCACCAGCACTTCGACGTTGTCGCCGGGAATGTTGTCGAGGTAGCTGATCCGCACCTGGAACTTGATCTCCCACGCAGGCAGCCCGTCCACGGTGAGCGAGCGGCTGCTGCTGGTGGTGAGCTTGGTCTTCTCGCCGTTGTAGAAGCGTGACTCCGAGTCGTCGCGAATGGCCTCGGCCTGCTGCTGCAGGGTGCCCAGCATCGAGTGCGGCTGAATGCCGGCCAGAATCACCTCGCTCACCCAGGCGGGGGCGATCTTGCGTTCGAGCCCGGTGGCGCAGATGGCCCACGGCAGCACCCGCACGGGGTTCACGCTCCACCGTGAGTCGTCGATCACCGGCACCGACAGGCCGCCGCCGTAGAGCCGGCCGTTCACCACGGCGTCGTCGTACTTGGGGCACGGCAGGCTGACCTCGGGCGACTTGGTGGGCGTGGGTGTCGGGGTTGGCGTCGGAGTCGGTGTGGGTGTCGGCGTCGGCGTGGGCGAGCGCTCGTCCCAGGCCGACACTGTCGGCGAGCCGGTGGGCACCGACCGCGAGGGCGAGGGGCCGGCGCCGAACACGCGGGGCAGAAAGAACACCGCCAGCAGTGCCACCACGACCACCGCCACGATGGCCGCGATCAGCAGGCCCGCGCGTCCCGGCTTGCCGGACGGCGGTTGGCCGCCGGGATTCGCCGACAGCCGATCGGTCCAGGCCGTGCCGTCCCAGTAGCGGAACATGCCCGCCTGACCGCCAGGATCAGGAAACCAGCCCGGTTGTGCCATCGTCGCCTCCTCGGCCCCATGATGCCTCGCCCTCGGGGCAAGTCAGGGCAGGGTGAGTATTTCCGCTCCCTGCGGTGTCACCACCAGAGAGTGCTCGAACTGCGCACACCGACTGCCGTCGTTGGTGACGACCGTCCAACCGTCACGCCACAGGTGGTTGGCCTGATCGCCCAGGGTGAGCATCGGCTCGATGGTGAACGTCATGCCGGGCTCGATCACCGTGGTGAGGCTGGGCTCGTCGTAGTGCGGAATGACCAGGCCCGAGTGAAACGCGGTGTGCACGCCGTGGCCGGTGTAGTCGCGCACCACCCCGTAGCCGAACCGCTTGGCGTAGCTCTCGATCACCCGGCCGATCACGTTGACCTGCCGACCGGGCCGCACGGCCTTGATCGCCCGGTTGAGGGCCTCTTGGGTGCGTTCGGTCAGGTCGGCCGACGCCTGGTCGACCTCGCCGCAGAAGAACGTGCCGCAGTTGTCGCCGTGCACGCCGTCGATGAACACGGTGACGTCGATCTTGACCAGATCGCCGTCTTCGAGCGGACGAGAGTCGGGTATGCCGTGGCAGATCACCTCGTTCACCGAGGTGCAGATCGACTTGGGAAAGCCGCGATAGCCCAGGGCCGAGGGGTAGGCCCCCTGGTCGCAGATGAAGGCGTGAGCGACGGCGTCCAACTCGTCGGTGGTGATGCCGGGCGCGATCGCCTCGGCGGCCACATGCATGGCCTGGGCGGCGATGCGGCCCGCCACCCGCATCTTCTCGATCACCTCGGGGCTCTGCACGTGCGAGCCCCGATAGGGGTCGGGTGCGGGGCGTCCGACGTAGTGGGGGCGGGTGATCGAGCGGGGCACCTGACGCCGCGCGGTCAGCGGGTAGGGCTTGATCGCGGTCACGGGCGCGATCATAGTGGGACCTTCCGAGCGACGAGGAGGCGGCCGTGACCGACGAACAGAATCAGTGGTACTGGTGCCTGAAGCACAACGCGGCCGAACCCTGGGACGGTTGCCGGGCTGAGGATCGCCTGGGCCCCTACGCCACCCGTGACGAGGCCGGCCGGGCGCTCGAGACCGTGCAGAAGCGCAACGAGCAGTGGGACCGCGAAGACGAAGAATACGGCGACGACCCCGACGCGCCATCGGTGATGGGGGCCTGAGCGGCCCGCGCACCGTCCCCGCGTTCGCGTCCCGGGCGATCGGGTCAGCCCGGTCGTCCCGGCGACCCGTTCGTACCGGCGACCCAAACAACCGGGCGACCCAACAACCGGGCGGCCCCGTCATCCCAGGCGACCCCGTCAACCCCGCGACCGGTCGTCCCGGCGACCCGGCACCCCCGTCATCCCGGCGAACGCCGGGATCTCACCGCCGTCACGCTCACAGCTCGCCGCCGCTGCCGAAAGCCTGAGCAGTCCGCACGTTCGTGGATGTAACCCAACTGAAACACGCCGGACGGCAGACTAGCGGCCATGGATAAGCAGACAGAGTTCGTCCTGCGTGCCATGGAGGAGCGCGACGTCCGCTTCGTCCGCCTGTGGTTCACCGACGTGCTGGGCTACCTGAAGTCGGTGGCGATCGCACCCGCCGAGTTGGAGGGGGCCTTCGCCGAGGGCATCGGCTTCGACGGATCGGCCATTCAGGGCTTCACCCGCGTCTACGAGGCCGACATGGTGGCGCACCCCGACCCCGCCACCTTTCAGTTGCTGCCCTGGCGTGGCACCACGCAGGGCACCGCGCGCATGTTCTGCGACATTCGGCTGCCCGACGGTTCGCCGGCCTTCGCCGACCCGCGCTACGTGCTCAAGCGCGCGCTGCGCAAGGCCGCCGACATGGGGTTCACCTTCTACACCCACCCCGAGATCGAGTTCTACCTGTTCAAAGAGCCGGTGGTGCCGGGCGAGCCGCCCATTCCGGTCGACCAGGGCGGCTACTTCGACCACACCACCGCCAATGCGGGCACCGACTTCCGGCGGCACGCGATCACGCTGCTGGAGCAGATGGGCATCTCGGTGGAGTTCAGCCACCACGAGGGCGGGCCCGGTCAGCAAGAGATCGACCTGCGGTACGCAGACGCGCTGATGACGGCCGACAACATCATGACCTTCCGGGTGGTGATCAAAGAGGTCGCGGCGATGAAGAACATGTTCGCTTCGTTCATGCCCAAACCGCTGGAGAACCACCCCGGGTCGGGCATGCACACGCACGTGTCGCTGTTCGAGGGCGACAGCAACGCGTTCTACGACGCCTCTGCCGAATACAACCTGTCGAAGATCGGCCGCCAGTTCATCGCCGGCCTGCTGCGTCACGCGGCCGAGATCTCGGCGGTGACCAACCAGTTCGTGAACAGCTACAAGCGGCTGGCGGCGGGCTCGGAGGCACCGCGCTACATCTGCTGGGGCCAGAACAACCGCTCGGCCCTGGTGCGCGTGCCGATGTTCAAGCCCAGCAAGGGTGCCTCGGCGCGGGTGGAGCTGCGGTCCATCGACTCGGCGGCCAACCCCTACCTCGCCTACGCGCTGGTGCTCAGCGCGGGGCTCGCGGGCATCGAGAACGAGTACGAGTTGCCCGAGGGTGCTGAAGACGACGTCTGGACCCTCACCGAGCGGCAGCGTCAGTCGCTGGGCATCAAGCCGTTGCCGCGCTCGCTCGACACCGCGATCACGCTGATGGAGAACTCCGAACTGGCGGCCGAAACCCTTGGCGAGCACGTGTTCGACTTCGTGTTGCGCAACAAGCGGGTCGAGTACGAGGCCTACCGGTCGCAGGTCACCCCGTGGGAGTTGCGCACCTCACTGCCTGCACTGTGAAGCGTTGGGCTCACCGAACGAAAACTGAGCGCCAGTGCGGCTGAGACGCCCTGTTTGCGGCGTGTCGCGCTCACTGGCGCTCACCTTTCGTCACCGAGGCCAATCGCCCGCTCAGCCGATCAGCGGAAACACCCCGGCCAGATCGCTGCGGGTGCCTGACGCACGCACCTGATGGGTGGCGAGGGCGTCCAGCCAGGTGAGTGAGCCGGCCGCCAGCCGCAGCATCACCTCGGGGGAGCACTCGACCACGTTGGGCGGGGTGCCGCGGCGGTGCCGTCCGGCGTCGTCGAGGGCGAGTTGAACGGCCGCGAACGGCGGCACCCGCACTTCGATGCTGCCGCCCGGGTGCCGACCGGCGAGCTCGGCGCAAACGGCACGCACCAGCCGGGCGGTCTCGGCCCGATCGAGTACCTCGCCGTCGTCGAGGAGCTGGACGGCTCGGCGAAGGTCCGAGGCGTCCAAGGGCTTGGCGGGGCGGGGCATACCGCCGACGCTACTCGGCCGGTGATCGTGCAGGCACCATGGAACGGGCGTCGCGGCTAGCATCACGGCTATGGACCGGACGACGACGACCGAAGGCACGCTCGCCCGGCTCGGGTTCGGCGATCCGCACCGGGCCGCAGAAACCCTCGACGCATGGTTCGCCGAGCATGGTGACGGCTGCGGCGCGTTGGTCGACCAGGTGATCGCCTCGGCCGACCCCGATCTGACGCTCAACGGACTGACCCGGTTGGACGCCGCTCGCCCCGACCTGTTGGCCGCGCTGGTGGCAGAACCCGAGTGGGGTGAACGGGTCTGCCGGGTGCTCGGGGCCAGTGTCGCGCTCAACCAGCACCTGGGTGCACACCCTGCCGACGTGGATGTGTTACGCGGCCCGATCGAGCGCCGCGCCGTGACCGGGTTACGGGCGGCCGTGCTCTGCCCGATCGGCGCCGACCCCGGAGACGAGCAACCTGTGGCGCAGCCGCAGCGGTCGGACGAGCTGCGGCTGGCCTACCGGCGCGAGGTGCTACGCATCGCCGCCCGCGACCTGACCAGCACCGACCCCCTGGCCGAACTGCCCAGCGTCGCCGGCGAACTGGCCGACCTGGCCGACGCCACCGTCGAGGCGGCCCTGGCGCTGGCTCGCGAACAGGTGCCCGGCTGGCAGAAGGCACGCCTGGGCATCGTCGCCCTGGGCAAGACCGGTGGCCAAGAGCTCAACTACGTCAGCGACGTCGACGTGCTCTACGTCGCCGAACCGGCGCTCGACGAGTCGGGCGAGCCGGTGTGCAGCACCGCCGAGGCGATCGCGGTGGCCGCCAAGCTCGTCGGCGCCCTCACTCGCGAGTGCTCAGCGCACACCGCGGCCGGCACCATCTGGCAACTCGACGCGGCGTTGCGTCCCGAGGGCAAGGCGGGGCCCCTGGTGCGGTCGCTGGCCTCGCACCAGGCCTATTACGAGAAGTGGGCCAAGAACTGGGAGTTTCAGGCCATGCTCAAGGCCCGCGCCATGGCGGGTGACCGGGCTTTGGCCGCCGAGTTCGTGGCCATGGTGGCGCCGAAGGTGTGGCGGGTGGCCGAGAACGACCAGTTCGTGTCAGAGACCCAGGCCATGCGCCGCCGGGTGATCTCGCTGCTGCCCGCCCGCGAGGCAGACCGCGAGATCAAACTGGGCGCCGGTGGTCTGCGCGACGTCGAGTTCAGCGTGCAGTTGATTCAGTTGGTGCACGGACGGGCCGACGACCGGGTGCGCCAGGCCGGCACCCTGGCGGCCCTCGCCAAGCTGATCGAGTACGGCTACGTCGGACGCTCCGACGGCAGCGACCTCGACGCCGCGTACCGACTGATGCGGCTGCTGGAGCACCGCATTCAGCTGGAGAAGATGCGCCGCACTCACCTGATGCCCGACGACGAGTTGAGCCTGCGCCGCCTCGCCCGCAGCACGGGCATGGCCGACGTCGACGAGCTGCTGACCCGATGGCGCGACGCCACCAGGCGGGTGCTCAAGCTGCACCAGCGGTTGTTCTACTCGCCGCTGCTCGAAGCGGTGGCGCGCATTCCGTCCGAGGCCGTGCGGCTCACCTCGTACGGGGCCGAGGTGCGGCTGCGCGCGCTCGGCTACGCCGACCCGAAGGCGGCGCTGCGGCACATCGAGGCGCTGTCGCAGGGGTTGTCGCGGCAGGCCGAGATTCAGCGGCAACTGCTGCCCGCGATGCTGGGGTGGTTCACTGCCGGCCCCAACCCCGACCATGCGCTGCTGGCGTTTCGGCAGGTGTCAGAGGCGATGGGGCGCACGCATTGGTACCTGCGGGCGTTGCGTGACGGTGATGCGATGGCCGAGCGGCTGGCCCGCATTCTGTCGTCGAGCCGCTACACCGTCGACCTGATGATGCGCGCCCCGCAGTCGGTGGGCATGCTCGGCGACGCCAGCAGCCTCGAGCCGCGCGATCGCGGCGAGATCCTGGCCGAGATGCGTGCTTCGGCCAAGCGGCACGACGACGTCAGCGTCGCGGTGGAGCACATTCGGGCGGTGCGACGCCGCGAACTGCTGCGGGTGGCGATGGCCGACATTCTGGGGCTGATCGACCTCACCACGGTGGGCGTCGGGCTTTCTGAACTGATCAGCGCCACCATCGACGCCACGCTCGAGGTGGTGCGGCGGCGGTTCGAGTGGTCGCCGCGCATGGCGGTGATCGCGCTGGGCCGCTGGGGCGGGGGCGAACTGGCCTACGCCTCGGACGCCGACGCCATGTTCGTGGTCGAAGACTCCGAGCATCCGGACGCGATGAAGATCGCCACCCAGATCACCACCGAGTTGCGTTCGGTGCTGGCCAAGGCCGGCCCCGACCCGTCCCTCGACATCGACATCGATCTGCGCCCCGAGGGCAAGAACGGGCCCATGGTGCGCTCGTTGTCGTCGTTTCGGGCCTACTACGAGCGCTGGTCGTCGACGTGGGAGGCGCAGGCACTGGTGCGGGCGGCGCACGGGGCGGGCGACCCCGAACTGTCGGCCGAACTGCTCGAGAGCATCGACGTGTTGCGGTATCCGGCCGACGGGCTGACCCGGCAGCAGGTGCTCGAGATCCGCAAGCTGAAGGCGCGCATGGAGGTGGAGCGCATTCCGCGCGGCAGTGACCCGCTGCGCAACACCAAGCTGGGGCCCGGTGGGCTGTCAGATGTCGAGTGGGTGGTGCAGTTGCTGCAGTTGGCCAACGCCCACGAGGTGCCGGGGCTGCGCACCACGTCGACGCTGACGGCACTCGCTGCGGTCGAGCAGGCCGATCTGGTCACCCTCGACGACGCGCGCGCCCTACGCGACGCCTGGCGTTTGGCCGGACGGCTGCGCAACGCGATTCTGCTGCTGCGTGGACGGGCGTCCGACACGATTCCGTCCGACCCGCGCGAGGCGGGTGCAGTGGCGCAGTTGCTGGGCTACGACAAGGGCGAGGCGAGCATTCTGTTCGACGAGTACCGCCGGCGAACCCGGCACGCGCGTCAGGTGATGGACCACGTCTTCTGGGGCCTTGATTGAGCTGACCGGGCGGCGAGCCACGACACGTTCGCATCTGATGGCGGCATCGGTGTCTGGTGCCGGGTCGGGTGTCTGGTGCCGTGTTATTAACCGGCAGCAGAGACGGTGGGCGGCACTGCCGACGGATGTCGGTATCGGTGCAGGCATTGTTGGCGAGTCCGGCGTTGTGGAGTCGCCGCGAGAAGTGCGCATCTGATGGCGGCATCGGTGTCTGGTGCCGGGTCGGGTGTCTGGTGCCGTGTTATTAACCGGCAGCAGAGACGGTGGGCGGCACTACCGACGGATGTCGGTATCGGTGAAGACCGCCTGCTTCGTTCGCCGCGATCAAGCTGCGCGGCGCTGGGCCCTCGAAAGCGCCGCGTTGACGCGGCGAATCAGCTTGGTGCGCTCGGTTAACAGCTCAGTGGTGATGCGCACGACCTCCCAGCCGAGCGACCGGATCTCGTCTTCGCGCAGCTTCTCACGCATCTCGCTGCCCTGCTCGTCGTACTTGCCGGTCCCGTCGCATTCGATCAGCACGCGGCTGGCGCCCAGCCGGGCGTCCGCGCGGTATTGCGTGCCAGGCACCTCGAACTGCGGGTGTAAGCGCCACCCCCAATGGTGAAACGTCAGCGCCGAATGTGATTCCAGGGGTGATTCTCGCCGACCGTCGGCGAGCGCCAGGACAGGAACCAGATGTGCCCGTCCGACGTGATCTTTCAGTCGTGAGCACCATGACTCGACGTCGGCGAGCGTGACGGAACCCGTCCGCAAGGCGTGGTCGATGGCCATCAGCCCAGATACCGGGCAGGTGAGTGCAGTCTGCGCGATCACCAATGCAGGCAGCAGAACTGCGGCGTCGTCGACTCGACGGTGAATGACGACGGTGGGGCGGCTGCGGGCCGGACCGTCGTCGACGCGCATCAGATGAACTCGTTTCAGGTCAGGTCGATGAACGGGGTAGCCAAGCAGAATCGCGCCCGATTGGTGGCTGGGGACTGTGCCCGGGTGGTCTTTGAGTTCTGCCTGCACGACTAGCGCGTGCCGGTCAGTGGGCCACTCCATGGTTCGTGGGGTGTACCAGCCCCGCTTGAGGCGGGTGAGCTCGCCAGCGGCCAACGCCTGCCGAGTGTCGACCGGTGTGACGCCCGCCCGCGTCAGTTGCCCAACGCTCAGTATTCGATGGTCACGCAGTTCATCCGGAATCACGACCTCAGCATGGGCACGAGCGGCGAGAAGTGTTCAAACCGCCCATCCCTCCCAATGATCGGCGCCGCTTGATGCACGGCACCATCGCATTACAACAGCCGATGACCGTTCGGAACTCTGCGGCGGATGCCAGCATCTGTCTCTGCTGCCCGGTTGGATTTCTGGTGCCGTGTTAGGGCGCGGCAGCACAGACGCCGTTCGGCACCTGTGATCGATGCCGGCATCGGTGTTGGCGAGTAAGGGTCTACCGCAGTGCACCGATCGTCAGATGTGCAGCACGGTCAGGTCCGGGTGGACCTCGGCGCCCAAGGCAGCCAACCGGCTTGTCAGTTCCGCCAACCGCGGGTTGTCGTGGCCCAGATGAATCGCCACCACGCGGGTGGCGTCGTCGACCGCACCGACGGCGCACAGCGCCTGCACGGCAGCGCCGAAGCTCACGAAGTTGTGATGGACGGCATTCGGCGGGGTCTTGTCGCCGAACGTCTCCTCCAGCAGCACCAGGTCGAACGTCCAGCCCCGGACGAGCTCGAGCAGCCTCGTGCGCCAGGGCCCGGTGTCGGTCGCGTACAGCAGCGAGCGGCCGTCGCGTTGCACCGCGTACAGCACCGCCTCGCCCAAGGCGTGATGCGTGGCGGGCAGCACCTGCACCCGGTAGCCGTCCACCTCGAACGTGTCGCCCGCCGTCGCCACTGTGAGGGTGACCGCGGTCTGGTCGGGCGCCAGCCAGTCGCGGCACAGCTCGATCGCAGGTGCGGGTCCGATCACCTGCAACGGTTCGGTGCTCACCCAGCCGCGGTGCATCAGAAACGCCGGGTCGAGATGGTCGTCGTGCGCGTGCGAGATCAACACGGTACGAACTCCGGTGAGCTCGACTCCCGCACGGGACGCCTGCCGGGGCGCCTCGGGGCCGCAGTCGATCAGCAGCCGGCCGTCCACCAGCACCGACGCGTTGGTGCGCACGTACCCCGACGACCTCGCCTCGGCACAGGTGGGGCAGGCACACCAACTGTTGGGCACGCCGTCCGAAGCGCCGGTACCGAGCAGTAGCACGTCCACGCCTTCAACCTACTGTCAGAATGGACGCCGGATCAGAGAGGGGAACCCGTGGCTGCAGCGTCCAACCGACGCGTCTGGGTTGTGCTGTCGGTGGTGCTGCCGGCGGTGGTCGTGGGCGTGCTCACCTGGCTGCGCCGCTGGGTGTCGGACGACGGCTTCATCAACGTGCGGGTGATCCTGCAACTCGTGGCGGGCAACGGACCCACCTACAACCTCAACGAGCGGGTCGAGGTGGGCACCTCGACGCTGTGGCTGTTCTTCGTCACCCTCGGCAAGCTCGCCGCCCCGTGGGCCGAGGTGGGCGAGGTGATGGTCTGGCTGGGCACCGGCTTCATCACCCTGGCCATGCTGCTGCTCGGTCTCGGCGCCCTGCACCTGGTGCCCGCTCGCAGCAGCGTCGTGCTGCCACTCGGCACCGCGGCCCTGGCCGGCCTGGCGCCGTTTTGGGACTTCGGCACCTCTGGCCTCGAAACGTCGCTGACCTTCTGCTGGATCGCGGCCTGCTTCTGGGCGCTGGCCAGGCGTTGGGCCAACCGCCCGCGCAAGCCGCTGCCCGCGTGGCGTCCGTGGCCGGTGGCGGTGCTGATCGGGCTGGGCGTGCTGATTCGGCCCGACCTGGCCCTGGTCAGCCTGGTGTTCGGCATCATGCTGCTCTGCCAATCGGAGCGTCGAGTCACCGGCTGGCTGAGTGCCGCCGGCTTCGCCCTGGCGCTGCCCGTGGCCTACGAGGTCTTTCGCATGGGCTACTACGCCTCGCTCGTGCCCAACACCGCCCTGGCCAAGGCCAACGGATCGGTGGCCCAGGGTCTGCTCTACCTGCGCGATTTCGTGTTCACCTACCACCTGTATCTGCCGGTCGCGTTCGCGCTGGCCCTGTACGCGGTGGGTCTGGCGCGCGGCTTCAAAGACCGCGACCCCGGCCTGACCGCGCTGTGGCTGGGGCCGCTGGTCGGTGTCGCCATTCACGTGGGCTTCGTGATCTCGGTGGGCGGCGACTTCATGCACGCCCGGTTCTTGCTGCCCGCCACGGTGCTGCTGTTCGCGCCGGTCGCCGTGATCGGCGGCGCCGCCTGGACGCGTGTGCTCGCGGTGCTCACCCTGGTGTGGGCGCTGGTGGCCGGGCTGGTGCTGAGGCCGGCCCTGTGGAACGGCATGATCGTGGACGAGCGCAGCTACTACTCCGCCTTCGTGCCCGACCGGCCGGGGGCGATGGTGATCGCCGAGAACTGGTCGGCCGACGTCGGCTTTCAGCTCACCCAGCGCGCCGCCAAAGACCTCGCCGACGGACGCTCGTACTTCGTCGACATCACCAAACCCGACGATTTGCTGCCCACCTACAACGGCGAGGGCGTCTACGTGGTGATCAACTCCCTGGGCATCGCCGGCGTGGGCGCGGGGCTGCACGTGGTGATGGTCGACCCGCCCTCGCTCGGCGACCCGATCGGGTCACGACTGGTGCTGGCGCCCGACGCGCAGTATCGCGTCGGCCACGCCTACAAGCCGGTGGTGTGGGCGATGGCCCGCTACACCGCCGCCGACGTGCACCCCGACGACCAGGCGCTGAACGACGCCCGCGCCACCCTGGCCTGCGGCGACGTGCCCACCCTGATCAGCGCGATCAGTGAGCCGCTGACCGTGCAGCGGTTCTTCACCAACATCACCCTGGCGCCGAAGCTGACGCTGCTGCGCATTCCGGTCGATCCGGCCGAAGCTCGGGCCACCCTGTGCTGAGGTCCCGGGACGACCGTTCGTCATTCCGCGGGCAGCAGCATCATCACCGACTGACCCAGGTCGATCGAGCGCGCCGGGTCGGGCGCCGGAATCTTCAGCCCTTCGCCGTGGCTCGGAAACACCGCCGAGAACGCGTACACCCCGATCAGCCCGAACGTGGCGGCCACGAACAGCAACCACCACGGGGCCTTGGCCTCGGTGTCGGCGTAGCTCGCCCCACCGGGGGTGAGCCGTACAGGCCGCCCAGCGATCCGGCCAGCCCGGCCTGACGAATGAGTCGCTGTTGCTGCACGTCGCTCGACAGCCGCGTCGACACCTGGCTCGACAGCGCCTCGATCACCGCCACCACGCCGCCCTCAGGGCCGATGGCGCCGCCGAACCCGAACGAGGTGATGCCCAGCGCGGCCGCGTTGCCGGTTCGGCTCAGCGGTGCCGGACGATCGCCCTGGCCCTCGCGAAGCTGGTCGTCGAAGTTCTGGTTGGGGTCGCGGTGGCGAAGCAGGGCGATGATGCCGCCGCCGACCATCACCACCGCGAAGATCACGATGGGGCCTTGGCCCCCGGTCCAGCCCCAGACGAAGTCGGAGACGCCGCGCATCAGCTCGAGCACCAGGGCGGTCACGATTCCGCCCACGAAGCCGTAGCCGATCGCGGTGACGATGGGCTTCATGTGGCCCCCTGCCGCCGCGCTCACGCCCCGGGCCGTCCGATCGGCACCTGGTGGGCTGGCGTCAACGTACTGCACGCGGCAGTTGCGCGCCGACGATCGCACGCCCAACTCGTCGAAACCTCTGACCATGCGTGGTCTCCACACGCTCGACCAACGATGGTGCAGATCCGGCTCAGCACCTGAGGTGAGCCCGGTCGGACGATCCTGCACGCGGCCGGTGCGCACCGGCGCCCGGCGATAGACTGAGCCCCGATGTTCACTACAGCGACCGACCTGCCAACCTCTCTCGAACCGCTCTCGGGCTGGGGACGCACCGCGTCCGGCCTGTCGCACGTGTTGCGTCCCACCACCCCCGACCGCGTGATCGCGGCCGTGGCCGCGGTGGCCGACCACAACGCCGGCAAGCCCTCACACCTCAAGCGCGGCGTGGTCGCGCGGGGGCTGGGGCGCAGCTACGGCGACGTGGCCCAGAACACCGGCGGCCTGGTGATCGACATGAACGGCCTCGACACCATCCACGAGATCGACACCGAGACCGGCATCATCGACCTCGACGCGGGGGTCAGCCTCGACGCCCTGATGCGTGCCGCCCTGCCCTACGGCCTGTGGGTGCCCGTGCTGCCCGGCACCCGCCAGGTCACCATCGGCGGTGCCATCGGCTGCGACGTGCACGGCAAGAACCACCATTCGGCGGGCAGCTTCGGCGACCACGTCACGTCCATGGACCTGCTGGTGGCCGATGGACGGGTGCTCACCCTCACCCCCGAAGGCAGTTCCGACGACCCCGACGGCAGCCTGTTCTGGGCCACCATCGGCGGTGTGGGCATGACCGGCATCATTCTGCGGGTGCGGCTGGCGATGACCCGCACCGAGACCGCGTACTTTTTGGCCGACGGCGTGGTCACCGACAGTCTCGACGAGACCATCGCCGTGCACTCCGACGGCTCCGAGGCCCGCTACGACTACAGCTCGGCCTGGTTCGACGCCATCTCGGCGCCCCCCAAACTCGGTCGTGCCGCCCTGTCACGCGGCAGCCTGGCCACGCTCGCGCAACTGCAGGAGTATGCGCCCAAACTGGCCGCCGACCCCCTGAACTTCAGCGCCAAGCCGCTGTTCGAACTGCCCGACGTCTTTCCCAACGGGCTGGCCAACAAGTTCACCTTCAGCGCGCTGGGCACGGTGTGGTACGCCAAGTCGGGCAACTACACCAACAAGATCCAGACCCTCACCGGCTTCTATCACCCGCTCGACATGTTCAGCGAGTGGAACCGCGCTTATGGGCCGGCCGGCTTTCTGCAGTACCAGTTCGTGGTGCCGCCGTCGGCGATCGATGAGTTCAAGGCGATCATCGGCGACATCCAACGCTCGGGCCACTACTCGTTCCTCAACGTGTTCAAGCTGTTCGGCGAGGGCAACCGCGCCCCGCTCAGCTACCCGATGGCGGGCTGGAACGTGTGCGTCGACTTTCCGATCAAGGCCGGGCTGCACGAGTTTCTCACCGGGCTGGACGCCCGCATTCTCGAGTTCGGCGGACGGCTCTACACCGCCAAGGACAGCCGCACCACAGCCGCCACCTTCCACGCCATGTACCCCGACATCGACGCGTGGATCGCGACCCGGCGCGCCATCGACCCCGACGGGGTTTTCGCCTCAGACCTGGGCCGCCGGCTCGAACTCATCTGACCCCACGCGTCCCCGCGAATCACGCACGAAAGCGAGACCCCATGTTCGACGCCGTCGGCAACCCGCAGTCGATTCTGCTGCTGGGTGGCACCTCTGAGATCGGCCTGGCGATCATCACCGAGTACCTGCGCCGCCAGCCCGTGCGCGTGGTGCTGGCCTGCCAGCCGGGCGACCCGCTGACCGAGGCGTCGGTGGACGCCCTGAAGGTGCAGGGCGCCACCGCGGTTGAGGTGCTCGACTTCGACGCCACCGCGTTCGACACCCACCCCGCGGTGGTCGAGGCAGCCTTCGCCGGCGGCGACATCGACCTGGCCATCGTGGCGTTCGGCCTGCTCGGCGACGCCGAAGAACTGTGGCAGAACCAGGCCAAAGCCGTGCAGATCTGCCAGGTCAACTACACCGGCGCGGTCAGCGTCGGCGTGCTGCTCGGCGAGCGGTTCAAGGCGCAGGGCCACGGCCAGATCGTGGCCATGAGCACCGTGGCCGGCGAGCGGGTGCGGCGCTCGAACTTCGTCTACGGCTCGACCAAGGCCGGGCTCGACGGCTTCTACCTCAACCTCGGTGAGGCGTTGGACGGGCTGGGCCCCAAGGTGCTGGTGGTGCGGCCCGGGCAGGTGCGCACCCGTATGTCGGCCGGCGTGAAAGAGGCGCCGCTGACCGTCGACAAGGACGACGCGGCCAAGCAGATCGTGCAGGCCGTCGCCGACGGCAAGACGCTGATCTGGGTGCCGCCGGCGTTCCGGTTCGTGATGATGGCGCTGCGGCACGTGCCCCGTCCGGTGTTTCGCAGGCTACCGATCTGAGCTGTGGTAGCCGAGCGGCTCGGCCACGGTGACCCGCAGTGAGAACGTCATGGTGGCGCCCTCGATGATCACCAGGTACTCATCGGGCGAGACTCGGTAGACCGACCGCCGCTGCTCGCTCATCGGGTGCCGCGGTTGAAACGTCCAGGCGTACCGCTGGGCCTCGGCGCGGGCGGTTTCGCGGTCGTCCCAGGTGCTCGGCGTCACCGGCACGGCCAGCCAGCGCATGCTGTTGCCGCTGCCCTCGGTCTGTTCGACGATCACCGTGAACTCGGTGTTCGACGGCTCACGTGAGTCGTCGGATCGGTCGAGGGGCTGCGGCAGGGTGGGCCAGAACTGGTCGGTCACCGGGTGAGAATCGCTCATCACGGGTTCACACCAGCCAGCCGAGGCGCATCGGGTCGGTGCTGCCCACCTCGATGTAGTGCTCGCGGCTGAACATCGCCTCGAACGCTTCCACCGGCATGGCCAGCATGCCCCCCACGTCGGTGACCTGGCTGACGTGGCAGGCCATCATCGTGCGCCGCTTGGCCAGTTGGCCGGTGACGTCGACCTGCAGGTTGAGTTCGGCCTCGGGGGTGCCGAGCGGGTTGCCGTCGGTCATCGGAGCGTCGGGGTCGAAGTCTTCCGCGCCCTCGATGCCTGCGCTCTTCGCCAACTCGAAGTTGCGTCGCATGAGGTCGCGGTTCATCGTGGCCTCGAACAATCGCGGACGCTTGGCGGCCAGCTCGGCCGCCCGGCGCACGACCTGGTGCACCCTGACGTGATCGGGATGGCCGTAGTTGCCGTGCCAGTCGTAGCCCACCAGCACGTCCGCCTGTTCATGGTCGAGCACGGCTGCCAGCCGCCCGGCCGCCTGGTCGAGATCGGCCTGCAGGAACGCGTCGGGGTCGTTGTTCTGCGTCCACCCCGCCATGCCCGAGTCGGCATAGCCCAACCAGTGCACACGCTCGATACCGGCGACCTCGGCGGCGTTGGCCGCCTCTTTCATGCGGCGCTGCGCCACGGTTTCGCCGGCTGCGAGATCAACGGCAGCCTCGCCGTGCTCGCCGTGGGTGGCGAACACCACCACCACGCGATGGCCCTCCTCGGCGGCCCGGATCATCGACCCGGCGGTCAGGGTGCCTTCGTCGTCGGGGTGGGCATGAACGAACACGATCGTGGACACGGCGGCAAGTATGCCCGAGCCCGAATGGGACGGTTCTCATTCCGGCTCAGATTGCCGGTGACACAGAAAGAGAACCGTCCTCACTTCTGGCTCAGCCCGCTGGGCGAGGTTCAGAAGAAGACCAGATCGCTGATGGTCACCAGGCCGCCGGCGGCGAACACCTCGATCGAACAGGTGTCGACCAGCACGTTCACGTGGACGGTTTCGGGCTCGCCGGGCACCTCGGCCCACTGCCGGCTGCCGAACGCCTCGTGAAAGTCGTTCATACCCACCCCGCGACGATCGAGGCTGAGCACCCCGTTGTGATACTCCAGCGCGACTCCGTTGATGACGACCCGGTCGCCGGCCGCCAGTGCGTGATGCTGCAGGGCGTCCACGGGCAGCTCTCGGACGGGCCGCTGCCGCACCCGGTAGCCGTCGTCGAGAAGCACCAGGTCGAGTTCACGGGGGATGGTCATGATGCTACGACCGCCGGTCAGCGGCACGTCGGCGGCGTAGTCCCAGTTGTTCATCCAGCCCAACACGATCCGGCGGCCGGCCGGGGCGTCCGCGAACGACACCACGGCATAGCAGTCGCGGCCGTAGTCGAACCAGTCGTACGACCGCAGCAGCGGGTCGTCGAGACCGAGGTCACGATCGGTCGACGTGGCGATCACCCGGTCTGGGGTGAACGTGTGGCCGTCGAAATCACCGACGAAGTACTGGCAGCCGCTGCCACCGGCCACCCCGCCCGGGTTGACGTTCACCAGCAGCACCCAGCGGGTCTCGTCATGTCCGGCCACCGGCAGTTCGAACAGGTCGGGGCACTCCCAGACGCCCGCGGCCGCATGCGCCGGGCCGAACGTCGAGCAGTACGTCCAGTCGACCAGGTTGGTCGAGCGGTAGATCATCACCTGCTGGTCTTCGGCCTCGACGGCCACCATCACCCAGGCGTCGCCGTGCCGAAACACCTTGGGGTCGCGAAAGTTGGCCGAGCCTCTGTCGAGCACCGGGTTGCCGGAGTAGTTGGTCCAGTGCGATCCGCCGTCGAGGCTGTAGGCGAGGCACTGGGCCTGGGTGCCGTGCCGCTCGCTGCCCGGGCGGTAGTTGGCGGTGTAGATCGCCACCAGCGGCGGCCAGTCGGCGGTGCCCAGGGCGCTGGAGTTGGTGGCGTCGAACACACAACTGCCCGAGAAGATCTCTTCGCTGTCGGTATGCCACAGCGCGACATGATGCTCGGTCCAGGTCAACAGGTCGGGCGACGTCGCGTGCCCCCACGACATGTTGCCCCAGCGGTCGTCCGAGGGGTTCGACTGGTAGAACAGGTGCCACGTGCCGGCGTAGTGGATCAGCCCGTTGGGGTCGTTCATCCACGTCTGCAGCGGCGAGTAGTGCCAGCGTGGACGTGAGTGCTGGCGCGCCATGGTCCGCATGGTAGTGGGCTGCGTCGCACGTTCGTCAACAGATCTCGGCAGCCCGGTGGGAGCGCTCGCCCAGCGCAGCACGGGATGCACGAACCCCGCGGCGAGTGTCTGTGACGACGCGCCGGCCGCGCTGGTGGACCGCATCGAAACCCCTGACCAGCAGCGGGTCGAACAAGCTCGGGGCAATGGAGCCCAAGAGAAACTGAACCGCCCTAGGCGAGAGCCGCCACCGCTCCGGCGGCCAGGGCCTTCGCAACGGTGGCCCGCCACTGCGGCGAGCGCTGCAGCGCCAGATCGGACGCGTTGCGCATGTTGCCCAGTTCGAGCATCACTCCAGGCACGTTGATCAGGTTCAGCCCGGCGATGTCGGTGCGGGCGTGAATCGCGGTGCCGCCGCCGATGTAGGTGGAGCGCGGCATGGTGCGGGTGGCGTCCAACTCGGTGCGCAGGTCGCGGGCCAGGGCGGCCGAACGGCGCTCGACAGCGGCCCCGCCCACCATGGTCGAGCTGACGATGATGTGGTAGCCGCGGGCGCCCTTGGCGAGGTTGCCGTCGGCGTGCAGCGAGATCAGCAGGTCGGCCTTGGCGCGGTTGGTGATCGCGGCCCTGGCGTTGACGCACGGCCCGCTGCCGCGATCGTTGGGCCTGGTCAGCACCACTGTGGCGCCCAACCGCTGCAGGCGCGCGACCAGGGCCTGGCCGAGTTGCCAGGTGAAGGTGTGCTCGGCGTAGCTGCCGCCGGCGGTGCCGGACGCGTTGCATGGCTTGGTGCGTCCGTTGCCGGCCGGCACCTGCTTGAGCAGGGCCTTCGTCCAGACCGCGTTGTGACCGGGGTCGACCACGATGGTGCGTCCGGCCAGCGGCTTGGTCTTCGCCGAGGCGGTGGGCGTGGCGCTCGGCTTCGCACTCGAAGGTGCCGGTGTGGGCGTCGCGCCGGCCACGGATGTGGCGGTGCTCGGGCTGGGAGTCGGCGTGACGACGTACTGCGGGGAGGGGGTGCTGACGGACGGCGAGACGGCCGGTGCGGCGGTGCACCCGCACAGCAGCCCGGCCAGCGCCAAGGTCACCACGAGCCGCCGCACCGAATCAGCGTAGCCGCACCGCTCGAGAAGTCCTGGGGCCGCCGTGCTGCTGGTTGGGCTTGTCGAAACCCCCGACCGGCGTCGGTCTCGACAGACTCGACCAACGACGATCGACGATCAGCGCTGATGCAGCTGGTCCTCGATCGGACCCGACCGGATCGCCGTCCAGCCCGCCACCGTGAGCGGAACGAGTAGGGCGATCAGCAGCAGCAGTGGCGCGGTCCAGCCATTGGTCGCATCGTGCAGCAGTCCGATGCTGAACGGCCCGACGGCGCTGAGCAGGTAGCCCACCGATTGGGTGAACCCCGACAGCGCGGCGGTGCCCTCGGCCGTGCGGGCCCGCAACCCGATCAGGGTGAGTATCAGCGGAAACGTGCAGGTGCCGATGCCCACCAGCAGTGCCCACAGCCACGCCCCGGCGACGGGGGCGATCAGCAGGCCGAGGTAACCGACCACGTAGCAGCTCGTCAGCGCCACCAGCATCGGCCACTGCAGCGCGCTGCGAATGCCGAACGTCGGGATCACAAAAGACAGGGGAATGCCGATGCCGGTGATCACGCCCAACAACAACCCGGCCTCGGTGGCCGAGAAGCCCGCGTCGGCGTACAGCTCGGCGATCCAGCCGAACACGGCGTAGGCCTGCAACGACTGCATGCCGAAGAACACCGCCATCGCCCAGCCGAGCCGGGTGCGGGCCACGTCGGCGAACCGCACGGCGGGGCCGACGCGAGGGGCGGCGTCCGGGTGGTCGTGGCCGGCCAGGCCGATCCAGGGGCCGATCGCCAGCAGCGCCAGCGCCGCCCAGATGGCCAGGCCGATGCGCCAGCTTCCGGTCGCTTCCGAGATCGGCACGGTCAGCACGCCGGCGGTGGTGAGGGCGACCGCCATGGCGGTGGTGTAGACAGCGGTCATCAGCCCGATGCGATCGGGAAAGTGACGCTTCACCAGCGACGGCATCAGCACGTTCACCGACGCCATACCCGACAGGGCCACCAGGGTCAGGGCCAGAAAGGCCCACGCGTTGGTGGCGAGGCTGCGCCCCACCATGCCCACCAGCGCGGCGACCAACGCGAGCACGGTGAGCCGGTGCGGACCCACCCGGGCCGCCAGCCGCGGGGTGAGCGCGCCGAACAGGGCGAACGACAACACGGGCAGCGCCGTGAGCAGCCCCGCCTCGACGCCGCTGAGGTGCAGATCGTCCACGATGCGACCCAGCACCGGCCCGATGGTCACGGCGGCGGGGCGCATGTTGAACGAGAGCAGCACGATGCCGACCACGATCAGCGCGTGCCCGCCCCGTGCGGACGGGGCTGTGCGGGGGTGGTCGGTCACTCGGGGGAGTGTATGGGAACAACCCGGCAGACTAGATTGTTGATGAGTCAGCAAAAGGAGGAATCGTGACCGAGTTGTTGCCGGCGCAGACCCATATGGGACGGGTGAGCCTCGACGTTGGCGATCTGGCGGGCCAGACCTCCTTCTACCGCGACGTGCTGCTACTCGACGTACTGGCCGAGAACGGCCCCGAGGTCGAACTCGGCCGTGCCGGCCAGACCCTGGTGAAGCTGCGGCATCGTCCTGACCTGCCCAAGGGCGAACGGCGCAGCGCAGGCCTCTTTCACACTGCGATTCTGCACCCCGACCAGGCGTCCCTCGCGGCGACTCTGGCGTCCGTGGCGGTCAACACCCCACAGCTCTACACCGGTGCCGGCGACCACCTGGTCAGCCAGGCGTTCTACCTCGACGACCCCGAGGGCAACGGCATCGAGCTGTACTGGGACCGGCCACGCAGCGAGTGGAGCTATCAAGACGGCCGCGTCGTGATGGACGCCCTCTACATCGACCCCAACGCCTTCATCGGCGAGCACCTCACCGATGCCGCCCGCGAGCACCTGTCGACCGCCCCCGACCGGCGCGGCGTGCTCGATGGGCTGGACGGCACTGTTGGGCACGTGCACCTCAAGGTGGGGGACGCCGATCTGGCCAAGCGGTTCTACGTCGACCTACTGGGTTTCGAGTTGACCGCCGAGTGGCACGGGGCGGTGTTCGTCGCCGCCGGCGGGTACCACCACCACATGGCGATGAACACGTGGCGCAGCGCAGGGGCGGGCTTCCGGGCGCCGGCCCTGGGGCTCGGTCGGGTCGACATCACACTGCCCGACGACTCCCACGTCGCCCAGGCTGCGGACCGGTTGCGCGCGGGCGGGGTCCAGGTGCGCGACACGGGCGTATCGGTCGAACTGGACGACCCCTGGGGCAACCTCGTGCGGCTCTCCGCGGACGACTGAGCCAGATCGGGGACGGTTCTCCTTTTGGCTCACCCTGCGTCCGCCCTGGTCAGCGAGATTTGAAGCTGAGAATGGGCTGAAAGGGAACCGTCCCCGATTCAGCTCGGGGGTCTGCGGTCGAGTTCGTCGCCGACCCCGTTCCACAGTGCGGTGTAGAACGCGAGCTTGGCGTCGTCCAGGGTGACGCCGTAGGCGTCGAGAAAGGTCGGCTGCCAACCCGGCCCGAAGTTCCAACCCAGGCTCAGCAGCGCCGGTGCCAGGTCGGCCCACCGGTCGGCGACGCCCAGCCCGCCTAGATCGACGTAGCCGCTGAAGGCGCCATCGTCGGTGAGCAGAAAGTTGGGGTTGCAGGCGTCCCCGTGGCAGACCACGGCATCGAGCGGGGGAGCAAGCCGCGCGAACGCCTCGTTCAAGCTGTAGTGCCGTACCCGGTAGATGACCGACCAGTCGAACGGGCAGCCGTTGGCGGGCACGGTGTCGTGAAAGCGACGCAGCGCCCGGCCGAGTTGCGGCACGGTCACCGCTGGACGATCGCGCCAGGGCAGGTCGACCGCCGATCGTCCGGGCAGCCCGGCGGTCAGCAGCCAGTGCTCGTCGCCCTGGACGCCATGGGCCAGCACACGAGGGGCAGGCACGAACGGTGCCACCCACCCCAGCCGCAGTCGTTCGGCGTCCGGCTGCCAGTCGACGCCCGGACGCTGCGCCTTCAGGTAAGCCACCCCCGCCCCGAACCGGTAGGTGACGCCGCCGTCCTCGTTGCGCCACACCGGCTCGACCGCGCGTCCGTCGGCCAGCGCCAGCACCCAGTCGGGCACGGCGAGGTCACCGAGCTCGGTGAACCACGCGTGCGACGGCGTCACGGCAGCAGCCGCACCAGCCGGGCCGGCGCGGTGTTGCGGTACGACTGCTCCACCAGGTCGGCCACCTCACCCCAATCGACCTCTGCCGCGGTGAAGTCGAGTCCGACCCAGCCGGACGGCCCGTAGTAGGCCGGCACGAAGAAGCGGTCGTCGGCCAGTGACTGCTCGCGGGTCAACAGATCGGGCCGCACCAGTACCGAGCGCGACCACCGGGTGTTGTAGTGATCGCCCTTCACCACCCCGCCGAACACCGCGAACACCTTCGTGGTGTAGAAGTTCGGGTGCCCGTGCGACACCTTCTCAGCCGCTTCCGGCAGCGCGAGGCACACCTCGCGCAGCCGGGCCAGGTAGGGGTCGTCGGCTTCGAAGCGGCTGGGGTGGCTCACGGGGTCACTGTGGCAGGTTGAGGCCCTTGGTGAGGCGCTTGCCGACGGACTCGCCGCGAATGGCGGTCAGCTTCTGCCGACGAGCCTGCGCGGCGCGGCCGGCGACCTCTTGATTGCCGCGCGTGTGCGGGCACCACGTAGCTGCCCTTGTGACACGTAGCTGCCCGCACGCAGGCAGCTACGTGTCACAAAGGCAGTGACGTGGATCATCCGGCGCGATCTCTCACCCGGGGCGTCCCGAACGCACCATCGGGCACGGCCTGGTGGCCGCGCCCGATGGTGTCGTGCGTGTTTCAGCGATCAAGCGATCACATGTCGTAGTACATCTCGAACTCGTGCGGGTGAGGACGCTGCCGGATTGCGGAGATGTCGGCCCGCTTCATATCGATCCAGGTGTCGATCAGATCGGGGGTGAACACGTCGCCTGCGAGCAGGTAGTCGTGGTCGGCCTCCAGCTTGTCGAGCACACCCTCCAGCGACGGCGGGACGGTGGGAACCTTGGCGTGCTCCTCGGGGGGCAGCTCGTAGAGGTCCTTGTCGACCGGAGGCAGCGGCTCGATCTTGTTCTGAATGCCGTCCAGACCGGCCAGCAGGCACGCCGCGAACGCCAGGTACGGGTTCGAGCTCGGGTCGGGGCAGCGGAACTCGATGCGCTTGGCCTTCGGGTTCGAACCGGTGAGCGGAATGCGAATGCAGGCCGAGCGGTTGCGGGCCGAGTACACCAGGTTGGTCGGGGCCTCGAAGCCCGGCACCAGACGGTGGTAGCTGTTCACCGTCGGGTTGGTGAAGGCCAGCAGCGACGGGGCGTGGTGCAGCAGGCCGCCGATGTAGTAGCGCGCCATGTCCGAGAGCTGGCCGTAGCCGTTCTCGTCGTAGAACAGCGGGTTGCCGTCGGCCCACAGCGACTGGTGCACGTGCATGCCCGAGCCGTTGTCGCCGAAGATCGGCTTC
>ERZ724513.152-NODE-152-length-29626-cov-5.432654_pt1 | contig 29626 bp, 29 predicted proteins | sample MGYA00376046_ERZ724513 | MGnify/ENA primary metagenome ERZ724513 (study PRJEB28724, sample SAMN07190883) | activated sludge metagenome | isolation source: activated sludge of sewage treatment plant in Hong Hong | place: Hong Kong | collected 2016-03-17 ...
CACCGACCCGAGCTCGTGCCTCGGCACGGGTCAGGCCAGATTCTCGCAACCGGAGGAACTCCTCGCGGCGAGGATTCACCTTGCGAGCCTCGCTCGTGCGAATCCCGGCCTTGTAGGCCCACGCATAGCAAGTGACCCGAGTGATGCCCAGCTCCTTAGCAACCGCCGACACGTTCGGATTGAGCGCCAGGCGCCGGAAGAACTCCGCCTTCTCTTCTGCTGAGAAGGTTCGCGGCTTGGCTCGTTGCATCGACAACCCTGCCTGGCGCATCCACCGATAGGCCGCGGCCTCGCCTACACCCGCCGCCTTCGCCGCAGCACGCACCGTGCCGCCCTTGTCGATCAGCTCGAAAAACCGCTCCTTCTGCTCCTTGCTGTACGCACCAGCCATCGTTGCCACCTCCAGTAGGTGTTGCGACGACTGCTGGAATCCAAGCGGTCCAATGCTCGGTGATGTCGCCAATCCATAACTGGTTCGGCTCATCGGCTTCGAATGCGTGGCGAATCACACCATGCTCATCGACGTAAGCGCACAGGTCGTCGTGGACCGGTGGACCTGACTTTTTCCCCTTGCTGCGTTTGGGTTTCCCGAACGCTGACCACCAACCATTGTTAGAGCAGATCCGCCACGCAGTCCGGGCAGCCATCGACTCACCCACCTCGGCGGCCTCATCGACAAGGAGCCGGTACCCGAACTCCGGGTCATCACGATGGGCATCAAACAACGCGTTGGCCCGGTAGGCCTCGTGGAGTTCACGGTCAGTCACCGGGTTGGCCAGCCAGCGGTAGTAGGCAGCACGGCATAGTTTGAGGACCCGACACGTCACCGCGACCGGCACCCTGACTGGGGCACCGGTCGCAGCAAGGTCACGGACGAGCGGGTACATCATTTTTTTGGCAGGTTGGCTTGACTCAGATAGGCAGCCGCTCGCCGAAGGACCTCGTTTTCTTGCTCCAAGAGTCGAATACGCTGTCGCGCCTGGGCTAGCTCAACACCTTCACCTGGCCCTGCGCTCGCCGGGTCGGCCTCCCGCATCCACCGATGCAACACCGACTTCGCGATCCCGAAATCTCTCGCGATCTGAGCTAGCGAGACCCCAGGCCCGCGCTCACGCGCGACCCTGACCACGTCATCTCGAAACTCCTTGGGATAAGGCTTAGACATAGGACACATCCTTCCACCGAGCAGTCTCACCTACTCGGGACAGATGTCACCCGTTCATGCATCAGACCCGGCCCAGTCCGAAGCCTTCAGGGCCCACGACGATGCTTGACAGCGCTAGGCCGCCCGAGACGGCTGAGAGCCCGGCCATGACCCACCGGCCTCGCAACCCGCTCTTCAGCAGCAGCCAACCGATCAGCAGCACCGAGATGCCGAGCAGTACGGCGGCAGGAGCGTGGAGACCGTCGAGAGACTCCAGCAAGGCCAGGATCGGCCGCAGCGGCACTCGGGGTCGACTGATCCGTTCGGGTCGCTACTCGGCGTCGTCGAGCGCCGCCCAAGTCGGCGCCCGGCCCGGCCAGCCACCCCATGAAAGAGCGATGATACCGTCGCTCCGGTGAGCAGGGTCCTCATTGTCGTACCACCGGAACGGTTTCGCGACGAAGAGTTGTTCGTGACCCAGGGCGTGCTGGAGGATGCCGGCCACTCGACGCTCGTCGCAAGTACGCAGGCCGGCACCTGTCCCGGGTCCCGGGGAGGCAGCGTGATGGCAGTGGACTTGCGGTCCCCGCAGTGTGTTGAGTTCGACGCGCTGGTGCTCATCGGTGGTGGTGGCACCCGGTTGTTGTTCGACAACGACGAACTGCACGAACTCATCTGCTCGGCGGTCCGGGAGGGAAAGGTGGTGGCGGCCATCTGTCTGGCGCCGGTCGTCCTGGCCCGTGCCGGCGTCTTGGCGGGCAGGAGGGCTACCGTGGCAGGGACGTTCGCCACCGAACTGGAGCGTCGGGGGGCCACCTACACCGGGCCCGGCGTCTGCGTCGACGGCAAAGTGGTGACAGCGAACGCTCCCAAGGCATCGCAGGCGTTCGGCGAGGCCATCGTCGGAACTCTGCCCAGCTTGAGTTGTGGTTGAGAGCCCCGAACGCCGTGCTCACCGCAGTGGTGTTGACCGAGGTTCATCTTGCGGGTGACGGCGTCACTGGTGTTGCCGATGGTCTGGCTGACTCACCACAAGGGGCCAGGACCAACTCGGCCGAGGTTCATCGCAAGCTTAGCCTCAAGTCACCGATCGGGACTGTCTGAATAACGGTGTGTGAGCGTCCGGCCTGATCCGTAAGCTCATTGTTGTGCACTGGACCGGTCGACAGTTGAGAACACTAGAAATGTTCCGTACAATCGCCGTACAGTTTCAGGAGGCGTTGAATGGCGACAGCGGCTAAGGCTCGCGCGAGAGGCAAGAGCGAACGGATCGAGGCGCGGGCGACCGCGGATGAGGCTGCGGTGATCGCGCGCGCGGCCGAGTTGAGCAACTCGACGGTGTCGGCGTTCGTGGTCGGGGCGGCGATGGCGAAGGCCGAGACGGTCGTGGCTCGTGCCGGACACACTCTGATGCCGGCGGAGCAGTTCGACGCGATGATCACGGCCCTGGATGATGCGACCCCGATCAATGAGGTCGTCGAGCTGGCGAAGCGGCCGCGCCGGATCGTCCGGCGGTGACCTCGCAGGAGCTGCAGTTCCTCACCGAACCACTCGGCCCGGCCCACGTGCTCGATATTTTCGACAGCGGCGAGGTGGAGACCGACGAGTGGCTCCGAAGCCATGCGCTGCGAACCCAGCTGCAGGGCAGTGCGCGGACGCGGGTCCTGAGGCAGCCTGACAGTCAGCGGGTCCTTGGCTTCTATGCGGTCGCGCCGCACGACACGCACCGCGAGGATCTGCCTGGGGGTGCGGCCGGCGGTCTGTCCATCGTGCCCGGCTACTTGATCGCCCAGTTGGCGGTCGACCGCTCCCTGCAGGGGCAAGGCGTCGGCGCGGAGTTACTGCTCGATGCGATGGAGACGATCGTGATCGCGGCCGAGGCGGCAGGGGGCCGGCTAGTAGTGGTCGATGCACTCCACGAGGAGGTGCTGGCGTTCTATCAGCGATTCGGGTTCATCCGGATCGGGAAGACGCTGCGCCTATACATGAAGATCTCGAGGATCCGTGCTGCGTTGGAGGCGGCAGGACGCTGATGTGACTGTGGGCCGTGGCCCCCAGGTGGCCCCGCGCCCGAGATTGGGGCACGTCAGGGCAAGCAGTGCAACGCGTGGAAGCGGTCGCAGGCGTGGCAGGTGAACGCAAGGCGCACCTTCGTATCGAGAAGGTCAGGGGTTCGAATCCCCTTAGCTCCACCGAAAAACCAGGGCCTGAACTGCGGAGACGTAGATCAGGCCCGGCTTCTTCATGCAACCCGTGCATTCCCGGCGTACCCCCGCAACCTGTGCAACGGCGAGTGAGACGCGAATCGGGAGCGTCCTAGCACTGGAATGCGGTGCAGGCGGCCCGCTTCGACATGAGAGGCGGGCGGGAACGACGTTGACGGCATAGACTTGAAGCATGTTTGACGACCGGATTATCGCCGACCACCGCATCATGGGCGGTGCGCCCTGCGTTCGCGGCACTCGGATCCCTGTGGCAACGATCGTCGGTCTGATGGCCGAGGGGTACACCATCGGCGGTGTCGTCGATGACTATCCGCAACTCACTGCCGAGGACGTCCGGGCCGCTCTCCAGTTCGCCGCTGTCGCAGTGGCGGAGCGTCAGCTTCCGCTGCGAACTCCTGCGTGAAGTTCCTGATAGACGAGTGCATTAGCGCACGGGTCGTCCCGCTCCTGACCGGAGTTGGCCACGACGTGGCCCATGTAGAGGATCGCGGCCTCGCTGGCCACGTCGATCAGGAAGTCCTTGAGTTGGCGCGGAGCGAGGGCAGGGTTCTCGTCTCCGCCGATACCGACTTCGGTGAGATCCTCGCGAGTTCCGGAGCATTGCTGCCGAGTTTCGTCTTGCTGCGTCAGGGGAACCGAAGTCCACTGCACCGCGCAGCGACCCTGCTCGCCAATCTGGACGAGGTGGCGGATGATCTGGTCGCCGGTGCGGTAGTGGTGCTAACAGACTGTGATGAGTCGCGACATAGGTCTCACATGAGTCGCGACATAGGTCACTGTTGGGACCCGGGCCATCGGCCCAGGTTTTGTCGTTGTTGCGCCAGTAGGTTTTGTTGCGCCCTGGCAAGTGGGCAGCGCGCGGTTACGCTGGCCGAGAAGTATTTCCCGTACGTCTTCACGAACAAGCTCTGGCGAAAAGACGAATGCAATCTACGGCCGGTGACTCGGTCGCCGCAGTGGCCAGGACGATCTTCCAAGTCGCCAAGGCCAGTTGAAGCCCGTTGCGGGATCACTTCCTGCGCAATAGTCCGATAGTCAGACGTGTAAAAGCCGCCTTCGTCCCGCGTGATGATCGTGATGCGGGACAGGCCCGTTGTGTCCGCGCAAAGCGCAGATCAATGCATTATGTATTGATTCTGAGGTATTTTGGATACATGGGTTCCTTGCTTCAGATCCGAGATGTCCCTGACGAGTCGCGTCGCGAGCTCAAGTCACGCGCCGCCGCACAGGGGCAGTCGCTGAACGCCTTCCTGCTCGAGCTGATCGACCGGGAAGTCAGTCGCCCGACGGTTGCCGAGGTCCTCGACCGAGCAGCTCGTCGCAGCGAGCGCGCGACCGCGTCGGCACAGGAAGTAGTCGCCACTGCTCGAGCTGATCGTGACGGTGACATCGGACGTCGGTCTGCGTGATCGTTGTCGATGCCGCCGCCGTCGTCGATGCGCTCACCATGGTCGACGGCAGCGAACGTCTGCGGGAGGAGCTGGTTGTAGGCGACCTGCATGCGCCTTCGCTGCTCGATTTCGAGGTGGTCTCAGCGCTCCGCGGACTCACCCTCGGTGGCCATCTCAGCGATGCCCGAGCGGCCGACGCCTTGGCTGACTTCGATGACTTGCCTGTTGAGCGGTGGCCGAGTGCACCGGCTCTGCGGCTGCGGTCGTTCAGCCTTCGGGCGAACCTGAGCGCCTATGACGCCGCCTACATCGCGCTGGCCGAGGCCCTCGACTGCCCGCTCCTCACCAGGGACGCTCGCCTGGCCCGCAGTAGTGGACACTCGGTCGAGGTCCGTGTGCTCTAGCCGAAAGGTGTACGGACGCATCGGCCCGGTGGCGGCTGGGCGCAAGGCATTGACTCGGTCCTGCACGCTCAAACTCAGAGTGTCAGGTGTCAGTTATGGCTGCCCACTCACCGTCCGGGCTCCGCAGTGCGTGCGGGAAATCGATGGTCCGCTGAGCGTTATCAAGAGCGCTTGGAAAGCTTGGTGTTACGGCGAATTTGATGGCGTTGAGGTTGTCAAGGCGCATTGCCCGTGAATGCCTTTGGGCCCGGCCACCGGATCTTCGGCGGCCGGGCCCAAAGGGGCGTTGCAACTACTTCTTGAACTTCTTGGGGAACTGCTTGACCAGTGCATTGGTGAGATCGTCGGACATCATCCGCATGTGAGCCAACGCTTCGTCGTAGGTCGTGATCGACTTCGCATAGTTTCCTGCGAGCTGATCTGCTGCATACGACACGGTTTGGGTGATGTGCATTCTCATCATGCTCACGGCTGCTTTGCGGGGCAGCTTGGGATTGGCGTCTGCCAAGAAGTTGCCGATCTGCTCAGCGTTGCCATACCAGGTGGCAATTGCGGCATTGAGATCATTGGTATTGCCAGCCTTGGCGGCAACGAGAACGGGCACGGCCTCTTGGATGTGTTCCTTCAGCAACGCAGTCAACTGATTGCCCGCGGCCTCGCCGTAGAAGGGTTTGATGGCATTGCCGATGTCTTCTTGGTTCTTGAGCAGGCGAGCGATGGTGTCATTCAGACCGGCTGAGTCAGCGGCAAAGGCAGCGACTGCGGCGTAGGTCCACTCCATGTGCTCATCCCAAAGCTCGCGCATCTTGACTCGCAACGCCTGCTTGCTGATCTTGCCCTTCTTGGCCTTGTTGGCCTTCTTCTTGTGCATCATGTGGCTGTGAGAGTTGTCAGCGGAGACATTTGCGCCTGCAGTGGCAGGGCCAGTCAGCGTGACCATTGCGGCAACGATGATCGCGAAGGTTGCGACGATGGCGGCCAGCAGCTGGCCAAGCGACTTGGTCGACTTGCTTAACATGTTCTTTCTCCTGTCGGAAGTTGATTGTGCTTAGTTAGTGCGGCCAGTCGGCAGGGTCTTACTGCGGATAGCAAAATATTTTCTGGCCTCATTGGAAGGCCGCCCTCAGCACTGCTTTTCGTCTCCCAGTCGGGCTCAAGTTTGATCGCGAAGTGAACAAGAGCCCCTTTAATCTTCAGCAGCGAAGACCCGACGACCAGCGACGAAAGTCTGCAAGACCTGAGTCTGGGACAGTTCGTCTGGCTTGATCGTGAAGGGATTGCGGTCCACGACGACCAGGTCGGCCTCTTTGCCGACCTCGATCGTGCCCACGAGGTGGTCGAGGTGGTTTACCCAGGCAGAGCCTGAGGTGTACGCCGAGATCGCGGCGGCAAGACTGAGGCGCTGCTCGGGCAGGAAGGCTTCGGCCCGATCGGTTGGGTGCTCAGGGGGGATTCGGTTGACCGCGACGTGGATCGCTGCCCACGGGTCGGGTGTTGAGACCGACCAGTCGCTGCCTGCGGCCAGTCTCGCCCCGGCCTCCTGGAGGCTGCGGAAGGGATATTGCCAGGCATGCCGATCGCCAACAAAAGGGGTGACCAACTCGGCCATCTGCTCGTCGTCGCAGGCCCACAGCATCTGGAGGTTGGCTGCGACTCCGAGGTGCGCAAACCGGCTGATGTCCTTGGGGTTGAGGAATTGAAGGTGGGCCATGTGGTGGCGATTGTCGGCGTAGGCATTGGCTGCTCTCGCAGCGGCCACGGCATCGAGGCAGTCATGGATCGACCGGTCACCGATCGCATGGAAGTGGATCTGAAAGCCAGCCGCGTCGAGCACCTTGACCGCATCAATTAGGGCCTCGCGGTCAAAGAATGACAGCCCATCGCCGTGACTGTGACCGCACCGGTCGACATACGGCTCACTCATCGCGGCGGTGAAATTCTCCGGTACGCCGTCTTGCATGATCTTCACGGCAGTGGGGGAGAAACGGCCACTTGCATATTGCTCGCGCCTAGCCACCAAAGAGTCGATCTGATCTGCGATGGTCTTGCCTCGCTCGAGCCACAATGCCCCACGCACCCGGCCGGTCAACAGGCCGGCTTCATCAGCCGCACGATAGTAGGGGCCCGGGTCGCGGCTCTCGGGATAGTCGCCGACGAGGGCGTCTTGCCAAGCGGTGACTCCGAAGCTGTGGAGATATTCCTGCCCCTTGAGCACTGCGCGCAGCATCTGCTCGTCGCTGACTGGGGGCACCACCTTGAGTACGACGCTCATCGCCCCTTCGTGGAGGGTGCCTGCCGGTTTGCCGGAGGGGCCCCGCTCGATCCGGCCATCAGCAGGATCTGGGGTGTGCTCATTGACTCCGGCAAGGCGAAGCGCCTCGGTGTTGACCCAGGCGGAGTGGCCGTCGCGGCTGGTCAAGAAGGCAGGGCGACCGGCCGTGACTTGATCAAGATCTTCAGCGGTCGGCGCGCCACCAGGGAAGGCCGACATGCTCCAGCCGCCACCCAAGACCCAAGGCTCAGCGGGGTCGCGCGCGACGTACGCCGCCACCGCCTCGAGAGTGGCCCGCCGCTCGTCGGCGGCAGACAGATCGCAAGCGAGCAATTTGAGGCCACCCCAGACCGGGTGCACGTGAGCGTCAATGAAGCCGGGGAGCAGCATCTTGGCGTCCAGACTGACCACCTCGGTCTGGGGGCTGATCATGGAGCGGGCTTCATCGCCGAGGGCGACGATCACGCCATCCTTCACTGCAACTGCGTCGGTGTCGCTGCCGGAGGCATCGGGGCTCAGCACCGGGCCGTCGACAAAGGCTAGGTCTGCCTCAGTCATCGCGATGCCTTGAAAATCGTGTCGCAAGATCGAATGCGCATGGATTCAGTTCACCACGCTGACCCTTTGCTGATCAGCCAATTCGGCAGGGTCGGGGTGCTAGCTACTGGGTGGCTAATCATAGGTGGGCTAGCCCGCTATTTGGGAACTGGTTGGTCCGGGTGACAGTCATGCGGGGCCGCTGTTGAAATAGATGTGGTGTCCGATTTGAAGGCACTTCTAGGTTGTTATCGGTAATGCTGCGTTTGGTCGCGGCGGGTGAATTTGGGGGTTCGTAATGTTTAGTGTCAATAGTCGGGCAAGCGCAGTGGTCGCCTTGCTGATTGCAGGGTTGTTCGGTGTGGTTTCGGCGCTATTCGTCGTACCAGCGAGTGCAGAGCCTGCCTCGACTCCGCCTGCGCCGATCTTTGAGGGCTTCCCAGCCCCGACTTTGGTGCCCGCTGTTTGTGATGCCTCCACCCAAGGGCAGCGAGTGTGGGACTCCGTCTTGCCTCCAGTGGCGGAGGAGGGTTTTTGGTACAACAACTTCAACATTGACGCCAAGCATGTTGCCACGGTTGATGCGTCGTGGGGAGGATATGGCAACTTGGGCGCTCTCGGTGATGGCTGGACGTCGACAGGAGAAAACTATGCGAGTTGGCGCTACGAGTTGCCCTCCCGCATGTGCCCAGGCGTAGCGCCTTCGGGTGTGGTCGGTGAAGTAGAGGCCGCTGGCTATGTCTGTGATGCGACCACGACGTTTTCCTATACCGGAGAACCGCAGAGTTTCGCGGTGCCTAAGGGAGCATCGGTTGCAGTGATCGAGGCTGCGGGAGCGCAAGGAGGGCAACTGGCCGGACTTCGCGAGGAGACGCCAGGCAAGGGCGCAAGGGTCACCTCAGTGATCAGCGTGTCTGGTCCCGAGACTCTGCAAGTGCGGGTCGGCGGAGCTGGGCAAAACAGCGATGGGGTGGACCTGGCCGACTTGGACACCAGCGAAAAGCCCGCGACCATGTACTTCTTCGGAATGCTCCGGGGCGGTTTCAACGGTGGAGGGTCTGCCTCCGTACAAGCAGACGGCGACTCCGCCGATGGAGTATCGGGTGGTGGTGCTTCTGATGTACGTCGTGGCTCGGGGCTGAATGACCGCCTGGTCGTGGCTGGCGGTGGCGGTGCGGGCACGGGCGGCGATGGCGGCAAGAACGGACATGATGGTCAGATCCTGCGGCTCCCGGACACAACGCTTTATGCCCCAGGGCAAACGGCTCTCGACCTCGCGAAACCAAACCTTCCGGGGCGTGGCGGGAGTCAGAGTGCCGGCGGTGCAAGTGGGCTCCTGCGGCAAGAAAGACTCATCATTGCACCTGATGATTCGATCCTGTCCCAAACAATACTTGATGAGGTTGTAGCCGCTCCAGGTGGCCAGGCCGGGCTTGGGGTCGGGGGCTCGAGCATCACAGTGGGGATACTTCCGCTGAATGGCTATCCGACCCTTGTCGAGCATTTTGGTGGTGGCGGCGGCTACTACGGTGGTGGAGCGGGTGGGGGATACACACTCTCCATACAACAAGGCGGCTCTGGGCAATCAATTCAGGTTTACGCCGGTGCTGGTGGCGGTTCGTCGTACGCCGTGCCAGCACCGAGTGGGATGCCTGCCACGACCTATGTCGATGGTGCTCGCAAGGGGGATGGTTATGTCTCGATCACGCCATGCTCAAAGCGGGTTGTTTCGCCTCCTGAGGTGACCCCGACTCCCACTCCCAATCCCGGCACGAATGGTGAGGTGCTGGCGCAGCCGGTTGGGCCTGAAGGCAAGGTGTTGAAGCCGCAGAAGCCAGCGAAGTCGTTGCCTTCGACTGGTGCCAGCGTCTATGCGCTTCCGGCGGCGATCTTGGCGGGTGTTTTGTTGACTGCCGGTGTGGTCGTACTGGTTGCTTCACGGCGTCGCCGCGAGAGCTGAGCAGCGCGGCGGACTCAGGTGAGCCGCGGGGCAGGCGCTGGGCTATTTGACCGGTGACACGGTTTGAAACTTGAAGCCTTGGTGTCGTTGTAGGCCCGCTGGGACATTGCCTTTGATGGTCACGTCGATCGTGCCATAGGTGGCAGAGGCCTCGCCCTCGACCAGTCCGGAGGCGGTGACTTTGACCGGCACGACCAATGTGCTGCCATTAGCGCAATTTGGCTCGCAGGTGTTGGTGGTGAGTTGTCCGGTGGCTTGGGCTTGGTCTTGGCCCCAGTCGCTCCAGACGAGTTGGTCCAGCATCTCGTTGCCATCGGCGCAGGTGAGGGTGAGTTGGTCAGGACTGGCCACCGGCTCGCCCGCACAATCGAGGATATAAGTCACAGCGGCTCGAGCTGCGATAGCCGGGTCGGGGCTGGTGCTGACTGATGCCTGAGATTGGGGCGATTCGCTGGGCTTTGGTTTGCTCGTGTTGTTGCCACAGCCAGCCAACGCGCCCATGCAGAAGATGACTGCAACTGTCCCTGCCACTAGTTGACGCATCTTGATCTCACTCATGAGCTCAGTGTAAAAGTGCCGGTAAGAATTGGTCGTTATAGCAACCACTTTTTACCGGCACTTTTCACAGCCACCCTTTTCAGTCACTCTCTAGGTCGTGGGCGAGCAGTGCCACACCCAAGGCGAGATAGGAGTCTGGGGTTTCCAGATCGATGCCGAGGATGTCCTCGATCCGGGCGAGCTGTTTGTACAACGCTGGTCGGCTGCGGTGTGCCTGGGCCGCGAGTTGGGTCTTGTTGCCACCGACGTTGACGTAGAGCCGCAATAGGCCCACAAGGTCGGTGCCGTGACTAGCGTCGTAGGCGAGCAGCGGGCCGAGCTCTGATTCGGTGAATGCTTGCACTCGTGGATCGTCACGCAGCAGCGCGATCAGGCCGTGCAGGCGTACGTCAGCATTCGTCAACCAGCGCCGATCTGGGCGCTTCAACGCGGCCGCGACCTCAGCGACATGTCCTGCCAGCGCCAGTGATGCTCCAGCGCTCAGCACCCCGCTGGCCGCTGCCCCCACCCCGACGACCAGGTCTGGTGACAAGTGCTCGGTCAGCTGATCAAGCAGCTTGGTCGGGTCTCGCGCATCCAGCGCGAGGAGTACGCCGATCTGGTGCGGGCGCAGGCTGCCGATCAGGGCCGCGACTCGCACCTTGGCGGTGGCATCGACCAACTCCTTGGCCGCGTCACGGGTGCGGTCGTGTCTGGCCAACGCATCGCCAGTGCTGGTGCTGAGGCGTTGCACCACAAGGGGCAAGTACGCCGAAGCGCTCGGCAGGCCCAGAGCCCCGGCGCGGGTTGCTGCCTCTGCTTCGCTCGCGATCCGCCCTGAGGCAAGTTCGGTGAGCAGGCCTCCGTGAGCAGACGTGATCAAGCTGGTGCGGTCATGCTCGGCCATCCGGGCCAATTCCAAGGTCTGTGCGGCGCGTTCCAAGACCATGGCGAGTTGATCTTGGCTGGTGCGTGGGTCGGGCACGACGAGTCGGGCCCAGGCGCGGCCTTGGCCGCCGATCGGGCTGGTCATCCAACCTTCTGGCCCGGTGAGCCCGCTCTCTGGGAGTGTCGCGGCTTGTCGGGAGCGTTCTTCCCAGCGGGCGAGTAGCCCGGTTGCGGGTCGGCCACGGGCAGCATAGGCGAGCACGCGATGGGAGAGATCTTCCAAAACCACTGATGACCCGCACAGGTCGGCGGCTGCGCTGACGATCTGAGGAGCATCAGCTCGTTCGAGGCTGAGCGCGGTGAAGGTCTCGTGGGCCGAGCGGGCAAAGTCTACGAAGACATAGTGCTCGGCGATGATCGCGCGGTGCACCTCTTCGGTGATGTCGATGAAACGGGCCTGTTTGTGCAGCGCGATGATCGGGAAGTCGGCGGCGCGGGCTCGCTCAAGCGCGATGGAGGGTACGACGGGCAGCCGGCGGCTCAGTTCGACGATGAGCCCGACCGCGTCGGCCTTGATCAGGGTGTCGATGAACTCTTCGGCCTGGCCGTTTGCGAGGGGGAGTCCGGTGGAGAGGATCAGTTCGCCTCCGGTGAGCATGCCGGTGAGATTGGCGACTTCGCTGATGTGCACCCAGCGCACCCCGCGCCCGAGGTGACGCTCGCCGGTGAGCACTTCGGGCTGACTTCGTTGCACGGCAGTCGAGGCGACTACGGAGCGCAAGGTGGGCAGCATGATTACAAAGTGTAAATCAAATGGCGAAATCTAAGACAGAGTGAAACTAGCGAAGAAGGTGCGCTCAGCCCAAAGATGACAGTGTGACCGAGACCACGATGCCTTCGACGCCCTCATCCGCCAACGACTTGCCGACCGTGCTCCATTGGAGTGACGGCGCCACCTTCGCCGGCAACTCTGGTCAATCCGGTGAAGTGACCAACCCGGCCACCGGCCAGGTCACCGCGCGGGTGGCTTTTGCTGACCCGACCGATGCCCAGCGAGTGATCGCTTCGGCCAGCGCCGCAGCCGAGGAGTGGGCCAACACCTCCCTCACCAAACGCACCCAGATCGTCTTCAAGTTTCGTGAGCTTCTCGACGCCCGCAAGGGTGAGCTCGCCGACCTGATCACGGCCGAGCACGGCAAGGTGCTCTCCGATGCTCTTGGTGAGGTCTCGCGTGGCCAAGAGGTCGTGGAGTTTGCTTGCGGTATCGCCCACCTACTCAAGGGCGGCTATTCCGAAGACGTCTCCACCGGGGTCGACGTGCACTCCAAGCGCCAGGCCTTGGGTGTGGTCGGCATCATCAGCCCATTCAACTTCCCGGCGATGGTGCCGATGTGGTTCTTCCCGATCGCGATTGCGGCGGGCAACACCGTCGTACTCAAGCCAAGTGAGAAGGACCCTTCGGCCGCGATCTGGATAGCCAAGTTGTGGCAGGAGGCCGGCCTGCCCGCCGGTGTCTTCAATGTCTTGCAAGGCGACAAGGTGGCCGTGGATGCCCTCCTCGACAGCCCCGAGGTCAAGGCGATCAGCTTCGTGGGCTCGACCCCGATTGCGCGCTATGTCTATGAGCGAGCCAGCCAAAATGGCAAGCGGGTGCAAGCCCTTGGCGGCGCCAAGAACCACATGGTCGTACTGCCTGACGCCGACCTCGATCTGGCCGCCGACCAAGCCGTCAGCGCCGGCTATGGCTCTGCTGGCGAGCGGTGTATGGCGATCAGCGTGCTGCTGGCGGTCGGCCCGATCGCTGATGATTTGGTCGCCAAGATCGCCGAACGCACCCAGTCGTTGAAGATCGGCGACGGCACCCGATCAAGCGACATGGGGCCTTTGGTCACCAAGGCGCATCGCGACAAGGTCGCCTCCTATGTCGAAGCCGGTGAAGAGGCCGGAGCCAAGGTGATCATCGACGGCCGCGAGGTGCAGGCCGATGGTGCTGCCGATGGTTTTTGGCTCGGCCCCACTTTGCTCGACCACGTCACCCCACAGATGTCGGTCTACACCGACGAGATCTTCGGCCCAGTGCTCAGCGTCGTGCGAGTCTCGTCGTACGACGAAGCCGTCGGGTTGATCAACTCCAATCCCTATGGCAATGGGGTGGCGATCTTCACCAATAGCGGTGGGGCGGCGCGCAAGTTTGAGCATGATGTCGAGGTCGGGATGATCGGCGTAAATGTGCCGATCCCGGTGCCGATGGCCTACTACTCCTTTGGCGGTTGGAAGGCTTCGCTCTTCGGCGACACCCATGCCCATGGTGTTGAGGGCGTGCACTTCTTCACTCGCGGCAAAGTCGTCACCTCGCGTTGGGCTGATCCTGCGGCCACCCATGTTGGCGGTCTTGAGCTTGCCTTCCCGAAAAACAACTGAGGAGTTTTTGATGAGTCGCACCTATGACCTCGACCGGGCCCATGTCTTTCACTCTTGGTCGGCTCAAGCCGAGCTCGACCCGATGGTGATCGAGCGTGCCGAAGGCTCTCGCGTGTGGGATGAGGCGGGCAACTCCTATCTGGATTGCTCATCCCAACTCGTCTACACCAATATCGGCCACCAGCATCCGCGTGTGGTCAAGGCGATCCAAGACCAAGCCGCCAAGCTGTGCACGATCGCGCCGCAGTTTGCCAATGACGCCCGCTCAGAGGCGGCCCGACTGATTGCCGAGATCGCCCCAGATGGCTTTGAGCATGTCTTCTTCACTAACGGTGGAGCTGAGGCGATCGAGCATGCGGTGCGGATGGCCCGACTGCACACCGGACGCATCAAAGTGCTCTCGCAATATCGCTCGTACCACGGCGGCACCTCGACGGCGATCAATGTCACCGGCGATCCGCGACGCTGGCCCAGCGACAATGGCTCGACGGGCACGGTGAAGTTTTTCGGACCCTTCCTCTATCGGTCCGAGTTCGCGGCCAATAGCGAAGCAGAAGAATGCGAGCGAGCCTTGCGCCACTTGCAGCGCACCATCGAGCTTGAAGGCCCAGGCACGATCGCGGCGATCGTGTTGGAGACGGTGCCCGGCACGGCTGGGATCATGCCCTATCCCGATGGCTATCTCGCGGGCGTGCGCGCACTGTGCGACACCCACGGGATCGTCTTTGTGCTCGACGAGGTGATGGCTGGTTTTGGTCGTACCGGCGCGTGGCTGGCGCTCGACCACTACGGCGTCACCCCCGACCTGATTACCTTCGCCAAGGGCGTCACTTCGGGCTATGTGCCGCTAGGCGGAGTGATCGTGTCGGGCCAGATCTATGACACCTTCGCCCACCGGCCCTATCCCGGTGGTTTGACCTACTCAGGTCACCCGCTGGCTGCGGCCGCGGCCGTGGCCACGATCGAAACGATGCGCGCCGAAGGCATCGTCGAAAATGCCGCGCGACTCGGGAAGGATGTCTTAGGCCCAGGCCTCAGTGCCCTCGTCGACAAGCACGCCTGTGTTGGTGAGGTGCGCGGACTCGGCGCCTTCTGGGCTGTTGAGCTGGTCACCGACAAGGTCACCCGGGAGCCCTTGGCGCCCTATGGCTCGAGCAGCCCCGCAATGGGTGAAGTGCTGGCTGCCTTGAAGAAGGGTGGGGTCTTGCCCTTCGCCAACTTCAACCGGATCCATCTGGTGCCACCGTGCAATATCAGTGATGATGACGCTAGAGACGCAATCAGTGCGCTCGACGAAGCCTTGTCGGTGGGCGATGCGCATGCCGCTGGAAGTTGACCCGAAAGGACCCTAAGTCGTGGCCACTCCACCTGGAACGATCTTTTCACGCACCGACCCCGACCAGTGGGCGGTGACGCACTCACTCGAAGGCGTGCGCGACGCTTGCTTTTGGCTAGAAGACGTGCCCCGCAGGGTGGCCTATCCGCCGCTGGCCAAGGCCACTGAGGCCGACCTGCTCGTGGTTGGTGGCGGCTACTGCGGTCTCTGGACGGCCGTGGTCGCAAAGCAACGCGACCCGCACTTGCGCGTCGTACTCCTTGAAGCCCAGCAGGTCGGCTGGGCAGCATCAGGGCGCAATGGCGGTTTTTGTGCCGCCAGCATCACCCATGGTGAAGAAAACGGCCGCTCCCGCTGGCCCGATGAGTACGACGCCTTGGAGCGCCTGGGTGTGGCCAACCTGGAGGCGATTGAGCAGACGATCGCCGACTTTGACATCGACTGTGAATATGAGCGCACCGGTGAGCTCGATGTGGCGATCGAGCCCCACCAGGTCGATGACCTGCGTGCCGGAGGTGGGGTCGTCATTGAGTCTGAGGAGTTGCGCAAGCTGGTCAATAGTCCGACCTATCTGGCCGGCGTATTCAACCATGATGTCGGGTTGGTGCACCCGGCCAAGCTCGCCGTGGAGTTGGCGCGGGTGGCAACTGATTTGGGTGTGGAGATCTACGAAAACAGCCGAGCGACCGGCATCACCGGCGACGGACGCTCGGGGCCGATCAGGGTGCGCACCCCGCATGGGGCCGTGTCAGCCAAGAGAGTTGCCTTGGCCACCAATGTCTTCCCCAGCTTGCTGGCCCGCTACCGGATGCACACGGTGCCGGTCTATGACTATGCCTTGATGACCGAGCCCCTCACCCCTGACCAACTGGCCAAGATCGGCTGGCAGGGCCGTCAAGGGGTGGGCGACATGGCCAACCAATTCCACTACTACCGCCTGAGCCGTGACAATCGCATCCTTTGGGGTGGCTATGACGCGGTGTATCACTTCGGTCGCAAGATCGAGGCCGACTATGAGCACCGACCCGAGACCTATCGCAAGCTCGCCGAGCACTTCTTCACCACTTTTCCGCAACTGAGCGGTCTTCGGTTTACCCACCAGTGGGCCGGAGCGATCGATGCCTCGACCAGGTTTTGTGCCTTCTTCGGCCTGGCCATGCGCGGTCGGGTGGCTCACGCGGCTGGCTTCACCGGCCTTGGTGTGGGAGCGACTCGCTTTGCCGCCGAAGTGATGCTCGATCAACTCTTCGGCCTCGACACCGAGCGCACCCGCTTGCAGATGGTGCGCCAAAAGCCGGTGCCCTTCCCGCCCGAGCCCTTCGCCTCGGTTGGCATCCAAGCAACCCGCTGGTCACTCGACCGGGCCGACCAACGCAGCGGCAAACGCAATCTGTGGCTGCGCTCGCTCGACGCGCTCGGCATGGGCTTCGACTCATGAGCGCGACCAATGCTGCGCCCAAAGCTGAGTTGAGCCCAGTCATCTCGCTGCGCGGCTTGGTCAAGGAGTACGCCGGACAACGCGCCGTCGACGGAGTCGACCTCGACATCGCCCAAGGCGAGTTCTTGTCGCTGCTGGGCCCATCGGGTTGCGGCAAGACCACGCTGCTGCGCCTGATCGGCGGCTTCGAAGAGCCCGAAGCCGGTGAGATCGAGATCGGGGGCGTCTCGGTGATCGGGGTGCCGCCGCATCGTCGTACGGTCAACACTGTCTTCCAGGCATATGCGCTCTTCCCGCACATGAGCGTGGCCGAAAACGTCGCCTATGGCTTGCGACAACGCAAAACCCCAAAGGCCGAGATCGCCTCACGAGTCAAGGAGTCATTGCGCCTGGTCGGCATGGAGGAGTACGCCGATCGCGCGCCACGCAAGTTGTCGGGCGGCCAGCAACAGCGGGTCGCGATCGCTCGCGCGATCGTCAATCGGCCCGACGTGTTGCTGCTCGATGAGCCCTTGTCGGCACTTGATCGTCAGTTGCGCGAAAAGATGCAGGTCGAGCTGAAGCTCTTGCAGCGTGAAGTCGGGATCACCTTCGTCTTTGTCACCCACGATCAGGGTGAGGCTCTGGTGATGAGTGACCGGATCGTGGTGATGAAGGAAGGGCAGATCGAGCAGATCGGCAGCCCCCAGGAGATCTACGAGAGCCCAAACAGTGCCTTTGTGGCTGCCTTTGTGGGCACCCAAAACTTCGCCGACGCCACTCTTGGCGATGACGGCACGGCCAGCAGCGAGGCCACCACGTTCACCGCTAATGCTGAGCGGTTGGCGTCGTACTCCGTGGGTGACCGCTTGCGTCTGGCGCTGCGGGCCGAGGCGATCAGAGTCAGTGCCAGTGAGCCCGATCAGCCCACCAACAAGATCGCCGGCAAGCTGGCCGGTGCTTCGTTTTTGGGCGGTGAGATCCAATACGTCGTGATCGGTGTTGACGGCAAGGAGATCTATGCCCGCAGCCCCTTGCAGGAGGCGGCCCAGGTGCAGGCCGGTGACTCGGTGTGGTGCTCGTGGGCTCCAGAGTCGGTGATGGTTTTTGCTGGCGAGGATGGTCAATGAAGATCCTGGTGCCCCAAGCCTCAGCGCCGCGCCTGACTCGGCGCGCCCTGCTTGGTGGTGCCACGGTGATCGGCCTCGGCGCGTTGGCCGGTTGCACTGATCGGGCCTATGCGCCGACGGCCGCGATCGACGGCAAGCCCGAAGATCGACTCAATGTCTACTCCTGGGGCGACTACGACGATCCCGCCAATATTCGTCGCTTCCGTCGCGTCAATGGCATCAAGGTGCAGATGGATGCCTTTGCCTCCAACGAGGAGATGATCGCAAAGCTGTCCACCGCGAGGGGCACCAGCGGCTACGACATCGTCGTACCCACCGGCAACTATGTGCCACAACTGATCGCCAACGGCATGCTCGCCAAACTCGATCTCTCGCTGATCCCCAACTTCAACAACCTCGAAGAGAGTGCTCGCGGGCGCGCTTGGGATCCCGACAACGAATACGTCGTGGCCAAGACGATCGGCACCACCGGCTTTGTCTATGACACCGCCAAGATCAAGACCAAGATGGCATCGTGGAGTGATTTCATTGCCGCTGCCAAAGGGGCGGCCAAGGGGTCGACCTCGGTGCTTGATGATGCTTTCGAGCTCGCTTCCATCTATCTGGCTGCAAACGGCCACGATCTCAACACCACTGACTCCAAGGTGTTGGAGCAGGCGCGGGAGTTCTTGGTTAATGACTTCGCGAAGTACATCCGCAACTTCAGCTCTGACCCTTCGCAAAATATCGTGCAACGCGACTTTGTCCTGATGCAGTGTTACAACGGCGACGCCCGACTCGGCATCGACGAGGGCGACTACGACGGCTGGAAGTTTGTCTTCCCCGAGCCCACCGCCAATCTCTGGATGGACAACTGGGCGATCGCCACCGGCAGCCAACATCCCGACAATGCTCATGCCTGGATCAACTTCATGCTCGAGCCCGAGGTGGGCTTCAAAGACATGGTCTACAACGGCTATCCCACGGGACTCAAGGGGCAGCGTGAGCTGGCCGAGAAACGTGATGTCGACAGGCTCGACTTGATCTTCCCGCCCGATGAAGTCATGGATCGGTTGACCGCTGGCTTGTTGACCAAGGCGCAGGGCGCCTTGGTGAAGATCCTCAATGAGGTCAAGGCAGTGGCCGGATCATGAGCCCAGTCAAACAACGCAAACTGCGCCTCAGTTCGGCCTGGTTGTCCTTCCCGATCTGGGCTTGGTTGCTCTTCTTCATCTTCATCCCATTGGGCATGGTGGCGTGGTACAGCTTCGGCTACAAACCCGGCCTGTTTTCGCCGGTGTCAAACTCACAACTCTCCTTCGACCGCTATCGCGAAGCCACATCAGGCACCTTCGTGAAGACCTTCTGGAATACCCTCGAGATCGGCCTGCTGGGCACTGCTCTGTGCATCCTGATCGGCGTACCCTTCGCCTATTGGATGGCCGTCAAGGCGCGCCCCGAATGGCGCGGGCTCTTGGTCGCGATGGTCTTGGTGCCTTACTGGACCAGCTTCTTGGTGCGCACGATCGGCTGGCAGATCATCTTGGCGCCACACGGCTTCTTGTCCAACTTCTTGCAAGACATCCATCTGATCAATGGGCCGATCGAGGTGCTCTACACCCGCGCTGCGGTGCAACTCGGCGTGGTCTACAACTATCTGCCCCTGATGATCTTGCCGATGTACGTCGCCTTCGAGCGCACCGATGCGGCCCAACGCGAGGCAGCCCGAGACTTGGGGGCTGGCCGGCTCAAGGCCTTCTTCTCAGTGACCCTGCCCGATGCCTTGCCGGGGCTGTTGGCGGGCTCGCTGTTGGTGTTCATCCCGCTGATGGGTGACTACATCACGCCCTCGGTGCTTGGTGGGGCGCGCGGCAACATGGTCGGACAGATGTTGGCCCAGCAGTTTGAGAGTGCCCAAAACTGGGCGCTTGGCGCGGCGATGGCCTTCATCTTGATGGGCTTCATCATCGTCACGGTCTTGCTCGTCGGTGTCTGCTTCCTCACGCTGCGTGCCGGCATCCGATGGACTCGCCGGCTCGACCTGGAAGGAGTCGTCTGATGAGTGCCAACCCGATGCCAAGCACGGCTCAAACCCACAAGAAGAAGCGCGATCTATTCGCCGTGCTCTACTGGATCCTCGCGGTCGGGGTGTTCACCTTCTTGTTTGCTCCGATCGTCGTGATCGTGATCTATTCCTTCAATGACGGGCGCCTGCTCGGCGCCTGGCAGGGCTTTGGCTTCAAGGCCTATCACCGGGCCGTGACCGATCAAACGATCCGAGATGCGGTGAAGATCTCGCTGATCTCGGGGGTCTTCGCTTCGCTACTGGCCACCACGCTGGGCACGATCGGGGGAGTGCTGCTCGCCCGCACCCGCAGCAAATGGGCGCTGATCCTGACCGGATTGCTGGCGATCACCCTGGTCACTCCCGAGATCATCGACGCCGTGTCGATCTTGCCGTGGTTTGTCACCTTGGGCACCGATGCTCAGTTGCTGCTGTTCAACAACGGACTAGTGCGACTCGTGATCGTGCACACTTCGGTGGCACTGGCCACGGTCACGTTCATGGTGCAAGCCAGGATGGCTGGGATGGACCCGGCGATCGAAGAAGCCGCCTCAGATCTCTATGCCTCACCTTGGAATCGTTTCCGCCAAGTCACCTTGCCCATGGCGCGACCCAGCATCATGGCCGGAGCCCTGATGGCCTTCACCCTGAGCCTCGACAACACCGTAGTGTCGTCATTCGTGGCCCTGCCCGGATATACGTCGTGGCCGGTCTACCTCTTCGGCACAGTTCGTACGGGTATGCGGCCCGAAGTGGCAGCAGTCTCAGCGCTGATGTTGATCCTCACCCTTGGGGCCCTGGCGCTGGTCGCGGTGGTGCTCAAACGCAGTGGTGACGGCGACCTGGCCACAACTTTGGCGGCATCATGAGCGAGCGCCTCTTCGACGCCGCGAGCGCCGTCGTACCCCATGAGCCTGCGGAGCAGGTCGTTTCTGGAAACCCCACGACCGGTGTCATTGAGCTGGGTGGCTTCAAGGGCGTTGAGATCGGGATCTGGGAGATCACCCCGGGAGTCGTGCGTGATGTGGAGGTCGATGAGGTCTTCGTAGTCTTGGAGGGCGACGCGACAGTCACCTTCGAAGACGGTGAGGTGATCGAGATCGGCCCTGGCGCGATCGTGTGGTTGCGTGAAGGTGAGCAGACGCAGTGGGAGATCAGGTCGCGGCTGCGCAAGGTCTACTTGGCCTGAAGCTCAGCCCAGCCAGGCCTGCAAGAAGCCGACCAGGAGCACCAAGAAGCCGCCGAGTTCACCGATGATCAGCACGATCATGAACCACCCCAGGCCGGCGTGCGGATTGCGGAACTGATTGTCGGTGTCTTTGCGCAGCCCGTGCCATTGATATGACCCGATCGCCGAGACGAAGAAGAAGACCACTACGGCTGCCGCGCCCAGATCAACCCAGGTCGGCCAGTTGCTGAGTTGGGCAAATGCGGCGAGCAGCAAGGTTGCGAAGGCATAGAGCAAGGCCGCGCGATGAGCGATATCGGTGTAGGGGTGCGCCAAGGCGTCGAGAGACCTCACCATCTGGGCATATTTCTGCACCCCGAGGGCCAGGGCCCACAAGAAGATCAGGCCGGCCGCCAGAAGCACGAAACGGGTCTCTGTGCTCAACGCCGCGATGGTCACTGGCTCTGCTCTGCAGGGCTGAGTATGGCGACCAAGAAGTCAGACTCGGGAGTCCAGGGCCGCAGATCCCAAGTCGCCAGGAGCAGGTCAGGCTGCAATCCGTTGGCTGCTGCGTCTTCGAGGAAGTCGGTGAACAAATAGCCCCGCCCGGCCCCGAAGCCGATCACTAACCGACCCTCGGGAGCCAGAGCCTTCGCGAGATTGCCCAAGACCATGTTGCGTGTGCTTTCGGCCAAGAAGGTCATCACATTGCCCGTGGAGACGATGATGTCGAAAGGCTCGGCCTGGCCAATGCTTTCCAGATCCAGTAGGGCCAAGTCTTGGGTATGCCACGAGCCATCGGGGTGATCTTGCTTCGCTGCCTCGATCAGCACCGGGTCGACGTCGACGCCGACGACGTTGTGCCCGAGCGTGAGCAAACGCCCGCCCATGCGGCCAGTGCCACAGCCAGCATCGAGGATCCGTGACTCCCGCTGCGCCATGGCGTCGATCAATCGAGCCTCCCCGTGGAGATCATGCCCGGCGGCCTCCATGGCTCGGAAGCGCTCGATATACCAGCGCGAATGCTCGGGGTTGGCTTCGACCTGGCGCATCCAGGCACTCTTCTCGACCATGACTCCATTGTCCGTGACGACTCCATGGGTCGTGATGCTGGGCGCGCCTGATGCTCGGGCTGCCAGCATGGGACTCGACTCGCCGATAAGGTGAGTCGACAGGAGGCGCACATGGGCATCGTCAACAACGCCGTCTATCTCGATGGCGTGCGCACCGCCGTACCCCCATCTTTGGAGCTCACCTACGAGACCATGGATGAGTCGGGTGGCATGGGTTGGATCGGTCTGTATCGCCCCACCCCGGCAGAGATGGACTCCGTGTCCGAGGAGTTCTCGCTGCACCACCTCGTGGTTGAAGACTCGATCAAGGCTCATCAGCGCCCCAAGATCGAGCGATATGGCGACGTACTCTTCACAGTGTTGCGCCCGGCCCGCTATGTCGATGCCGACGAGCGGGTTGAGTTCGGGGAGCTGCACATCCTCACTGGCGACAACTTCGTGGTCACCAGCAGGTACGCCGAAACTCCCGACCTGACCATCGTGCGCGAGCGTTTGGAGGCCACGCCTGAGTTGCTCGCCCTTGGCCCCGAAGCCGTGCTCTACGCCGTACTCGACCAAGTGGTCGACGAATATCTCCCTGTAGTTGCCGGCCTGGCCGTAGACATCGACGAGATCGAGTTTCAGGTCTTCGACGGTGACCCAAAGGTGTCCAGGCGGATCTATGAGCTCCTGCGTGAAGTGATCGAGTTTCAGCGGGCAACCCAACCACTTACGCACATGTTGGGCCTGCTCAAGGATGGCTTTGACAAATACGGGGTCGACGAAGAACTACGCCGCTACCTGCGCGACGTGGAAGACCACGCGCTCAAGGTGATCGACCGCGTCGACGGTTTCAGAGACCTGCTCCAAAGCATCATGACCGTCAACGCCACCCTGGTCGGCCAGCGACAAAACGAGGAGACCCAGCGCCTCACCGAAGCGCAATTTGCCCAGAGCGAAGAGGTCAAGAAGATCTCGTCATGGGCAGCAATCTTGTTTGCCCCGACCCTGGTGGCCGGAATCTATGGCATGAACTTCGAGCACATGCCGGAGTTGGGCTGGACCATTGGCTATCCAGCGGCCCTCGTCCTGATGTTCTGCTTCTCGCTGGTGCTCTATCTGATCTTCAAGAAGCGCGGTTGGATCTAGTGACCGCTCAGTTTGCTGAACACCTTGCCCGACCATGACGGCTTGCCGGTATGACGCTCCACGCCATCGGCATGGCGAGCAAGCCGCTCGGTCAGACGCACCCCCATCACCCGCAGTGGCTCAGGCTCCCAAGTGGGGGAGCTGTGGCCCACCAGTGGCAAAGCAGTCAACGGGCTGGGGGTGCCGGTGATCAGGTGGGCAAGCGTGCGGCCGGCCAAGTGCGTGAGGGCCACCCCGTCACCGCTGTACCCGCCGATCAGAGCCAGCTTGTCGGCGCGGTTGACATGCACCGACGGCATCCAGTCACGGGGTACGCCGAGCACGCCCGACCAACGGTGGCTGATCTCCACGCCCTGCAACATCGGAAAGACCTCATAGAGCACTTCTTCAACGATGCGGCTCACACCGATCGCATCGCTACGGTTGAGCTCGACTTGGCTGGCGAACTTGTACGGCGCACCACGCCCGCCGAAGGCGATCCGGCCGTCGACGGTGCGCTGAGCGTAGAACAGGTGACGGCGTAGGTCGTTGATCGTGCTGCGTTGTTGCCAACCGAGCTCATCCCACAGTTCGGCAGAGAGAGGTTCGGTGGCGACCATTGTGGAATGCACCGGCAGGCGGAGCCTGCGGAAGCCTTCGACCTGGGAGGCATAGCCCTCCACAGCCAAGACCACCAAGCCTGAGTTGACCCGTCCCTGATCGGTATAGACGATGCCGTCTCGGATCGAGGAGACGAAGGATTGCTCATAGATCGTCACGCCCATGTCTTCAACCGCAGCGGCCAAGCCGCGAACGAGCTTGGCGGGATTCAGCGCCATGCAGTGGGGGATGAACATGCCGCCCAAGAAGTCGGGGCCGTTGATGCGGGCCTTGGTCTCTTCAGCGCTGAGCCATTGCGCATCATCCTCGGTGCGATTCCAGCTGCGGGCGTTGGTCAACTCATCACGAAGTTTGGCCAGTTGTGCCTGGTCAGTGGCCACGCGTAAATAACCATCGGCGGCGAGGTCGGCCTCGATGCTCTCGGCTTGGAGTACCTCTCTGATCACCGCGAGATTCTCGTCGGCGGCCAGTTGATAGGCCAAGGTCGCATCTCGGCCATAACGCTGCTCGACGGTCTCCCAGGTGACCGGCAGTAGTGCCGATGCCCAGCCACCATTGCGACTGCTGGCGCCGGCACCGGCCACCTCGGCCTCCACCATCACCACTCGGGCGTCGGGGTTGAGCTTCTTGATGTAGTAGGCCGTCCAGAGGCCGCTGAAGCCAGCGCCAACGATGGTGATATCGGATTCGAGATGGTCCTCCAACGCAGGCCGGGGCTCCTTGAGAGGCACGGTCGACCACCACAGAGAGTCTTGATATCCCGCGAATCGGGCACGCTCAGCCATGGGTTGAGGCTATCAACCAACTAGAGCTTGCGTACTCACTTCAAGGCGCGTCGAAGCAGACATCAATCCGGCCCAAACTCAGCTCTTGTAGGCGACTGCTTCACCCTTGAGCGCCGCGATGTCGACCGCCTTCTTCGCCAAAATCTCGCGCCGCTCCTCGAAGGTGAGCCCCTCAACCAAGGATCTGCTTGAGGTCGGCTCGAAGTTGACCTCTGGTGCGGGGAAGACCGGTACCACTGAGAAGGCGGCTCGATCGTCGTACAAATGCAACATGGTGAAGGCTTGGTGTCCGTCGACACTGGAGATCAACCGGTCATCGGGGGCCGGATCCATGGTGTAGCAGCTGGCCGAGGCGACATGCACCGGGATGCCGGCGAAGGTCGATGAAGAGGTGAAATGGAAGTGCCCGCCGAGGATCGCGCGCACATCCGTGCCGGTCAGCACCGCCTCAAGCTTGTGCTGGTCATAGAGCTCAATGATTGCGGCCAGCGGGGTCATCGGCACCGGGATCGGTGGGTGGTGCATCGCCAGGACAGTGCCGAGAGGGGCCGGCTCGCTCAGCACATCGGCCAGCCAATCGAGCTGCTCATCGCTGAGCTCGCCATAGTGATAGCCCGGCACACTGGTGTCGACCGCGATCACTCTGAGCCCGGACACGTCATAGACCCGGTCTTGGTTGTCGAGCGACTCTTCGCCGAAGAGCTCTTTGGAGTACGCCGCCCGCTCGTCGTGATTGCCCATCGTCCAGATCACTTGGGCGCCGAACTCTGCAGCCACCGGCTCCACCATCGCCTTCAACGCTCGATAGGCCTCGGGCTGGGCCTTGTCGGCGAGGTCACCAGTGAACACCAGTGCCTGTGGAGGCGTCGGCACTTGGGAAAGCCGTTGCATCGTCTGGCGGAAGTTGGCGAGCGTGTCGACCGCGTCGTATTGCAGTGAGTCGATCAACAGATGGGGGTCTGACAGGTGCGCGATCGTGAGCACCGGGTCGCGATATTGGCCGTACTGGATCGACATGCCAGCAAGTCTAGGTCCAGATCTGGCCAGCCCACGCTTCGGTGTTGTGCTCGCCGATGAGTGGGGCGGGGCGGCGTACCTGCGACGGTGTGGCGCTGAAGTTGGCGGTCATCGGCAAGGTGCGATAGCTGCCTGCGACCGGGTGCTGGCTCAACTCCAGACCATCCACCAGGTCTTGCAAGCTGGCCAAGGCCACGGCAGGGATCCCGACACTTGAGCAGTAGTCAAGCCACTCCTGGGTGGTGCGCCTGATGGCGATGCGTGCCAACTCTTTATAGAGCTCATCGGCGTGCTTGATCACCGCGGCCAGACTGCTCAGCCGAGGGTCGTGGGCAAGTGCAGATTCGCCATTGTCGGCGAACAGTCTGGCGAATTGCTCGGGGTGATAGGGGAGCATTTGCACGTGCCCATCGGCGGTGCGTTGGGGTTTGCGATGGGTGCTCATGATCCGCGAATAGCCAGTCGCGGGCTGGTTGTCTGGTGCCAGCGGTGGCTCTGCGATCGCGCCGGCGCCGTGCTCAGAGAGCATGAATGCCGTCATTGCCTGAGTCATCGGCACTTCGACGTGTTGGCCCTGGCCAGTGCGGGCTCGGTGAAAGAGCGCCGCAGTCACGGCCTGGGCGATCACCAGCCCACAGACCTTGTCAGCGAAGATCGTGGGCAGCAGTCGTGGCTCACCGCTCACCCGCTGCATCATCTCGCCCACGCCCACCGCGGCCTGCACGATGTCGTCGTACGCCGGAGCATCCTGCAGCGGAGTGCCCAGCGGCCAGCCTTGGGCCTGGCAATAGACGATGTCGGGCCGCAACCGACAGACGCTGTCGTAGTCGAGATCGAGACGTTGCAGCACTGCGGGCCGCATCGTTGCCACCAAGACATCTGCCTTCGTGATCAACGAATCCAGAAGGTCTCGATGTGCGGGATCCTTCAGATCGATGCTCACCGAGCGTTTATTGCGCAGCAGATTCAGTGAGATGCCGGAGAGTTCGGGATGGGGGCCCGGACCCATAGAGCGGTTGGTGTCGCCCTCGGCTGCCTCGATCATCACCACATCGGCGCCTTGGTCGGCGAGCACCTGAGTGGCGAGCGGGCCCATCACCACCCGAGTCAGATCGAGAATCTTTATCCCTGACAGGGGGCCGTTGAGCGGCGTTGACTGGCTCAGTGTGCTCGCACCGTCAACAAGAAAACGGAGTCGTCGAGTGCTTGGAGGCCGTGGCGCACACTGGGGATCGGCACCAGGTCGCCAGCGATGCCCTCCCAGGTGTCATCGCCAGCAGTCATCTGCACTCGACCGACGAGCACCTGCAAGGTGGCCTCGCCTGGGCTCTCATGATCGGCCAAGGACTCGCCTTGGGCCAAGGCGATCAGAGTTTGGCGTAGCTCGTGGGAGTGATCTCCATAAACGGTGGTCGCCGAGCGTCCGGCGCTGGCCGAGCGGGCCTCTTCGAGATGGATATCTGCCAGTTCGTTGAGGGACACCGATTGCATATGGCCAGTCTGCCTCTTTGGCAAAGAACTGTCTGTAGTTGTCGGCGAATCACTAGATCCAACGCTTGAAAAACATCCGCTTTGCCCAGTCTGCGTTGGAAATGAGCTCATCAGTCCAGATCGGCCAGAAGAAGATGAAGGCAACCAGCGTCAAGACCAAGACCGAGCCCGCAATGGTCGCGCCAATTGCTCGACGTTTCGCGGTCGCGTCGGGTGGTCCCAAGATCTCGCCGAGCAGCAAGGTCGCGCCCAAGACCAAGAAGGGCAAAATCGTGATCGAGTAGTAGCTGAAGATCGGGCGGTCCGCATAGCGCAGCCAAGGCAGCCAGGTGGCCGCGATGCCGACCACGACGATGCCATAGCGCCAGTCGCGTTTGCCGATCCAGGCGACCACCGACCACAGGGCCGCCGCCGTGCCAAACCACCACACCACCGGATTGCCCAACAAGAGCACCTGACGCAGGCAAGTTGATCCGGTTGCTGCGTCGCAACCCTGGGCGCCTGGGGAGATATTGAGTTGGGCATCCACGCCGACGGGCCGGTTGAGGATCAGCCAACCCCATGGATTGGATTGATAGGTGTGGGTGGCGGTGTTCAAGAATTTGGTGTGGAAGCTGTAGACGTCGTGGTGGTAATGCCACAACGAGCGCAAGCCTTGCGTGATCCGAGCCAGGCCATCGGCCTTGTGTTTGGTGTAGTCGCCCCAATAGGGGCCATATTGAGTGTGCGAGAGGGCAACCTCATAGGCGTGGGCATTCCAGATCCAGCCACTCCAAGTGAGGATATAGACAAACACCGGGAAGACCACCACATAGCCAAGGGCAGGCAGTGCGTCGGTGAGGACTGAGCGCAAGACCGGCGCCTTGATGCCGATCCGGCGCCGAGCGCCGGCATCCCACAACCACAGCAAGACCCCAAAGGCCGCCAACACATAAAGGGTCGACCATTTGGTGCCCAGGGCCAGACCCCACCACAGCCCGGCCAGCAGTCGCCAGGGGCGCCAAAGAACCAGAGGCCCCCACTCCGATGCCGGCTGATCACTGGTGATCGTGTCGAGTCGACGGCGCAACCAATCGCGATCTGCGACCAGGGCCGCCACCGCGCAGAGGATGAAGAATGCCTGGAAAAGGTCGAGTAGGGCGAGTCTGGAGAGCACGAATTGCAATCCGTCAAAACACATCAACACGCCAGCGGCGATGCCCAGTACGGCGGATCCGGTCACGCGATGGGCCAAGCGCATCATCACCACGACCATCAGCGCACCGACCACGGCTGATGCGACCCGCCATCCGAAGGGAGTCATTCCGAAGAAATACTCGCCGATCGCGATGATCCACTTGCCCACCTCTGGGTGCACGATCATCTCGGGGGTGTCTTTGAAGATGCCGTGGAGTTTGCCGTCAAGAATCATCTGGTTGGCATCATCGACATATGCCCGGGCGTAGCCATGCTGCAGTAGGGCCCAAGCATTCTTGGCGTAATAGGTCTCGTCAAAGCCGAATGAATCCGGGCGCCCGAGCTTCCACAAACGCAAGCCCAGGGCGATCACAAACATCACCCCGCAACTGATCCAACCGATGAGTCGGTCAGTGGGGTTGGTCTTCACTCGGGAGACTCTACGGCCAAGTCAAAGGTGTTGCTGGGATGATCACTGCATGAATGGCGTACTCGTTTTGGCTGCGACGCCAATCGGTCGCGTCGATGATGCCCCGCCAAGGTTGGCTGAGGAGCTGTCTACTGCCGACGTGATCGCTGCCGAAGACACTCGAAGGTTTAGGCGCTTGGCTAGTGAGCTTGGGGTGAGTGTGTCGGCAAAGGTGGTGTCATATTTCGAAGGCAATGAGTCGGCGCGCACGCCGGAGCTGCTGGAGGCGCTGATCTCCGGGCACCGCGTCGTACTCGTGACCGATGCGGGCATGCCTTCGGTGTCAGACCCGGGCTATCGACTAGTGGCGGCCGCAGTTGAGCACGACATCACGATCACGAGTGTGCCGGGCCCATCTGCGGTGCTCACTGCGCTGGCCGTCAGTGGGCTGCCGGTAGACCGTTTTTGTTTTGAGGGATTCCTGCCTCGCAAAGCCGGTGAGCGAGCCCGCCGCTTGGCCGCTTTGGCCAGCGAGGAGCGCACGCTGGTCTTCTTTGAAGCTCCGCATCGCACGGCTGCGACCCTGGCTGCCATGGCTGTGGCCTGGGGTGAAGAGCGTCGGGCAGCAGTGTGTCGTGAGCTGACGAAGACCCACGAAGAAGTACGCCGCGGCTCTCTGCAGGAGTTGGCACAATGGGCCAGCCTTGAGGTACGTGGCGAGATCACGATCGTGGTTGAGGGGGCAGCGTTCACGACCACCGATGACCCTGTGGTTTTGCGCCAGTTCGTATCCGACCTGGAGGCCAATGGGGTCTCCCGCAAGGAGGCGATCAGCCAGGTGGCCAAGGAGGCCGGTGTGCCAAAACGGGTGGTCTATGACCTAGTGCACAAGCCCTCCAACGTCGACCCAAAGAGCTAGGACGGAGACCCTCGATGAGTGGACCCAACAAGACCCGCAAGGGTGACAAGCCCAGACCGGAGTTGCCGGAGGCACTGCCCGGGCCGGTGGTGGACAACCACTGTCATCTAGACATTGCCATGGGCGAATGGCTCTCTGTGGACGATGCCTTGGC
>ERZ724513.153-NODE-153-length-29595-cov-13.931178_pt1 | contig 29595 bp, 23 predicted proteins | sample MGYA00376046_ERZ724513 | MGnify/ENA primary metagenome ERZ724513 (study PRJEB28724, sample SAMN07190883) | activated sludge metagenome | isolation source: activated sludge of sewage treatment plant in Hong Hong | place: Hong Kong | collected 2016-03-17 ...
CCTGCTATTGTTCCCAAGCGGCCAAAATTGGCCCTTTTTTCACGCCCGGAGTCCGTTTACTGGGATTCTCGGGACATCTCTCCAAAAGGAACGTTAGGACGATGAAGGTCCGAGCCTCGGTAAAACCGATGTGTGAGAAGTGCAAGATTATTCGCCGGCGCGGACGCGTCCTGGTGATCTGTGAGAACCCGCGACACAAGCAGAGGCAGGGTTAGTAGATGGCGCGCATCGCCGGGGTAAACATTCCCCTCAACAAGCGGGCCGAAATCGGCCTCACCTACGTTTACGGGATCGGTCAGTCGACCGCCCAGGAGATTCTCGACCAGGTCGGCATCGACCGGAACACCCAGGTCAAGGACCTGACCGAGGACGAGGTAATCAAGCTCCGTGACGCGGTCGAGCAGCACGAGGTCGAAGGTGACCTTCGCCGCGAGCGTTCGCAGAACGTCAAGCGCCTGATGGAGATCGGCTCCTACCGGGGCCTGCGCCACCGCCGCGGCCTGCCGGTTCGGGGCCAGCGCACCAAGACCAATGCCCGGGGCCGCAAGGGCCCTCGCCGCATGAGCGTTGCGGGCAAGAAGAAGCCCGCTAAGTAAGGAGCTGGAGAACTTTCATGGCAGCCAAGAAACCGGCCAAGTCCCGTCGTCGCGTCCGCAAGAACATTGCGGTCGGCCAGGCGCACATCAAGACCTCCTTCAACAACACGATCGTCACCCTGACCGATCCCGAGGGCAACGTCATCGCCTGGGAATCGGCCGGTAGCGCCGGCTTCAAGGGTTCGCGCAAGTCGACCCCCTTCGCCGCCCAGGTGACCGCCGACGCCGCCGCCAAGAAGGGCATGGAGCACGGCCTCCAGAAGGTCGAAGTCTTCGCCAAGGGCGCCGGTTCCGGCAAGGACACCGCGGTCCGCTCGCTGCAGGCCGCCGGTCTTGAGGTGACCAGCGTCAAGGACGTGACGCCCCAGGCCCACAACGGCTGCCGCCCCCGCAAGCGCCGTCGCGTCTGATTTACGGGCGCCCCGCAAGCCTTCCCCTCCCCCGCAACAAAAGGATCCAATGAGCACTGATTTCCAGGTACCGACCATCTCGTCCGAACAGGTTGAAGAGAACAAGGGTGTTTTCACCATCGAGCCCCTCGACAAGGGCTTCGGCTACACCTTCGGTTCGAGCCTGCGTCGCGTGCTGCTCTCTTCGCTGGGCGGAGCCGCGATCACCAGCGTCCGGATCGAGGGCGTTTCGCATGAGTTTTCGAACATCGCCGGCGTGAAGGAAGACGTCACCGACATCGTCCTGAACCTCAAGGACCTCGTGGTCCGGATGCACACCGACGCCGACGCCGTCGAGGCGCCAATTGTGGCAACGGGTCCGGGCAACGTCACCGCCGCCGACATCGACCTGCCGGCCGGCGTCGAGATCCTCAACCCTGACGCTCCGATCGCCACGCTCGAGAAGAAGACCCGCCTCGAGATGTACGTGACCATCGGCCGCGGCCGCGGTTACCGCCCGGCCGAGGAGAACAAGGATGCCGATCAGCCGATCGGCGTGATCCCGATCGACTCGATCTTCTCGCCGATCCGCCGCGCCTCCTACACCGTCGAGGCTGCCCGTGTCGGTCAGCGCACCGATTTCGACAAGCTCACCCTCGAGCTGGAGACCGACGGTTCGATCGAACCGAACACGGCGCTCCGCGAGGCTTCCGAGATCCTGATCAAGAGCCTCGCGATCTTCAGTGACCCGGACCGCGTCGAAGAGCTGACTGCCCGCGAGCCGGTCGTTGCCGAAGGAATCGTCGCCGACAACGGCGCCCCGGTTGCCACCGGCGGCGACAACGACATCCTGATCGACGAGCTCGAGCTCAGCGTCCGTTCCTACAACTGCCTCAAGCGGGCCGGTATCGAGACGATCGGCCAGCTGCTGGCCAAGTCCGAATCCGAGCTTGCCGCAATCCCGAACTTCGGTTCGAAGTCGATTGAAGAGGTCATCGAGAACCTCGAAGGCCGCGGGCATCACCTGCGCCAGGACTAGCATTACCGAGTAACCCTTAAGGAGAGACGATGCGCCACGCAAAGAAAAGGAACAAGCTGGGACGGGATTCCGCCCACCGGAAGGCGCTGCTCAGCAATCTCTCCAAGGAGATCATCGAGCACGAGCGGATCAAGACCAGCCAGGCCAAGGCCAAGGCTGCCAAGCCGGAGATCGAGAAGCTGATCACCCTCGGCAAGCGCGGTGACCTTCACGCCCGGCGCCAGGCCCTTTCGGTCCTGCGCCAGGACAAGTTCGCCGTCCACAAGCTGTTCGAGGAGATCGCCCCCCGCTACGCCGAGCGGAACGGCGGCTACACCCGGATCGTCAAGATCGGTCCCCGCAAGTCCGATTCGACCGAAATGGTCTTCCTCGAACTTGTCTGATCTCCGGTCAGACGGGTTCTGAACAGGCAAGTCGCCGCAAGAGGGGAGCCATCGGCTCCCCTTTCGCTTGCTCCAACCTCCATCGGGCCCGTGGAACCGGTTTGAAAGCGCTTCTTTTCCGGTTATTTGGTGTTTCTGATACTGCGCCTATACTGGGCTACTTAGGAATTCAAAGGAACTGGATCAGGCAGTTGTTTTCCAACAGGGGGCATCACACAAACCGGGCGGCAATTTTCGCCGCGATGGTCGCCGTTTTCGCGGCAGGGCTGGTCATGCTCGCTGCTGCCACTCCGGCCCGGGCGGCTTGGGGAACGCCGATTCTCGGCAACGCTCCGGCGGGCGTGGCGACCGACAGTTCCGGCAACCTCTACGTGGCCGAGGCCTACGGCAACCGCTTCGTCAAGTACAGCGCGACCGGCACCCAGCTGATGGCGGTCGGAACCACCGGTTCCGGCCAGGCCCAGTTCAACTCGCCGAACGGCATCGCGGTCGAGTCCGGCGGGGCGATCTTCGTCGCCGACACCGGCAACAACCGGATCCAGCGCTTCTACCCGAACGGCAGCTACCAGACCGAATGGGGCACCTTCGGCACTGCGCTCGGCCAGTTCAAGCAGCCTGCCGCGGTGGCGGTCGACGGTGGCGGCAACGTCTACATCGCCGACACCGACAACAACCGCGTGGTCAAGTGCAACGCCTGGGGCTGGTGCGGTTCGGCCTTTGAATTCACCGCCATCGGCGGCATCGCCAGCCCGCTCGGAGTGGCCACCGACGGGTCGGGCAACGTCTATGTCTCGGATTCCGGGAATGACCGGATCATCAAGTCGGATTCGAGCGGCAACGTCCTCTCGGTCTGGAGCACCTTCGGCTCCGGCCAGGGCCAGGTCAACAACCCGGCCGGCCTGGCGATCGGGGCCGGCAACACGCTTTTCGTCGCCGACAAGGGCAACTCCCGGGTTCAGCGGCTCTCGACCGGTGGTGCCTTCCTCAGCGAGTACATCGTCCCTTCGCCCTATGTGGCTTCGCAGCCGACCTCGGTCGCGATCGGTCCGGGCACGACGATCAACGTGGCAAACCCCTGGAACAACCGGGTCGATCGCTGGGACCCCCCGACCGGACCGACCGGCCCCACGGGCCCGACCGGGCCGACCCAGCCGACCGGCCCCACTGGCCCGACCGGGCCGACCCAGCCGACCGGCCCGACCGGACCCACCAACCCGACCGGGCCGACCGGCCCGACCGGTTCCACCGATGGTCCCGTGATCAACCCGCCGAACGGCAATAACGGTGGCAATAACGGCAACAACGGTAATAACGGGAACAACGGCAATAACGGGAACAACGGGAACAACGGCAATAACGGCAACAACGGCAAGGGCAAGACCAAGCAGGCCGTGATCAAGCCGGTCAAGGTCTGGAAGGAAGGCGGCGGCAGCGTCGTCCATCCCGGCGAGGCCGTCAACATGAAGGTTTCGATCAAGAACAGCGGTGACCTGAGGGCCACCAACGTCTACACATACATGGACAAGAAGGCCCTCTCCGGCCGGCCCAGCGTCGACGTCAAGCGAGGTTTCAACACCAGGGTCATCACTCCGGGCTGGACCGTCACCGGAACCGTCACGATCTTCTTCGGCAGGCGCGCTCACGGCAAGGTGGCGATCACCGCCCAGGCCTGGGGCAACTACGGCAAGAAGATCCTCTACATCCGCCGCTGAACTGGCGTCTCGACATCGAGTACGACGGCTCCGCCTTCCGGGGCTGGGCGAAGCAGGATGGTGGCGTCGACACCGTGCAGGCGCGGCTTGAAGAAGCGCTGCGGATAGCCCTGCGAACCGACCGGCCGGTTGAGCTGACCGTCGCCGGACGAACCGACGCCGGGGTCCACGCCCTCGGTCAGGTCGCCAGTTTCAGCTTTGACGGCGAGATGCCACCGGCGATCGTGCGCAGCCTGAACGGACTGACCCCGCGGGGGATCGCGGTCCGGGCGGTGACCCCGGTCTCCGGCTTCGATGCGCGCAAGGACGCCGTCTCGCGGACCTATTGTTACCGCGTCCTGACCCGGCGTCCCGACAGCCCGTTCGCCGTGAACCGGGCCTGGTGGGTCTCACGGCCGATCGACCGTGACGCGCTCGACTCCTGCGCCGGGGCGCTGATCGGCCGGCACGACTTCACCGCCTTCACTCCGACCGAGACCTACCACAAGCGGTTCGAGCGGATCATCCATTCCGCTGCATGGACGGACGAGAGCGGACTGGTTGACCCGGCCACCGGCTTCTCCGCGGGCGGAGACACAATCCAGTTCTGGGTCACCGGCGACTCCTTCATGCAGAACATGGTCCGGATCCTGGTCGGCACCATGCTGGAGGTGGCCGACGGGAGCCGCAGCCTGGACAACTTCGTTCAGCTGCTGGAGGGCGCCGAACGACCGGATGCCGGGGTCACCGCCCCGCCGCAGGGCCTCTACTTCGTGAGAGTCGATTACCCGGACCCGCCGCCGCTGCCCGTTGCCCGGTGACGCGGGGCGCGCCGTCGGCTGGCCGCCCCCCGGGTTTCATATCCTCACCCTGTGAGGATTCTTCTGACTAATGACGACGGGATCGGTGCCAAGGGCCTGCAGACGCTGCGCCGCGAACTGCGGCAGATCGAAGGCGTCACCCTGGACGTGATCGCTCCCGACTCGAACCGCAGCGCCTCGGCCCGCTCGATCACTACGCGCACCCCGCTTTCGGTCGAGGAAATCCACTTCGACGACGGCGACCTCGGCCACGCGACTGACGGCACCCCGGTCGACTGCGTGCGCTTCGCCCAGGTCGGGTTGCTCGGCGAAAAGCCCGACCTGATCGTCTCCGGCATCAATCACGGGCTCAACCTCGGTGATGACGTCACCTATTCGGGCACCGTCGCTGCCGCCCTGGAGGGGATCCTGCTCGGTCTGCCGGCGGTCGCTGTTTCGCAGCAGTCGGAGAAGGGGGAGATGGGCTACATGCCGCAGCGCCATTACGAGTTCGACACGGTCGCGAAGTTCACTGCCGGGCTGGTCCGCGAGATGCTCGACCATCCGCTGCCCGAAGACACCCTGCTCAACATCAACGCGCCCGGGGGCGAGGTGCAGGGCGTCGACGTGACCAAACTGGGCAAGCGGCTCTACCGCGACGAGCTGAAGAAGGTGGAGCGGGACGAGACCAACGGCCGTACCTCCTACCGGATCTACGGCTACGAGCCGGGCCTCGACGACGAGCCCGGCACCGACATCGGCGCGATTGCCCGCGGCCGGCTCACGGTCACCCCGCTCAGCCTGGACTGGACCCATCACGACGAGATCGAAGGCCTGCGCGGCCGCGATTTCGAACGGCTGCTGGGAGCGGCCACCTCTTGAGCGAGGAAGAGGCAGCGGCCGGGGAACCGTCACCCGACGACGCCAGTCGGATCGCCGAACTGCGTGAAGTCCTGAACCATCACATCGTCCTCTATTACGAGAAGGACGACCCGGAGATCTCCGACGAGGAATACGACCGGCTTTTCGCCGAACTCCAGGAACTCGAGGGCCGGAACCCGGAACTGATCACCGGTGACTCGCCGACGCAGCGGGTCGGCGCCCCGGCTTCGACCAGCTTCGCCCCGGTCAGGCATGCGGTCCCGATGCTTTCTCTGGCCAACGCCAGAACCGAAGAAGAGCTGACCGCCTGGGAGAACAGGATCCGGAACCACCTGCTGCGCCGTGACGTGGACCCGGGCGAGATCACCTTCGTCACCGAACCGAAGATCGACGGCCTGGCGATCTCGCTCACCTACGAGAACGGGAGACTGACCAAGGGCGCGACCCGCGGTGACGGTCAGGTCGGGGAGGACGTCACCCTCAACATCGAGACGATCAGGACGGTGCCGAAGCAGATTGACGACGCCCCGCCCCTGATCGAGGTTCGGGGCGAGGTCTACCTGCCGATCGCCGATTTCGCCGAGCTCAACCAGAAGCGGGTTGACGCCGGCCTGCCCGCCTTCGCCAACCCGCGCAACTCCGCGGCCGGATCGATCCGGCAGAACGACCCGAAGGCCGCGGCCGAGCGTCCGCTCGCGGTCTGGTCATACGGGATCGGGGCGATGGACGGGATCAGGTTCGCCAGCCACTCCGAAGAGATCGAGTGGTTGCGGGACCACGGCTTCCACGTCAACCCCGACATCGCCGTCCACGACTCGATCGGGGAGGTGCTGGACCGCTGCCACTGGTGGCTGGATCGCCGCGAGGACCTCGACTTCGAGATCGACGGCGTGGTGGTCAAGATCGATGACATCGGCCTCTGGAACGAGCTCGGCAACGCCGGCCGCGAGCCGCGCTGGGCGATCGCCTGGAAGTTCCCGCCGACCACGGCGACCACGAAACTGCTGGAAATCGAGTGGAACGTGGGGCGGACCGGCCACCTGGTGCCCTGGGCGAAGCTCGACCCGGTCCGGGTCGGCGGGGTCACCGTCTCCAACGCCACGCTCCACAACGAGGAGGATCTCGAACGCAAGGACGTGCGGGCCGGCGACGAGGTGGTGGTTCTGCGGGCCGGGGACGTGATCCCCCAGGTGATTTCCGCCCTGCCACAGAAGCGGCCGAAGGGGGCGAGGAAGCCGGTCCCGCCGAAGGAGTGCCCGGCCTGCGGGACGGAAGTGATCAAGCCGGAGGATTCGGTCTTCTCGATCTGCCCGAACCGTTCCGGCTGCCCCGGCCAGATCTTCCAGCACATCAAGCACTTCGTCTCCCGCGGAGCGATGGACATCGAGGGCCTCGGTGAAAAGCAGGTCGCCCGTTTCCTTGAGGAAGGCCTGATCAGCGACGTCGCTGACATCTACGCCCTGAGGCAGGAGCAGCTCGAGGCGCTGGACCGGATGGGGGAGACCTCCTCCGGCAACCTGATCGCCGAGATCGAGAAGTCCCGGGAGATCCCCTTCCCCCGGGTCCTCTACGCGCTCGGTCTGATCGGCGTTGGATCGGTTACGGCCGAAGCCCTGGCCGACGAGTTCGGTTCGATCGACGCGTTGCATGAGGCCGACCCGGAGCGGATCGAGCAGACCGAGGGGGTCGGTCCGGTCATCGCTAGGCAGATCGCCGAGTCACTGGCCGACGAAGGGACCTGGGCTCTGGTCGAGCGCCTCAAGGCGGCCGGCCTGAAGATGGAACTGGCCGAGGATGAGCGTCGTCCCGAGGGCGGCCCGCTGGAAGGCAAGACCGTCGTCCTGACCGGCACCCTGCCCGACCTGACCCGTGATGAAGCCGGGGCGATGGTCAAGCGGGCCGGTGGCAAGGTCACCGGTTCGGTCTCGAAGAAGACCGACTTCGTGGTGGCCGGAGAGTCAGCCGGGTCCAAACTCGAAAAGGCCGAGAAGCTCGGGGTGACCGTTCTCGACCGCGAGGGCCTTGACCAGCTAATCGCCGGGAACCTCCCTCCGGAGCCCGAAGGGGACTGATTCAGGGAAAGGTCGGATCCGGCACTATCGCCGGGTCGATCTGGAAGCAGTTGAGCTTGACGTCGAGAGTTCCGTTTGCCGGGTTGGGTCCGGTGTTGTTTATGACGATGTCGACGGTGCTGGCGTCGAGCTGGGCGGAAACCAGGCCCTGATCGAAGCCGGTGGCCTCATAGCCCACCTTCGCCGCGAGGGAATTGTCCGGGCAGAGCAGTGTCGCGATCGCCTGCATCGTCCCGGAAGGAACCGAAACCGCGTACTCCCCGCTCGACTGGACCACATCGATCTGCGGGTAGCGGGCGTCGCTTTCCGCTTTCGTGAAGAAACCGGAGGCGTCGACCGCCCCGGTGGGCCCGGTTACACCCGCCGGTCCGGTCACGCCGGCCGGACCGGTCGGGCCGGCCTTGCCGGATCTGCTGATCTGCTTGCGAAGCGCCCTGGACAGATCCTTCGAGGTGATCGTGCCGTCCTTGATCTGCTTTCCGGTGATCAGCTTTGCCGCAGTCGCCGTCCCGGCGGTGGCGATAACCAGGCCGAGGACAAAAGCGAGTATCAGCCTTCTCCGTTCTCCCATGTGTCATTCATAACCGATTAGGCTGGGCGGCATGAGTTTTTCAGGGAGTGCCAGAAGGTTTCTGGCCGTGGCGGGGGTCGCGGTCTTCACGATCGCGGTTGGCAGCGCCTCGGCGACGGTGCCGGGCAAGAACGGGCTGCTGCTCGTTTCCGGCTACACCGATGGTGGCATCAACGGGAGCACGAGCCGCATCTTCACCGAGACCCTGACCGGAAAGTCGAAGGAACTGCTTGGCGCCCTCGACCAGTCGTATTCCGATCCGGCGGTCTCACCGAACGGCAAGCAGATCGTCTACTCGGTCTATCCCGGCTACCGGATGTGGCTCGGCTCCTTCGCCAAGCCGAAGCAGGCGAAGGCGATCACCCCAGAGGAAAGTGACGTGCTGAACCTCGAAACCGTATTCGCGCCGGACGGCAAGTCGATCTACTTCTCGAAGAAGTACTACCTCGATTCGGGGGTCTTCTGGCACCTGAAGAAGTACACCTTCAAGACGAAGAAGACGACGTCCTACAAAGTCGACACCAAACTGGACTGGGGCTTCTCCGACGTTTCGCCCAATGGCCGTTACCTCGCCTACAACCGGGGCGGCGACGAGGACGCCTCGAAGATCAGGCTGCTGGACACGCGCACCGGCAAGAGCCACACGGTCAACACGAAAGGCGCGGCGCTGGGGCCGGCGTTCTCCCCCGATGGCAGGTCGATGGTCTACACCGCGCAGTACGGGGACGCCTGGGAGCTGGTCCAGTCACGCCTTGACGGCAAGAACGCCAGGCGACTGACCCGGACCGGGGCGATCAACTTCGATCCTCACTATTCGCCCGACGGCAAGATGATCGCCTTCACCCAGGGGGTCGAAGGAAACAAGAAGATCGGCATCCTCACCCTCAAAACCGGCAAGATCCGGTATCTCGTGGCGACCGGCGACTACGCCGAAGTCGAGCAATGGCTCAGGAAATAAGGAGTAGGGCGGGATCCAACCCGCCAACCCGCCACTAAAGCCGGGCGATCAGGGCGGCGATGCGGTCCTGGGCCCGGTGGGCGGTGTCCAGGTTGGTCACGTCGTTCATCAGGATCGAGAAGGCGAATCGCCGGCCGGAGCTGTTGAAGCAGTATCCGGAGAGGGCCGAGACGCCGGTCAGGGTGCCGGTCTTCGCATGGCAGTTGCCCTGGGCAGCGCTGCCGCGCATCCGGTCCTCGAGGGTGCCGTCCACCCCGGCGGTCGGCATGCCGGCGACGAGGGCCTTGCCCCAGGGTTCGCTGCGGGCCCGGAAAAGCAGCTTGACCACGTCGTGAGCGGTGGACCGGTTCCCGTAGGTGAGGCCCGAGCCGTCGATCGGCCAGACGTCCACCTTCAGCGAGGCCATGGTCCGGCGCACCACCTTGACCCCGTTGGCGGTCGTTCCCAGGCCGTGGAAGGAAGCTCCGAGCACCTTGAGCAGGGTTTCCGCGAAGAAGTTGTTCGAGTCGAGCAGGGTGGCCCGGGCCATCCAGCCCATGTCGGGGGAAACCTCCCGGGCGACTATCCGCTTGAGTAGCTTCACCGGCGTGTCCCGCGGTGAGAATCGCGGGCGGATCTTCACTCCGCGGGCCCGCATCGCCCGAACGAAAGTCCGGGCCGCCAGCCTGGCCGGATCGTTGCTGAACCGGGAAAGCGAAGGGCTCGTGTAACCCTCGTTGAAGGCGATTCCGGAGAGCGGCCCGATCCAGGGGCTGGTCGCATAACCGGAATCGGCGACGCCGCGGACCTGGTCGAAGACCGAATCGTCGAAGAAGAGCCGGCCGGTGACCTTGCGGATCCCCGCCTGGCGGACCTTCCGGGCCAGCTTCTCGATTTCCGATCCGTGACCACCGAACCAGCGGTTCACGAACCTGGCCGTTCCGAAGCTGGGGTCGCCGCCACCCTTCAGGTAGAGGTTGCCGTCGAGAACCCCGTTCCGGCTTATCTTGCCGCCGGCCATCACCCGGGTTTGAAGCCGCTGGTCCTGGCCGAGCCGGTCGAGGGCGGTGGAGATCGTGAAGAGCTTGTTGTTCGAGGCCAGCGAACGGCGGGCCCCCGAGTTCAGGGCGCAGACGTTCTTCCTGCTGCGAAGGTTGAACACCCGCAGGCCGACCGCACCATTGCCTCGCCTGGCCAGCATTCTCATCACCTGGCAGGCCCGGCCCGCGCTGGCGCTCGCATCGGCCGGGCCGGACGCGCCGTTTTCACCCTGGTGCATGAACGGTGTGGCGAAATGCCGGTCCGGATTCGGCAGCGAGTCGGGGGAAGCGGCCGCGGAAGGAGCTGCGAGGGCCAGGGAAAGCACCGCAGCGAGGAGCGGAAGGGAGTGTTTCATCGGATATTGCAACAAACTTGAGGCCGAAGGTAGCGGAAGGTGACACCGATTGCTGTCATAATTGGACCCTCATGGGCAAGGTCGTAAACATCGAGGAATCCCAGAAACGGCGCCAGAGCGCCAAAAGGCAGAAGCGTTCCCGCACTGCGTTGGTCCTCGGTGGCGGTGGTTTCACCGGCGGCGTATACGAGATCGGAACCCTCCGCGCGCTTGATCTCCTTGCCGTTAATTCGACGGTCAATGACTTCGACATGTACATCGGCACAAGCGCCGGCTCGTTCATCGGCAGCATGCTCGCGGCCGGGGTCACCCCCGAGGAGATGATGCGGGTCCTGACCGACGAAAAGGGCGCCCTGCTCGAACGGATCAGCCAGGACACCGTCCTTCGCCCGAACTTCAGCGAATACGCGGAGCGGATCGTCACCCTGCCGCTGCATGTCGCCGGCATGGTCAAGAGCATGGTCCCGCGCTTCCGTGACCTGTCGGTGATCGACATCGCCTACGGCCTGGCCGAGCACCTGCCTTCCGGCATGTACTCCAACGCGGGCATCGGCGCCTACGTGCGCGAGGCGCTCGCGACCAAGGGCATCGTCGACTCCTTCGACGCGCTCGAGCACGAGCTCTACCTGACCGGCACCGACCTCGATTCAGGCGAAAGGGTCGTATTCGGTGACAAGGAAGGCGAATGGTCCGGCATCCCCGTTTCCAAGGCCGTCGAATGTTCGACCGCCCTGCCGCTCGTCTACGAACCGGTCGAGGTAAACGGCCGCACCCTGGTCGACGGTGGCATCTACTCGACCACCAACGTCGACGTGGCAGTCGAGCGTGGTGCCGAGTTCATCGTCGTGGTCAATCCGCTGGTGCCCTATGTGAACGACCGCAACGTCGGTCTGCCGACCGTTTCCGGCAGCCGGGTCCGGCGGATCGCTGACATGGGCCTGCCGGCGATCGCCAACCAGGCCTTCCGTCTGCTCCTTCACCAGCGTCTGGCGATCGCGGTCGAATCCTGGAAGGAACGCTACCCCGGGGTTGACATCCTGCTCTTCGAGCCCGATCCGGACGACGAGCTGATGTTCGGCACCTCGATCATGGATTACTCGCGCCGTCTTGACATCGCCACCCACGGCTTCGAGACCGTGACCGCTCACCTCGCCGAGGATTACGCCTACTACACCGAGGTCAGCGAGAAGCACGGCATCGAGATCTCCGCCACCCGCCTGCGCCGCGTGGTTCGCAAGGTCAAGGAGCAGGAGAGCTCCGAAGCTTCGGTCTGGCGACGCATCTTCGAGCAGACCACCGGCGCTCTCCTCCGCCAGACCGGCACTTCCTAGCCCGGGTCTCCTGGATCACGCCGCGGGATCGGGCAGGCATCACCGGGACAACAGTCGGGCGGCATTCAGCCGCCCTCTGTTTGAGCGTCCCGGAGACGCCTGCCCGACCCCACGGCTACTCGAACCCGGGCGATGCCTCCCCGGCAGAGCACGGCTGAAGGCCCTGGCATCCACCCGCAGGAGCGCCTTGGGCACGACCCGCTGAGGCAAGTGGTGAATTCTTTTCGCGAGATGCGGTTTGTCGGCGTATAGCGCCGATGAATGCGATCTCGAGCTGAACTTCACCCGAACGGGCAGCGTGGCTCTCGCCGTGGGGTCCGTTGCGGATAGGTTCTGGACATGACTCGGGTTGGCCAGGCGTTCGATAATCCGGTTACCGGAGAACGGGTGGTAGTGCTCACCGATCCCTTTGAGCATCCCGACCGGGTTCTGGCCGCGCATCTGACCGTGGCGCCGGGTGGCCGGGTCGCGATGGCGCACATCCACCCGGCCGTTCGCGAGCGCTTCCACGTGCTGGGCGGGCAGGTCGGGTTCCTGGTCGGGGACGAAGAAGTGACGCTCGGTCCGGGCGAGTCGGCCGAGGTGCCGGCCGGCGTGGTTCACGACTGGTGGCAGATCGGGGAAGAGGAGGCGAGCGTGGTGGTCGAGGCGACGCCGGGCAATCGCCTCTCCGAATTCATCACCAGCATCTTCGGGCTCTGCCGCGACGGCAAGGTGAACGAGGATGGCGTGCCCCGTCTCCTTCAGATCATGGTCATGGTCAACGAGTACAGCGACGAGATGATTCTGTCCTCACCGCCGCCGGCGATCCAGAAGACGATCGCGGCGATGCTGGCCCGGATCGGTCGCCTGAGGGGACTCAAACCCTCCTACCCGGAATACACGACCTCGACCGAAACCGTGGAACCTGCGCCGGAGGCTCTGGCGCTGCTCGACGAGGACGGTCGCCTGAAAGGGTTCGCCTAGTCAGCTGGCGTAGAGGTCTTCGATTTCCTTCTCGTACTTGGTTGCCACGACCGGGCGCTTGATTTTCAGGGTCGGCGTCAGCTCGCCGCCTTCCTGGCTCAGGTCATGGGGCAGGATGTGGAAGCGCTTGATCTGCTCGACCCGGGCGAAGTTCCTGTTGACTTCCTCGATGTGCTGCTCGAGCGTCTCGCGGACCAGCGGACTGCCGACCATCGCACCCGGCTCGTCCAGCATGCCCTGCTCGGCGGCGAAGCGGGTCAGCGCTTCCTGGTCGAGGGTGATCAGGGCGATCAGGTACGGCCGCCGGTCACCGATCACCACGCACTGGGAAACGAGCGGATGCCGCTTGACTTCCTGCTCGATGTTGACCGGGGTGATGTTCTTGCCGCCGGCGGTGATGATGATCTCCTTCTTGCGGCCGATGATCGAGACGTAGCCGTCCTCGTCGATTGAGGCGATGTCACCGGTGTGAAGCCAGCCGTCGGTGATCGTCTCGGCCGTCGCCTCGGGGTTCTTGTAATACCCCTGGAAGACGTTGTCGCCCTTGATCAGCAGCTCGCCATCCTCGGCGATCTTGAGTTCGACCCCGTCGACCGGCTTGCCGACCGTGCCGATCCGGTTTTCGCCCGGCATGTTGGTGGTGCCACCGGTCGAGGTCTCGGTCATGCCCCAGGCCTCGAACAAGGGCACTCCGGCCGCCTCGTAGAAGCGGAGGATCTCCGGATCGATCGGCGCGGCGCCGCTGATCGCGACCCGCAGGTTGCCGCCGAAGATCTCCCGAATCTTCGAGAAGACCGCCTTGTCGGCGAAATTGAACTGCTTGGTCAGCAGGAAGCCGGGCTTTTTGCCCTGGGCCTCGGCCTTGCGGTAACGCTTGCCGACCCGGAAAGCCCAGCGGAAGATCGCCGCCTTGAGGCCGCCCTCGCCCTCGGCCGTGGCGACCGCGGTGTCGTGGACCTTCTCGAAAATGCGCGGGACCGAGGGAAAGGACTCGGGCTTGACCTCGGCCAGGTTGGGGACGATTTTCAGCTGGTCACGCTCCCAGAAGGCGATCCGGCCGCCGATGTCGATCATCCCGTACTGGATCAGCAGGGCGAAGACATGCGCGAGCGGCAGGAACAGATAGCTGGTCTCGCCTTCCTCGACGATGCTTGCCGAGTCAGCCATGTCCAGCATCGCCCGGTAATTGCCGTGGGAGATCATGCAGCCCTTGGGCGGCCCGGTCGTGCCGGAGGTGTAGACGATCTTGCAGAGGTCGTCCGGTTCGACCGCCTCGTAGCTCGCCTTGTAGTCCTCGGCGCTGCCGGAATCACCCTTCGCCCGCAGCTCGTTCATGCTGATCGCGTCGTCGGCTTCGCCGATCATGATCACGACGTTTTCAAGGGCCGGCAGTGAATCCCTGACCTCGCGGATCTTGGCCAGTTGATCCTCGTTTTCGGCGATCACGACCCGGGACTCTGAATGCTCGAGCACGTACTGGCACTCGGAGGGGGAGTTGCTCTGGTAGATCGGCACCACGGTCGCACCGGTGCTCATCGCGGCGAAGTCGAAGAGGGTCCATTCGGGCCTGGTGTTGCCGATGATCGCGACCTTGTCGCCACGCTGGACGCCGAGGGCCTTCAGACCGAGGGTGAGCGCCTGGACCTCCGCCGCCACCTTTTCGTAGGAGGTCTCCTCCCAGCTGCCGGCCTCGTTCTTGAAGAGAAAGGCGCCGTCCGATCCGTGCCTGGCAGCCGAGTTCGGCAGCAGGTCAGCGAGGGTTCGGGAACGGTTGGTCGGCGTGTAGGTGCTGGACAAGTCTCTCTCCTATGTGGCTATGTGGCGACGCAAAGCGGTTTGATCGATTGATCCTGCCACATCAGATCGGATTGGGCAGGTCGAGGAATTCATGTTCGACCTCGAAGCGTTGGGCGACCAGGTCGCCGAGGGCGGCAATTCCGCAGATCTCGGTTGCGTAGTGGCCGGCCGCGATGAAGTGGATCGCCCCTTCGCGGGCGTCGGCCATCACATGTTCCGAGGGCTCGCCGGTCAGGTAGGCATCGAGCCCGAGCGCGATCGCCTCGTGAATGTCGGAAGCCCCGGCACCGGTGACCACGCCGATGGTCGAGACCATTTCCGGGCCTTCAGCGAACACCAGGGGCTCCCGGCCGAGTTCCCGCCCGACCAGCTCGAAAAGCGCAGTCGCCGGGATCGGTTCCGCCCGCCGGCCGATCTGACCGATATGGCGGCCTTTCGCTTCGCCGATCTCGCCGGGAACGGGTTCGAAACCGAGCTGGCGGACGATCAGCGCGTTGTTGCCGATTTCCGGGTGTCCGTCCAGCGGCAGGTGGTAGCCGGCCACGTTGAGGTCCGCGCCGAGGGCCAGGCGAAGTCGCCGGGCCATCGCCCCGGTCAGTGCCCGGGGGTGAAAATCCCAGAACAGGCCATGATGGGTCAGCAGCAGGTCGACGCCGGTCGCCAAAGCGGCCTCGATCGAGGCGAGATTGGCGGAAACCGCGGTCGCGACCTTCCCGATCACGGCCTTCCCCGGAACCTGGAGGCCGTTCGGGCCGTAGTCCCCGAAGCTCTCGATCTCCAGCAGTTCGTCGCAGAAGGCGATGATCTCGTTGCGGTCGGCCACGGCCCCACCATATAAGGGGATCGCCCCTGTCCCTAAGATGGTTCCGTGGCTGAAGAGCCGGAAACCGAAGTCGCTGCCGCCAGCGACCCCTTCATCGAGTCTCTGATGGACACCGATCTCTATTCGATGGGTGCCTATTTCTCCGATCGTAATCCCGAACTGATCGACGAACTGATCGATCGAAGCGTGGCGATCGAGGAGCGCGGTCTGGTCCGTTTCTCCGAAGAGGAGGACATGGAGCTCGAACAGGCCTTCAAAACCCTGATCACCGGTCTTGCGGTGCGGTACTACAAATCGGTAACCGGCTGAGATGAGCAGCGCCTTCAGGCAGCGCCGTTCCGGCCAGTTCCGGACGCTGATCATCCTCGTGGTGGCGATCGGTGCCCTGCTGATCGCCCTGGTCGGCATGGCGATCCAGAAACCCGACAACGAATACGAGAACGTCCAGGGCAAGCAGGACATGCGCCAGATCTTCGGCGGGGTGCGCCAGCTCGACGACCGGCTCGGCTCGGATGACGCCCCGGCCCAGATGCAGGTCTTTCTCGACGCCCAGAGCTCGACCTACAAGGACCAGTTCCTCGACACGATTCCCGCCCTGGTCAGCGGGCCGGTCCGGGACGGCACCCTCAAGCTTCTCTACCGCAACCGTTCGCTCACCCGCAATGCGACCGAGCGCAGCTTCTACGGGATCGAGGCAGCGATGAAGCAGGGCTACGGCTGGCAGTACGCCTACCTGATGTTCCGCAACCAGGATCTCGCCAAGGAGCAGGGCATAGACGACGACTTCCTGACCACGCTGGCGGAGTCGATCGACAACCTCGAGATCGAACAGTGGAAGCAGGATTACCAGGATGGTCTCGAGGAAGGCAGCGCCATGAACGCCGATCTCCAGGCCCAGGACCAGATCGCGATCGACCTGAAGATCCGCGACGCCCCCGCTGCGGTGGTCAACGGCCCGTCCGGGACCGAGATCCTTCAGGACGCGCCCGACCTGGCCGAGATGCAGGCGGCGATCGGCGAGGTCCAGTAGCCGCCGCCGGGACGGGTTCCGGGCCGCAATTTCTGTAGGCTCATTCTTCCTCGGGGCGTGGCGCAGCCTGGTAGCGCGCACCGTTCGGGTCGGTGAGGTCCCCGGTTCAAATCCGGGCGCCCCGATACTTCTCAATCCGACCGTGTTACGGGGTGTGTCATCCGTCAGCTTTACCGTGACGGGCGAGGACACACCCACGTAACAGTTTCAAGTCACCGGACGGTAGAATCCCTGCTTCCACAGGGAAACCGGAACGGATCCGGGAAACAGAAAGATGAGTCGCAGGATGTCGACATCAGGGGGCAGGGATAACCACCACAACCGGTGGTCCGCATCGCTCACCGCGCTTTTCGCCGCGGCGCTGCTGCTTCCCGCTTTCCTCCTCGCGGCAGACCGGGCCGCGGCCATCCCGCCGGAGCAGCTGCCCGCGGCCACGATCGTCTTCGAGAACGGCGGCCGGATCGTCTCGATCAAGGCCGACGGGACGGGTCGAAAGGTCCTGACCCCGCGGCGGGCAAAGACGATGATCGAGACCGGGATCCGGGATTCGGATCCGGCCGTCTCTCCGGACGGGCAGACCGTGCTCTTCTCGCGGGACGATGATTCATCCGGATCGGTTGACCGGTCGAAGCTCGGCCTATTCTCGATTGACGTCGACGGCGGAACTCCGACCCAGATCAGGGCAACGGAGGAGATCGAGACCCTCCAGCTGACCACCTACACCGGCGGCTTCGCATGGGCACCGGATGGTTCGCGGATCTATGAGGTCGAGTACATCGTCAAGCTGGTTCCGGCCGGCTGGCCGTATGCGGTCAGGACCCGGATCATCTCGATGCTTCCCGACGGCAGCGACCTCAAGGTAATCGAAGTCGGCAAGACGACCTTCAAGAACGAGAAGCCATCCGGAGACCTCTGGATCGCGTCTGAAGTCGAACCCTCACCGGACGGGTCGGAGCTCCTGGTGACCCGCATCCCGATGAACGGACACGCGCAGCCCCGAATCGACGCGTTGGACCTTTCTACCCGGAAATCGAAGGTGATCGAGAAGTCGGCCTTCGATCCCTCATTTTCACCGGACGGCCAGAGGATCGTCTTTTCGACGACCCGCGACAAGGTGAACGAAAGTTGTTACGAAGGCAGCTGCTCGTCGTCCCAGCAGCTGTATCTGATGGACGCGGACGGTTCGAACCCGCGGTTGCTGCTCGGGAAGGTTCAGCCCTGGAATTTCGCCGAGCCCGACTGGTCCGGAGACGGCTCGCGAATACTCCTGACCAGCAACAAGGCTTCGGTCACGACAATCTTCGGCGATGAGATCTGGTCGGTGGAGCCGGATGGCTCTTGCCTGAGCCGAATCACCAACGGCAGCCCGGCCAGCGAATCCGGTTCCTGGGGATTGACCCCGGATACCTCCCCGACCGGTTGCGGCCTCGGGATGGGTTCGAGAGGAGTTGCGGAGGTCGAACCACCCGCGAAAATCGCAGACCTCGAGGTGACGCCTCTGTGGCTGGGCAGGAACTTCGGGCTGCTGTTGTTCAGCGACTATTTCGTCGATCGAAGCAACGCAAGCTTCACTTACTGGGACTGTTCCTGGTTCAGGAACCGTTGCCCGGCCACGATCGCAATCGGATCGGCCCATGCCTGCGAGCGCAACCTCGAGGGAGAGCTCGGAAACGGGGCCTATCAGGGAATGGTCCGTCGCAAGGGTGGACTGGCAGTCATGACCGGCAGCGTCAGGCCGTCGCTTTCAACCATCTTTCTCGCCGATGGTCGTGAGGTCTGGATTACCTCGCCTTGGCGACATGACGGCAAAGCGACTTCGCGGGCCTGGCACATGAAGGCGATCGACCATCTGCGTCCGTACGGGGCGAGCAAGCCGCCGGCCAGCTTCGAGGCCCCGGTCTTCGCCTGGCACACCGTGCACACCGCGCGGGTGATGGTGCGCAGCTTCCGCCGGACTCAATCCCTGAAGAAGGCGGCCGTTCGGGCCGGGATCTTCCGGGCCGGGATGGGCATCAGCTTCAGCTACTCGAGGCGAGCGGCGCAGGCCTGGCTCAGGTTCAGCCGTGATCTGGCCCGGCTGGGACCGGTCAAGTCGGTCGAATGCAGACGCTGGGCCAACAAACCCGGCACCATCGATGTCCGCTCGGACTTCAGGGAGCTGATTCGGTGAGGTTGCGGTTCCTGGCCGGGCTGCTCGCCGGGATGTTCGGGTGCCTGGTGCTTTGGCCGGGGGCCGGGCAGGCGACGACGCCGCCGCTGGCGCCGCTGGCGGAGGTCGTTTTCGAGAACGGTGGCCGGATCGTTTCGATCAAGGCCGACGGATCCGGACGCAAGGTTCTGACCCGCAAGGGCACCGACCTGCTCCGCCGCAACTATCTGGCCGACATCCACTACTTCGGCGACAGCCAGCCGGCGATTTCACCCGACGGCGGAAAACTCGCCTTCGTCAGGTACCGGCCCGCCGTACATTCCCAGCAGGTGATGCTGGCCGACCGGGACGGTTCGGGGGCAACCGCGGTCGAGGGCATAAAAGCCGAAATCCAGTCGCTGGACTTCATGCCCGACGGCCGGCTCCTCCTCACCACCTGGGATTACCGCTACGGATACAGCCGGACCACCGAGACCTTCCGGATCCTCGCGCTCGACCCCGCGACCGGGAAGAAAAAGGTTTTCGTCTCGAAAAGGTTCTTCGGCAACTACAACGACGACACGCTCCAGGCCCAGGAAGTAAGCCCCGACGGCAAGTCGCTGCTCTACACCCGTGACTTCGGCGAGAACGATGACGGTTACGACGTGGTCCAGCTGCGGATCCGGAACCTGGTCAGCGGGGCAGAGCGGGTACTGGTGACGGGCGCCGAAGCGGGCTCGTTCTCTCCCGATGGCGAGCGGGTCGCCTTCACGAAGATGTGCGTTGACACCGAGGGTTACGCCCACTGCGCTCATTCCGGTGACGGAAGGACCGGGGTCTGGACGATCGGGGTCGACGGTTCCGATCGCCAGTTGATCGTGACCGGGGACGGCGGGTACAGCTCGCCCGACTGGGGCCCGGGCGGCGGCTACATCATCTTCGCCAGCAGCCGGAACTTCCCGGAGGAGCGGCAGGACGCGAACGAGATCTACTCGGTGCGCTCCGACGGCGAATGCCTGACCTGGCTGACCAACGGATCACCCGAGTCGGTCATGCCCGCCTGGGCGCCGGAGACCGAGGTGCGAACCGACCCCGGTGCGAAATGTGGTGCGGCCGGACGCAAACCGCTGGCCGAGGCGCGGCCGCCGAGGGCGATCGACACCGACCCCCGCCCGCGCTACTGGGCCGGGCCGATCGTCGCGAACCGGCTGCTCTCCAAGGTCGACGGTTACGCCCAGGACGAGTTCGGTTCCCCGATCTACCGCTACGGCGACTGTCCCTTTTTCGACAGCTCGGATTGCCGGCGACCGATCACGATCGAAATTGCCTTCGCCTGCGGTGGCCTCGGCGAGGTCAGGGTGCCACCCCGAGGCAGGGAGCAAGTGATCCGGCGACGCGGAGTCAGGGTAACCCGGCACTGGACAGCGCGAGGAAAATTTGTCACTACCACCCTGCGGACCGGCCTGGTTGACATTGGGATCGGCCAGTCGATGCTCGACGTCGAGGACATCGGCGGCAGGGCCTCGACCTTCTCGGACCACCTGGCCTTCATCGACAATCTGCGACCGGTCGGCAAGTCCCTCGACCCCGGTTCGAAGCTGCCTCCCGCCGCCATGGTCAAGTGCCAGGGCCGGAGGTGAAGATGACCGGCCGTCGCACGATCCTCTTTTCGCTTATCGCCCTCACCATGGGCCTCGGCCTTGGCGCCCAGGCTCAGGCGGCGAAGCCGAAGGCGGACGTGGTGTTCAGCAACGGCGGCCGCATCCTCACGATGAAGGCCGACGGCACCGAACGGAAAGTCCTCTTCGGCAAGGACCGCCTTCCCCGAAACGACGGGCTCGGCGCCGTCGAGCCTTCGGTTTCCCCGGACGGGACAAAGATCACTTTTGGCTTCAGGCGGCTCGACAGATATGACTCTCTGTTCGATGTCTGGGTGATGAACTTCGACGGCACCGGAGCCCGCAAGCTGCTGGCCTCGAACAGGAAGCAACGCTACGCCGATCCGGAATTCACGGCAGGTGGCCGGATCATCGCCGCCTCCTTCCGCGAGAACTCCAGCCTGGCCGAGGCCCGGATCTTCACCATGGATACGAACGGCAAATCCCGCAAGGTGATGCTGCGGCTGAAACAGCGCCAGCGTCCCTGGGAGGGCTGGAAGAGCCTGGCCGAACCTTCGCTCTCGCCCGACGGGAAGCATCTGCTCTATCTGCTCGACCCGGGATACGACGGGACTTCTTTCGAGGAGGGCTACGGGGCTTCGCTTCGGGTGCTGAACATCGACACCGGCAAGAGCCGCGAGATTGCCGGGAACTCGCTCGGCGGGGACTTCTCGCCCGGGGGAAACCGGATCGTCTTCAGTGAGGTTGACAGTGAAGGAGACAACGACTTCTGCTGGAGCTATGACTATTCGTGCATCAACTTCAGCCGGATCCGCCTGGTCAACCTGAACGGAACCGGTGCGCGCGACCTGACCAGCCTCGACAGGCGAGCCGCCGACGAGCGCCGGCCGGACTGGTCCGCTCCGGGCCGCATCGTCTTCCAGTCAACCCGTGGTCCGGAAAGGGAAGTCGCCGAGACGACCGAGATCTGGTCGATCCGGCCAGGCGGCGAATGCCTGGCCCGCCTGACCAACGGCTCGCCGGCCAGCCTCTCTCCCGTGCTGGTCGACCCCGAGGGCAAGCTGACCGGGCCGCGGGGATGCAACGCCAGACCACCGGGACCGAACCGGGAACTCACCGCCCCTGACATGACCGGGTCGGCGATCGACAACCTGTGGCTCGGGCGCAGCCACCACAACGTGCTGCTCTCGAATGTCGAGGCCGAACGGAACCGGTCGACCTTCACCTACGCCGATTGTGGCGTCATTCCCTTTTCCGGCTGCGGCCGCGGGGTTTTGATCTACAACGAGGACATCTGCTCCCTGCAGGGATACACCGCGGCATACATCGGTTCCGACTGGGCCCAGAAGCAGCGGGGCATCCCGGTGCTTCGCAGCCTCAAACCGGGCCGCGAGACTCCGGCCTTCACGGCCGGCTTCACCGGCCGCACGGCCTTCTTCATCATCGGGGGCTCGGGGCTCGGTGATCGCAAACTCCAGCACCGCAAGGAGATTGATGCCTTGCGGGCCGTTGGCTCGCCGCTCGCCACGGGCGACCTGCCGAAGCCGCGGATCCCGGTCTCGGACATTCGTGCGATGAAGCGGGTTCAGCGTGTCTACAAGCGCACCGGTTCGGTCGCCCGCACCGCCAGGCTGCTCGACCGCGGCAACTACTTCGTCCGCAGCAACCTGAAGTTCGCCCGCATCTTCAAAGCCGGTGGCTACGGCAGGATCAACTGCCCCGGGGCAGACTGAACCAGCCCGGGGGTGGCAAGCCATCTCCTGATTTCATCTGGTGATCATGGACCGGGTCGCTGAATCACATCCTCGCCGCTGGGCGATCCTCGGGGTGATCTGCGCCTCGCTGATGGTGGTGGTGATCGACGTGACCGTGCTGCATGTGGCGGCGCCGGCAATTTCCGAAGACCTCGATCCGACGGCGCTTCAGCTGCTCTGGATCATTGACGTCTATCCGCTGGTCGCGGCGCCGCTCCTGATCGCATCCGGGGTGCTGGGAGACCGGCTCGGTCGCAAACGGCTGCTGGTCGCGGGCATGGCCGTGTTCGGGCTGGCATCTCTAGGGGCGACCTTCGCCCCGACCGCGGAAACCCTGATCGCGGCCCGGGCCCTGCTCGGGGTTGGCGGCGCGATGATCATGCCGCCGACCATGTCGATCATCCGGGATGTCTTCCGCGACCGGGAGGAGCGGGTGCGGGCGGTCGGGATCTGGAGCGCGGTCAGCGCCGGCGGGGCCGCGATCGGCCCGCTGATCGGCGGTTTCCTGGTCGAGCATTTCTGGTGGGGTGCCGTGTTCCTGATCAACGTGCCGATCGTGCTTGTGATCATCCCCGTCGCAATCAGGCTGCTGCCCGAAAGCCGGGCGGCCGAACCGCCGCCCTGGGACGGCTTCGCGGTGATCATGACCGTGATCGGAATCCTCGGAATCGCCTTCGGCCTCAAGGAAGGTGCCCGCTACGGCTTCCTCGATCCGAAGGTGCTCCTCTCGCTTCTGGTCGGTTCCGGATCCCTTTTCTGGTTCACCCTTCGCCAGCTGCGGGCGCCTGAGCCCCTGCTTGACGTGCGGCTCTTCAAACGGCGGGAGTTCACGGCGGCGGTCGGTTGCGTCTTCCTGTCCATGTTCGGACTGGTCGGGATCGAGTTCTTCGGGGCCCAGTACCTGCAGCTGGTGCTGGGCCTCGAACCCTTGGAGGCGGCGCTCCGGCTCTTGCCGCTGATGCTTTCCACCCTGGCTGGAGGCTTGCTTGCTGCGCGCCTGCTGGGCAGGCTCGGCACCCGCTGGACGATTTCACTCGGGCTGGCCGGCACCGCACTCGGTCTTGTTCCGATGCTGGCGCTCGGCCTGACCGACCAGTACTACCTGCTCTGGCCTTCCTTCCTGGTGATCGGCTTCACCCTGGAGGTGGCCCTGGTCGCCGCCAATGACGTGATCATTTCCTCGGTCCCGGCCGACGAGGCCGGCCAGGCGGCGGCGATCGAGGAGACGGCCTACGAACTCGGAGGCGGTTTCGGCGTGGCTGTGCTCGGTTCGATCCTGGCGATCGTCTACACGGCGAAGATCGGTCCGATCGAGGGCGTCACCGGGGCCGGGATCGCCAACGCCGAGGAGTCGCTGGCACGGGCGCTCGAAATCGCCGGCAAGATGGCGAGCCGGACGGCTGATCCCTTGATCGAGGCGGCCAAGCTTGCCTTCACGTCCGGCTACCACACCGCGATCGCGGTCTCGATCATTCTGGTCGGCGCCAGCGCCGGTCTGGCCGCGGTCCTGCTGCGCCCCCGGACGCCGCAGTAGCCCCGCAATCCGGCAGGTGGCTATCGGGAGGGGTTACCTGACGCGGACCCAGGGGGAGCTGTTGCCGACCGGGTCGAGCACCCGCACCCAGGCGGGTTTGGGCGTCGACTTGATGGTCAGCTTCGGCGCCCACTTGCGGGTGCGTGACCTGACCGGCGCAATCGTCGCCTTGGGCTTCGCCTTGGAGAGTGAGAACTCGAGGGCGGCCGGTTTCTCAAGCTTGCGGTCGTAGCTGGTGGTCAGGATCCAGGTCCGCGGCTTGCCCTTCTTCGCCTTGCCCTTCGGCTTCGCGGTGACCTTGCCACTCAGCTTCGGGGCGAGGGTGTCAACCGTCCACTGGACGACGACAGCGGGGCCGGCAACTTCATTTCTCTGAGAGATCGCCAGCGTCTGGGGTCCCTGCTCGAGGTTCTGCGCCGTCCAGACTCCGTCGCAGGCCTGCCAGTTGCCACCGTTGAGGTTGCAGTAGGGCTCCCCGACGGGGCCCGCCGTGAACCGCACCTCGGCGCTGGTCGAGCGGACCGTCCCCTCGGGTGCGCTGGTGATAACCGGCGTCGACGGCGGGCCACCCCAGATCGTGACCTGGCCGCGGGCGGACGGACCGGTGTTGCCGGCGTCGTCGGTCTGCCTCACGTCGAAGCTGTGGTTGCCGGCCCCGGGGAAGGTCGCATCCCAGAGCGGCAGGCAGTTGCTCCAGACACCCTCGTTTATCCGGCACTCGAAGGAGCCGCCGGGCTCCCCCGTGAAACCGATCTGACGGTCCCGGTTCTGACTGAGCTCCAGGGTTTGAGGGGCGATGTTCGGGGCGGCCGGCGGCTCGGTGTCGACCGTCCAGCTGTGGCTGGCGGCCGGTCCGGTGTTACCGAGGTCGTCCTTCTGGCGGACCCGGAACTGGTGGCTGCCGTCGGCGAGCGGGCCGAGAGTTTGCGGGGTGGCGCAACCTGAGAACGGAGCCTGGTCGAGCGAGCACTCGAAGGCTCCGCCGGGCTCGCCGGTGAAGGTGAAGGCTGCCGCGGCAGAATTGGTCAGGGCCGGCGGTCGCCCATCCAGCCCCGGAGCTTCCGGGGCGGTTGCGTCAACCGTCCAGCTGCGCGAGGCGGCGGCGCCGGTATTTCCGGCGGCATCGATCTGCCGCATCCGCAGGCTGTGCTCGCCGTCCGCGAGGCCGCTCAGACCCCGCGGACTGGAGCAGAAGAAGAAGTCCGCATCATCGAGGGCGCATTCGAAGTGACCGCCGGCCTCCCCGGTGAAGGTAACCGTGGCATCGCGGCTCGCGGTCCGGGCCGGTGGTCCGGAACCGACCTGCGGCGCCACCGGGGCGGTCAGGTCAACCGTCCAGGAGTAGCTGGCGGCCGGGCCCTGATTGCCGAGCTGGTCCTTCTGGGAAACCGAGAGCGTGTACTCGCCCTGCGCCAGTCCGGCCAGGTTGCGGGGGCTGGTGCAGTTGTTGATCTGGAGCCCGCCCGGGCCACTGAGCTGGCAGCTGTAAGTCCCGCCCGGTTCGCCAGTGAACTGGATCGAAGCGGAGGTCGAGTTGGTCGGGGAGGAGGGACCTTCGCCGAAAACCGGGGCGGGGGGCTTCGTGTTGTCGACCGTCCATGTGTAAACGGCGGAGGTTCCCGGGACTCCCGTGATCGTCTTCTGCCTGACTTCGAACCGGTGGACCCCGTCAGTTGGGACGAAGACATTCCGGGGCGAGGTGCAGGAAGCGAAAGTAGCGCCGTCCAGCGAGCACTCGAGGGCGGCTTCGGTGCCCGAGAAGGTGAAATCGGCGACCGTCAGTTTGGTGTTGGCGGCAGGACCGGTGTGAATCGTCGGCGCGGGAGGGGCCGAGGAGTCGATCTGCCACTGGTAGCTGACGGCCGGCCCGGAGGCGACCGCTGATTTCAGGCGGACCCGGAACTCGTGCTGGCCGTCAGCGATCGACGAGTAGGACTTCGGTGGCGAGCAATCGCTGAACGCGCCCCCGTCAAGCGAGCATTCGTAGCCGGTGCCGCTGATCGCGCCGGTAAACGAGAAGCTCGCCGCGTTCGAGGCGGTGATCGAGGGCGGGGTCGAAGTGATCTGCGGCGCGGCGATCGCGTTCGGGTCGTAGTTGACCTCGGTGACCTTCGAGGCGCTGAGGTTGCCGTTCACGTCCATCGCCCGGCTCTCGACATAGGTCGTGCCCGGGGTAGTGACGGTGACCGAGAAAGTCTTCTGGGTCAGGTATCCGTAGGTCTCGGTCTGGTTGACCGGGATCGTCGTGGTGCCGAGCTGGGTCTGCCAGGCGCTGGCGGTCCCGTTGAAATGGGTCCGGTACTGGATCCCCTTGATCCCGGCTGAATCCGACCAGGTTGTGCTGACCGTGGACGGCAGGAAACTGGTCCCCGACTGGAGCGGCGCCGGACTGATTGACGCAGCGCCGGTTGGCATGGTCGAGTCGGTGAAGTTGTAGCCGGACTCCCAGGCTGCCTGGGCCATCTTGCGCTGGCCGGAAAGGCCGGGATGGAAATGGTCGACGGTGCTGATGTCATCATCGACGAACTGCCACTGGGCGCGAGGCAGGTAGGGACCGGTGAGGTCCCCGGGGACGACCCGGTTGGATGAGAAGGCGAAGGTCGCGTAACGGTCGAAGCGGCAGCGCAGGCGGGCTTCGCATTCCTCCGCCAGGGCCTTGTTGTAGTCGAGGTCCCGCTGGCGGACCGCGTTGCGCCGGTCGATCGCCGCCTGGCTCATATCGGTCGGGTCGAGAACCAGCGACTTGCAGGGGATCACCGCAAGCGTGTCCCAGAAGACCCTCGCCGTGCCGGCCCGGCTGGAGGGTTGGTCATTGGGCGGGTTCGGCGCCCCGCGCAGGAACCAGAGGTTGTAGATGTCAGGCACGCTCTCGATCTGGATCAGCGCGTTCGGCATGCGGCTCTGAAGGATGTCCAGGGTCTCGACGAACCGGGCCCGGTACTCGGCGACCGAGGTCATCTGGGCGACCGAGTCCTTGCAGAGATTGTTGCCGCCGAGCTGCATGGTCACCAGCTCGGTGTCGGCCGGAGTCGCGTTTGCCTGGGCCGGAGCGTCGGTCATGTCCTCGCCGTTGGCGGCCATGTTCCGGTTCTTTCCGGAGATCGCCGGGTTCAGGGCGAGGATGCGCTGGTAGAGGCTGTTGACCGACGAGTTGGTCCCGGTTGACCAGGAACTCTCCGGCTGGGTGACCGAAGGGATCACGTTGATGCCGGTCGCCACCGACATCGAATCCCCCAGCACCGCGATTGAGTTCGGCATGCCCGGATCGGCGGCGGTCGGGGTAGGAGGCGCGGCAGAGGCGTAGCCGGCGGCAAGGTTTGCAAGCACGGCAAGCGTCGCGGCAAGAATCAATACGCGACTGATGACTGGGACCCCGCTGGTCAAGTCTCCCTCTCCTCGCTCCACTTCCCCCAGGGCCTCGACCCCTGTGCACTTACTGTGAAGGAAAATACCTGCCGGAGCGGCCCCTGTCCAACCCGGTACGGCTTGCGAGCGTGCCCGGACAAAAGGTAGTTTTCGGGTGGGAGTTCAACCGCAATCGGGAGGATCGCAATGGAGAGAGGATTTCTCAGGGGAATCGTCGTCGCGGCGTCGCTGGTTTTCGGAGTGATGGCGGTCAGCTCGCCTGCCCTGGCGCTGACCCCACCGCCGGTCGACAAGGCGTCGGTGGTCTTCTCGAACGGCAAGCGGCTGATCCGGATCAAGGCCGACGCCACCGACCGCGAAGTCCTGACCCTGAAGAACTCCTTCGTCAGCAGCATCGACGGGCTTCACGACACCGCCCTGGCCGGGTCGCCCGACGGCAAGTCGGTGCTCTTCCGGCGGGAAGACTGGTCTGACAGGCCAACCGGCCCGCAGGGCCTGATGTCACTGATGGTTGACGGCGGCAAGCCGAAGCTGCTGGTCAAACAGGGCTCCCTGAGCTGGATTCAGGCCGCAACGTTTTCGGCGGACGGTTCGCTGATCTACTTCACGAAGACCAGGTACGCCGGGGACTGGGAGAGCTACACCCTGAGCGTCAACTCGATCCGTCCCGACGGAACCGGCCTGGAAACCATCTGGTCCGCGCCCCCGGTCGATCTTGATGACGACGAGTACTCGATCGGCGGAATCACGCCCGCCCCGGACGGCCGGTTGCTCCTCACCTTCGATTACGACACCAGCGACAGCCACCTCGACCTGCTTGATCCGGACACCGGCGAGGTGACGCCGCTCAAGGCCGGAGCCGCCTGGGGCTCGTATTCGCCCGACGGCAGCCGGATCGCCTTCATCAATATGAAGCAGGGCTATGGCGCGCTCAGTGTGATGAACGCTGACGGCACCGGCGAGACGCGGATCGCCCCGAAGGTGCCGGGCTTCATCGATCGCGGGCCCGACTGGTCGGCCGACGGCAGCCGGATCATCTTTCAAAGCGTGCGAGATGGCTGGGTCGCCAGCTACGGGGAGGAGGTCTGGGCGGTCGAACCGGACGGCAGCTGCCTGACCCGGCTGACCAACGGTGCGCCGGAGAGCACCGCGCCGGTCTGGCTCGGCACCGCAGGGGACTCCTTCGAACCTGGCGGCTGCGGGGACCGGGCCCCGAATGCGATCGTCGAAACGAGCATCCCCAAACGGGTGCGCGGGCTGGACCCGCCCCGGTTCTGGATGGGCCCGGAATGGGAAGGGATGCTCTACGACGACCTGATCAGGATCATGAACGGCGTTTCCTTCGGTTACTCGGACTGCACCGAGTTCGACTACACACAATGTTCCGGCTACCGCGAAGTCAGCACCGACGCGGTCTGCAGCTATCCGTTCTTCCCCGAGAACTACGCCGGGATGCGCCGGGTCCGCGGAACGGTGATCGTCAGGCAGAACGGGGACTACCGCAACGAGGCAACCGTCTACACCGGCGGGCTTTCGGTTGACATCCAGATCAATCACGCGAAGTCCTTCGCCGATTTCGTCGAGGCGGCAAGGTTGATCCAGCCGGTCAGCGGCCCGCGTCTCGGCCGCCTGGAGGGACCCGTCTTCACCCTCGGCGACGTCCGAACGGCGCACTTGGTCCTCCGCACGAAACGGCAGGAGGGATCATTCGCCTCGCTGAGAAGGCTGGGAATCAGCCCGCGGGAGGCCCGGGGCTACCTCCGCTTCGCCCGAGACCTCGACCGGATCGGCAAATACGGCACAACCCGCTGCCGGGGATTCAGCAACCTGCCGTGAGGCGGAGCGCGTCGGACCGTTAGGGTTCTGGTACCTGTCACGAAACCTCAAGAAACCAGTCAAGGAGTCCCCTGATGGCATACGAAGTTCCCGATCTTCCCTACGCATACGACGCCCTCGAGCCGCACATCGACGAGGCGACCATGAAGGTGCATCACGACAAGCACCATCAGGCGTATGTCGACAAGGCCAACGCCGCCCTCGAAGGCACCGAATGGGCCGACAAGCCGGTCGAGGAAGTCATCGCCAATCTTTCCTCGCTGCCGGCCGACAAGCAGGGCCCGGTCCGCAACAACGCCGGTGGTCACTACAACCACTCGCTCTTCTGGGAGATGCTCTCGCCCGACGGCGGCGGCGCCCCGAGCGGCGACCTTGCCGCGGCGATCGACTCCGCCTTCGGTTCCTTTGACGATTTCAAGGAGCAGTTCAAGGCCGGCGGCATCGGCCAGTTCGGCTCCGGCTGGGTCTGGCTGGTCAAGGACGGCGACGGCGTCGCCATCGTCTCGACCGCCAACCAGGATTCTCCGCTGACCGACGGCAAGACCCCGCTGCTCGGCGCCGACGTCTGGGAGCACGCCTACTACCTCAAGTACCAGAACAAGCGCCCGGATTACCTGGACGCCTTCTGGAACGTAGTCAACTGGGACTACGTAGC
>ERZ724513.154-NODE-154-length-29593-cov-22.517604_pt1 | contig 29593 bp, 35 predicted proteins | sample MGYA00376046_ERZ724513 | MGnify/ENA primary metagenome ERZ724513 (study PRJEB28724, sample SAMN07190883) | activated sludge metagenome | isolation source: activated sludge of sewage treatment plant in Hong Hong | place: Hong Kong | collected 2016-03-17 ...
GGGTCAGACTGCGCACCCGCTCCGGATGCCCGACGGCAAGGGTCTGGGCGATGAACCCGCCCATCGAGGCGCCCACGATGTGCGCGGACTCGAACCCGAGGGCGTCCATGAGTCCCACCGCGTCCGCGGCCATGTCGTCGATCGTGTAAGGCGGGCGACGCCGGCGGACGGTGACATCCACGAAGGACGGCGCCGGCAGGTCGGACAGATGTGTCGACAGTCCCGTGTCGCGGTTGTCGAACCTCACCACGTGGAACCCTCGCGCCGCCAGGTCTGCACACATCTGGTCGGGCCAGGCGATCATCTGTGTGCCCAGACCCATGATGAGCAGCATCGGGGTGTCGCTGGGATCTCCGAACACCTCATATGCCAACTCGATCCCGTTGGCGGCGACCTTGTGAATGTCCATCGTTCCCAGGCTAGGGCAGGGGCCGTGGTCGGCCGAAGAAGTAGCCCTGTCCGTGGGTCCACCCTTGGGCCTTGAGCAGATCGGCCTGCTCCTGCGTCTCGATCCCTTCGGCCACCGACATCAGGTCCAACCCCTCCGCCAACCCGGCGAGGCCCTCCGACAAGGCGTTGGACGCGCTGGCCTGGGCGGTCAGATCGTGCACGAAGCTGGCATCGAGTTTCAGTCCGGTCACGGGAAGTTCCCGCAACAGCGCGATGGATGAGAAGCCGGTGCCGAAGTCATCGATGTGGATCCCGACCCCGTACTCCTGCAGGACGACTAGATCCATCGTCGCGGGACCGAGCAGCGACAGGACAGCCGACTCGGTGATCTCCAGGATCACGCGGTGGGCGTCCACGTCCCGCCTGCCGAGGGTCTCGAGGAACGTGGCCATCCAGCGCGGCGCGGCCAATTGGACGGCGGAGACGTTGATGCTCACAGCAGGTAGGTCAGGATGCGCGGCGAGGGCATCGGTGACCTGCTCGAGCACCACCTCGCCGAGCGGTACCAGGGATCCGGAGACTTCGGCAGCAGGGACGAACTCACTGGCGGCGAGCAGTCCCCGCGTCGGGTGCTGCCAACGGACCAAGGCCTCGTAGTGGCTCGTCCTACCCGTCGCGAGGTCGACGACGGGCTGGTAGTGGACCAGGAACTCATTGCGTTCGAGGCCCTCCCTGATCTGCGCCTCAAGCGTCATCCGTTCCAGCGCATGGGCGTGCATCTGCTCATCGAAGAACTGCCAGCGCGATCGACCGGCGTCCTTGGCACGGAACAGAGCTGCGTCGGATTCGCGCAGCAGGCTCTCCGAGGTGGAGTCCGCATTCGACAGAGCCAGCCCGATCGACGCCGTCGGCAGGATCCGGTGGTCCTGGACGACGATCTCATCGGCAATGGCGTTGAGCACCCGATCCGCCACCCGTTCCAACTGCCGGGGCTCGGTGATATCGGTGACCAGGACGACGAACTCATCACCACCGAAACGGCCCGCGTGGTCGCGTGGTCGCACTACCGCCTGCAGGCGGTGCGCGACAGTCTTCAGGATCTCGTCTCCGGCAGCATGCCCCAAAGAGTCGTTGACGATCTTGAAGTTGTCCAGGTCCAGGAACAGCACGCCCACCCGGGAGCCCTTGCGCTTGGCATCGCGCAGTTCGACTTCCAACAGATCCAGCAGCGAGGGCCGGTTGCGCAGCCCGGTCAGCGCATCGTGGAAGGCCTGGTGCTGCAGGGCTTCCCGGGCCTCGTGCTCCCCGGTGATGTCACTGAGCTGGACCAGCAGACCGCGGGGCTCGTCCGACGCGCGAAGAATGGCCAGACCCGCCTGCACCCAGCATTGCGACCCATCACCGCGTTCGAGTGCACCCTCGAGAACGATCTGGTGATCGCGGCCCTCGCGCAGCCTGTCAAGAGCGGCGCGCAGTTCACCGGCGAACTCCGGCGTCGCGAGCTCGGGCAACGGCAGACCGAACAGTGCGGTCGCGTCACGCTGCACCATCTCGCTGAAGGCGTCGTTGACCACCGCGAGCTTCCCGTCATGGTCCGCGATACCCACCCCGGTGACAGCGGACTCCATGGCAGCACGGAACAGTTCCTCGCTGGCCGCGAGCCGTTCAGCCGCCTGCGACCTCTCGGTGACGTCACGCCAGGAGGCGCTGACGTACACCCCGACGCGCACGGCACGCACATCGATCCTGCGTTCCGGGCCCGGGATACGAAGGTTGTCCGCGATGTACGGCGTGCCATCGACCGCGACTCTGATCAGATCGTCGAGGAAGGGACGGCTCGCTGGGTCCGGGAAAACATCGGTCACCACTGCACCGACCAGCTCCTCGCGGGTGTGACCGGTGAACTCCGCCGCCGCATCGTTGACCTCGACGTATCGCATGTCCGCGATCGCGCCTTCGTCGTCGCGCACAGGCAGGTAGAGGATGTGCGGATCCAGCAGCGAGTCCACCGTCGCTCGCAGCCGATCGGCTGCCCGCTCCTTCTCTCTGGTGATGTCGGTGAACGATGCGACCACCGCGGCGTCACCGGCGCTGTCGAGAGGCACCGCGCACACGAGGATCCATGCGTACGAACCGTCTGGGCGGTGCACGCCCATGACCACGTCGCGGACCGGCTGTCCGGTACGCAGTGCCACCATCGCGGGGTGGTCCTCACCAGGGAAAGGGGAGCCGTCCTCGTGCATGGCGGCCCATCGGGGATCCATCGAGTCGCGGCCGGTCAGTTGGTCATATGTCAGCCCGAGGATACGTTCGGCGGACGCGTTACAGTCGATGATCCTGCCGTCGCCGGCTTGGACCACCAATCCTTCGCCCAGGCGCACGAATACGTCTTCACGCCAGGGCGGGTGCGCATCCATCGACCCTCCCAGTCTCCCCTACATCTCAGGATAAGTCGACCGCCGACAGGCCGATTCAGTCGGCCTCCACACCGTCGAAAGCCCACAGATAGGCGCCGGGGAAGCGGCGCGCCCAGGCACGCTCATCGTGGCGGTCCCCGGCTGCCAGACGGGTGCGCACCTGACTGTGTCCGGCCTGTTCGAGGGTGAGCCGGACCTCCTCGAGATGATCCTGGAGTTCGCGCGGGCCGCAGAAGTCGAGCACCTCCCGATCCCCCATGTCCGCGTAGATGCGCTGCGGCTGCGAAACCCCCGCGCGAACGATCTCGTCGCGCAGCACATAGCCCCGCATCGGGAAGTCCATGAGCACCGGCGAGAACGCCATCACCTTCGAAACCTGCTGCTGGAACCTGGCGCCGACGTAGAGCGCCATGTACCCGCCCATCGACGAACCCGCTACGGCGATCCGCTCCCGGTCGCGGGAGGCGCGGTACGTCTTCTCGACGTAGCGCTTCACGGTGCGCATGAGGAAGGCGGCTGTCTCGTCACCGAAACCGTGGATGCGGTGCAGACGTCTCGTGTCGGGCCGACGCCGGTATTCCCATTCGCCGATGCTGTACATGGCGAAGCGGTCGTAACGGTTCTGGGGCGCGTCGATACCCACCACGATCGCCGGCTCATACACACCCGCCGCCGACAGCCCCTCCATGAACTCGTCGACCCGCCACTCCTTGTTGTAGGTGGAGGTTGTGCGGTCGAAGAGGTTGTGGGCGTCGAACATGTACACCACTCGGTGATCCCGGTCGGACCACTCGTAGTCGGCGGGCAGGTAGATGCGCACCGTCACCCGCTGATCGCGAAGCAGCATCGACGTGACATCGATCCGGCCGGCCACGGTCGAGCGTTGTCGGCGGGCCATGCAGGAAGGCTAGCGGGAATGCCCTGGCGCGGCGGTGTGTTGGGGCGGACATGACCACCTGGGGATTCATCGGCAGCGGGAACATCGGCAGCACCGTGGCACGACTGGCGGTTGCCGCCGGGCACGAGGTGGTGATGAGCAACAGCCGGGGGCCCGACAGCCTGTCGGAACTCGTGGCTGGACTCGGCGCACAGGCTCGGGCGGGCACCACCGAAGATGCGGCGGGCGCCGATGTCGTGGTGGTGACGATCCCACTCGGTAAGTACACGTCGATCGACCCGGGGCTGCTCACCGGCACGTTGCTGATCGACACCATGAACTACTACCCAGGACGCGACGGGGAGATCCCGGACCTTGTGGCAGGCACCCCGTCCTCGGAACTCGTGGCGCAGCATTTCTCGGGCAGCGACGTCGTGAAGGCCTTCAACAACATCTTCTTCCAGCATCTCGCCGTACTCGGGCGTTCCTCGGGCGCCGCCGACCGCAGCGCGCTACCCATCGCCGGCGACCCCGCGGCCACCGCACGTGTCGCCGCGCTGCTGGACACCATCGGGTACGACGCGGTGGACATCGGCGGTCTCGCTGAATCGTGGCGCAGCCAGCCGGATACCCCGGTCTATGGGACTCCTTACGCGGCTGACCCGACCAACTGGACCGCGGGCGCCAAGCCGGCCGGGGTCGACGTCATCGCCGCGGCCGTTGCCGCCGCCGAGCGCTGAGCCGCGGGCTGCAATCCGTTAGTCCCGCGCTCATCCGCTAGTCCCGCGCTCATCCGTTAGTCCCAAACAGCCGTCAACCTCTCACCGGAGTGCAGAAGGTCTAACCAACGTGACCGCCGCAGGCTCACCGGACCGATCCGTTAGTCCCGCCCTCCTCCGTGAGTCAGAATCGGCCGTCAACCTCTCACCGGAGCACGCCCGCGGCTACCGTAACGGCGGGCGCCGCGGGTCGAGCACCGAGTCCGCGTCGAAGAACCGCTTGAGCATCGACTTCTGACTCATCATCGACATGCCGTCGACGTGCACCCGCGCCTGCACTGCATACCCGTCCCGGACCGTTGTCGAAGCCGCCGGGCCGATGGTGCAGAAGATCCGGAACCCGGCCTTCCGCAGGTAGGAGAGGTTCGCACCGGCAGCGGGCGAGCCGTAGGGGTACACGAACACCCGCGCGTCGCCCCCGATCAGCGGCTCGACATACCGCTCCCACCGATCGGTGTCCTGCACGACGCGGGTGTACGAGGACGCCGCGAAGTCCGGGTGTGAGTAGCTGTGCGACCCGAAGGCCCACCCTGTGTCCTTGAGCCGCTGGACGACCGGCGCGACCCGGCGCTGTTCGGCCCGCGCACGCTTGCCCTCGCCTGATGTGCGATAGCCGAGGATGCCTTCGAACCCGGTCAACGCGATGGTCCCCTTCGCCCCGTCGATCGAGAAGTCCGGGTGCTCGGCCACGAAGCGATCGAGGACCGGCACGATCTCGGATGCGCGGGAGACGACCTTCGTCCCGTCCGGTCGGATCCGTCGTGCGGCGATCTCACCGGCGTCGTCGAGCACGAGTTTGGAGTTGAGGTGGTTGTCGATCATGTACTGCGGGTAGTTGAGGTCGTCGATCGATATGACCAATGGCTTCTTGCCCTTGGGCAGGCGCAGCGGTGCGCGCCGCAACGAGCCGTCCTTTCGCACACGGAACAAGGACTCGAGGTCGACCAGCACCCAATCGTTGGCGTACAACTGCCGGACGATCCCGCGGAACTCCTTGGCCGTGGTCATCCACTTGTTGAACTCGGCGGGCTGGGTCCCGCGGTGCAGCGTGTACCGCGGCTCAGGCATCAGGGGGTGGAAGAAGATGTGCTCGACCGGACCTCGATAGCGCACGAGGTCGTCGGCGGCCGCAGGTGAGACGGCGCCGACACACGCCGCGGCCAGGCACCCTGCGACAACGCGAGCCCACCTCACATCTCCACGCTACGAGGCAGGCGCCGCGCACACAGTCCCCGCCACGCGGGTCACTGAACTCTTCCATCCGACCCGCACTCGTGCCACGCTGACGGCCATGTCCACACTGCGTACGGCTCTGGGCCGGTTCGGCGCGATCGCGATCGCCCTGATCTGTGTGCAGCTCGACTACTTCGCGCTCGCGCTGGCTCTGCCGAACATGGCAGAGGACCTCAACACGACACCGGAGAACCTTCAGTGGTCGGTCAGCGCCTACATGATCGCGCTGGGGATCACGATGGTCCCCGGCAGCCGGCTCGCGGATCTGGTCGGACGCAAGAAGATCGTCCTGATCGGCCTCAGCATCTTCGGTCTGGCCTCCCTGTGGTGCGGCCTGTCCACGACCACCGAGTCGGTCATCGTCGCCCGTGTCGTCCAAGGGTTCGGCGCCGGCCTCTACTTCCCCGTCGCCTTCGCGCTCGTCAGCAACGCGACCGATGACACCGAGCGGCCGAAGGTGCTCGGACTGCTCAGCGGAATCGCAGGAATCGGCACCGCCGCCGGCCCGATCCTCGGTGGTGCGTTCTCGACGACCATCGGCTGGCGCTGGGTGTTCTTCGTCAACGTGCCGATCGCGGCGATCGGCGTGATCTGGGGGATGTTCCAACTGCGCGAGCAGACCGATCCGGGCCTGGCGGGCAAGCGGGTCCGCGATCTGGACTTCCTCGGGATCGCGCTCATCGCCCTTTTGGTGGGCGGGCTGTCGCTGGCACTGGATGACATCTCGGTCGGTTCACCGCTTCTCACGGTCCTCCCCGCCGTCATCGGTATCGCTGCTCTGATCGGTTTCGTGGTCTGGGAACGACGCACCGCGTGGCCCATCCTGCCCCCGAAGATGTGGGCGAATCAGCGGTTCACGGCGCTGGTCATCGCGGCCACGATCGCCAACGCGGGTCTGTGCGTGATGGTGTTCCTCGCGACCCTCTACCTGCAACAGGCGCGCGGGCTGTCGGGCCTCACGGCCGGGCTGCTGTTCATCCCGGCGGCGATCGGGCTGTCCATCGGCGGGCCGATCAGCGGCCGGATCGCTTCGCGCTACCCCGGCCAGCGCGTGATGACTGTGGCCATGATCGCCGGAGCGTTCGCCCTGGCGGGCCTCGCGTTCGCACAGAACCTGGTGGTCTACCTCCTGCTGATGGCGGTGGCGTCGTTCTTCCTCGGACTCGGTTTCCAGTTCGGCAACATCGCCGTGCAGAGCGTCGTGGATCTCTCCGAAGCGGGCGCCGCGGCGGGCGTGCTGCTGACCGTGATGGTGACCACTGGCGGTGTCGGCGTGGTAGCCGCGGCGGCCTCCCTCGAGACGTTCGGAGACGGACGCACCACCGATCAGTTCGCCACCACCGTCACCTACCTGGAATGGGCCTGCCTAGTAGGCCTCCTCGGGATCATCTTCGGCCTGTGGCAATGGCGACGGGCGACTGTGCCGGCGGCACCGGGCGGTGTCACCCGCGGGGCTGCAGCGGCACGGGCGACCCAGGACTAACCGACCCGGGACGCCGCCAGCGTCGCGAGTTCCACAGCCTGCTCGGTCGTGGCACCTTCCACCCCGATCTGGATGAGGATGAAGCGCTCGCCGACCAACATGCCGAGGACCGGTGACTGCGTCTCGGCGTTGGTGACCACGTAGGCCTTGTCAGCCCCGGGAACGTCGACGTCCTCCGGATCGCCCCCGAAGTAGGCAGGGGCGAGGTCGGCATTGGTGTCGTAGGACTCCTCGCCATCGATCTGCGACACCCCCACGTCGACGATGGCGATGGGCAACTCCACCCCGGTGCTGTCGTCGGTCATCGTGTACTTGCAGTCGACGATCTCGCGGGCATCGTCGGTGACCTGCTCACCCTCCCCGAACGTGGTGCCGAGTACGGCGTTGATCTCCTCGGCGGACAGTAGGCCGCAGGCATCGTCCGCGGCGACCGGCTGAGCCGCTGCGGAAGACGCAGCCTCAGTCGGCGGCGTGGTCGGTGACTCCGCGGTCGAGCCCCCGCAACCGGCGAGCGCCGTCATGAGGATCACTCCGGCAATGGTGAGTTTCGCTGCGGACATCTGCCCAACATAGTGCTCAACTGCTGGCCCAGGTGAGGATGGCGGAGAACACGAATCCGGCTGCCGCCAGCACGCCCGCCCACCGTTGCACGCCGCGCACCGCGATCGGCACCATCTCGTTGACCACCACCACCAACAGCGCACCGGCCGCGATCGACTGGACGATCGCGATGACCCGGGGATCCGATTCCACGAGCACCTGATATCCGATCGCACCCGAGAGCGCACCAACCGCGACGACCACCGAGAAGCGCATCAGGATGCGCCGGAGTGTGAAGCCGCCGGCCAGCAGAGCCGCGGCCACACCGATGGCTTCGGGCAGGCCCGCCACGAAGATCGAGCCGACCAGCGCCGCGGACACCCCCACACTGGCAAGATGCAGGGTCAGTCCGACCGCGACGGACTCCGGGATGCCGTCGATGATCATGCCGACGAACAGGTTGCGGGCCTCGGTCGGGGTCGCGGCTGCGGCCACGACTTCTTCCTCCTGCGAGATGGCCTCCTCGACCGGCTTCGACGGCCGTTCCCGACCTCCGGAGCGCTCGAGCAGGCGGATGAGGGCGTAGTAGCCCAGTCCGCCGATCGCGATGCCGAGTGCCGTGGCATCTGCACCCGCCTCGTCGTAGGAGACGGCCACCAGGTCGGTCCCCACCGCCGAGATCACGGCACCGGCGCCGAACGCCATGAGCATGCCGACGTAGCCGGGGGTCTGCAGTTTCGGGAAGCGCCAGACGAGCAGCGCCCCGACGACCAGAGCCGACTGCCCGATCGCTGCGAAGAGCGCTGCCTCACCCACGCCCGACAGCCTAGAGCGTTCGCAGAGGCCAGCGCTGCCAGTCGCCGCGCGGTTGAGTGCTACAGACCGGCGATCAACTCCTGCAGGTACAAGCCGCGGTGCACATCAAGTGCATGAGGCCGGCCACTGCGAACCACCTCGGCGAACTCGGCGGCGATGGCCTGCATCACCTCACCACGCTCGGCATCGCTGCGGTCCGGGGCGCTGAGGATGCCGTCCGGGCCGAATACCTCGAGGTCGGCCAAGTACCCGGGCACGACCGATGAGATGAAGGCCTGCCCGATGGCACCCGACTGGTGTCTGGTTGTCAGCGCCAGCATGGTCGCAGGATCACCGGTGTACTCGATTGTGTCGATCGGCCCGGCCACCGCGTCCATGAGGTCCAGCACGTGCGGTCCGACATCCAGCAAGGCCCCGTGCTCGAGGCGCCACGGGGTCGCGAACGGGCTCCCCGGCAGGAAGGCCCCGGACACGAAGGATGTCCGAAGACCCGTGATCGGCACCGAGTGCGCCTCCTTGAGGAAGGAGCGGATCCGCTGCGAGTAGCGCCTCGTCAGCATCAGTTGTGTGGGCACTCCCGCCGCATCGATGGCCGCCACCAACTCCTGGGCCGACGGCAGGTCGAGTGCGATGGGCTTCTCGAGCAACAGCGGTTTCCCGGCGGCGGCGGCCAGGGGTGCCAGTCGGGCCTGGACGTCGGGCGGCAGCGCGAAAGAGACGGCGTCACAGTGGTCGAGGAACTCGGAGAAGTCGTCGGTGCCGAGACCTCCGTACTCCCCTGCAAGTGCCTCCGCGGCCTCCCGGCGCCGGCCGTACACCGCACTCACGGTGGTGTGTGGCCCGGCGGCCAGCATCGGCGCATGGAACATACCTGCCCAGGGCCCAGCTCCGGCGATCCCTACCCGCACTGCATCCATGACGGTGATTCTGCCGCCGATCGCAGGGCGCCCGCACGGCGGCAGCCCTCAGACGTTCAGTGCCGGCTGCTCGATGTGCGCTGTCGACACACTGGCCCAGCGTTAGGTCGCTTGGCGCTACTGACTCAGGACACGGGCTCTCGGACGGACGTAGGACGAACAGGGCGCAACCGCGCCGCCGCGGCGGTTGAATGGGGCCATGATCAATCGACTTGAACGCAGTACAGGCTCGGCGGTCGGCTACCGGTTCTCCGGAGCCATCGGCCGCGAGGACTACGCCGTACTGGTGCCGGAGATGCAGGCCCTCGTCGACCAGTACGGATCCGTGCAACTGCTCTGCGACCTCACCGACTTCACCTCGGAACGCCCGAGCGCCTGGTGGGACGACATGCAGTTCGGGCACGACTTCCACAAGAAGATCACCAAGATGGCCGTCGTCGGAGGCGGGATGGAGAAGGTGATCGCCGAGGTCGCGAAGATGTACGCCGGAGAGGTGCGCTACTTCCCCGACGAGGACTCCGCCTGGACCTGGCTGCTCGCCTGAGCCACCTCTTGGTGAAGAAATGACACCTCACGTGTCACTTCTTCACCAAGAGGTGTTCGGTCGCCTTGACAGAAGAACTATATACACTCAATATGTTGTTTAACTGTTTGGAGGCCGACGATGACGTACCCCCTGGGCGTGTGGCAAGCCATGCTCGCGTGCGCCTACGTGGCTGACAAGGCCGCTCTCGGCGACGACGGGTTCGTCGCGACCGCGCGCCTGGCCGCGGACCTGGGACTGCCGGCCCCCAGCGCAGCCGCCCTGTTGCGCCGCCTCACCGCGGCGGGGCTCATCGAGACCCGCGAAGGAGCCCGCGGCGGCGTGCGCCTGGCGCGTGCGGCACAGGAGATCACACTCGACGACATCGTCGCGGGCATGCAGCAAGCCCGCCCCCTGTTCGCCACCGACCACCGCATCCAGGTGAGCGGACCCACCCCGGCCCGCCGCCAGAAGCAACTTCGAACCGCCCTGCAGAACGCGGAGAACGCTCTGCACCAATCCCTCCAGGAGGTGACTCTGGCCGACCTCACGCGCTGAGGTGGCCGGGATGCTCCTGCGCTGCCTCGTGTCCGTAACTACATAAACACAATATTCTGTTTAGGAGAAAGAAATGCGAATCATCCGTCTGACACTCATCGCCATCGGCGTCATCCAGATCGTGCTGGGGGCGGTGTTCCTGATCCCCAACGCGTTCGCCCATCTGATGGGGCTTCCGGACGCACCCACGTGGGCAAGCTGGATGCTGACCATGTTCGCCGCCAGAGCCTTCGGCTTCGGGTACGGCATGCTTCTGGCCGCGCGCGAGCCGAAGCGCCATCGCAGTTGGATCGTGGCGATGGTCGGCGTCCAGGCCATCGACTGGCTGGGAACAGCGGCCTACCTCATCACGGGCGCACTGACACTGAGCACCGTGACGACCGCCGCCTTCCTCCCGCTCATCTTCATCGGGATCCTGTGGCGGCCGGCGACGACACCCTCACCACAACTCGCGACTAGTTCTTCGTGACCCCGAGTCCGGCCGCTGCACGCATCGCGGGCAGGGCGACGAGTGCGAGCAGAGCCAGAACGGGAACCGCAGCAGCGGCACAGAGCACTGCGTAGGAGGACTGCAGGACGATGATCCCCGCAAGCGCTCCCCCGAGGGCGCCGGCCACGTTCATGCTGAGGTCTGACAAGCCCTGCACGGAGGGACGCTCAGCCGGGTCGCAATCATCGGTCAGGAGTGTGGACCCGGCGATGAGCGTGCACGACCAACCCAGACCCAGCAGGAACAGGCCGGCGCCCAGGACCGGCACGTTCTCCGCCGGGGCCAGGCCGCTGACCACGCTGGACATGAGCAGGATCACCGCACCCACCACGATGATCTGGATCCGCCCGAACCGGTCCACGGCCCATCCGACCACCGGCGACAAGGCGAACATCCCCAACACGTGAACGCTGATCACCAGGCCGATGAGCCGCAGGGAGACATCCACATGCGCCATGTGGACGGGGGTCATCACCATCACCATCACCATGGCGACGTGTCCGATCGAGACCGCGGCGATCCCCAGGACTGCCCGGCGATGCCGGCGCAGGTGCGCCAAGCCGTCACGCAGCCGAGGCCTGGCCGTCGGACCCGATGCCGCCTCCGCCACCGACCTGGCAAGCAGGTAGGGGTCGGGACGCAGCCTCACGAACAGGATCACGGACGCACCGACCAGGACCGCAGCAGCAAGCACGAACGGTCCGGTCAGTTGGGGCAGCCCCGCACGCAGCGCCAGGGACCCGGAGAACTCCAGGAGGTTCGGACCGAGTACGGCCCCGATGGTGCCGGCCCACACGACGATCGACAACGCCCGTCCGCGGTGATCCTCGTCAGCGAGGTCGGTCGCCGCGTACCGCCCCTGATACCCGGCAGCGGTCGACACCCCCAGCAACAGACACCCCAGGAGCACGACCCCGATCACACCCGCCGTGCCTCCGATGACGACTGTGACGGCGCCCAGGGCTCCGATGGCGTAGCCGGTGGACAGCGCGAAACGTCGGCCGTGGGACAAGGCCAACTGTGCCAACGGAAGGGCCAGCAGTGCTGCGCCGAGCACACCCGCGGTCTGCGCGAGCCCCGCGGCCCCCTCCCCGGCCAGCGACGCGGCGATCAACGCACCCGCGGGCAAGGAACCCGCGACAGCGACTCCGCTGAGCATCTGGGTGACGGACAACGTGCCGACGGTACGGCGCTGCACAGCGCGCACGTCGGTGTCGGCATGAAGAATCCCGGTCACCCCCATAGCCTAGCCATCCGTCGGACCCCCGGTTTGCGGTGTGCAATTAGATTGTGCACAATATATTTATGGATACCATCTACGATCTCTCCTTCCGCTCCAACACCGGCGAAGTGATCGACTTGAGCCAGTTCCGCGGTCAGCCGCTTCTGATCGTGAACACCGCCAGCAAGTGCGGGTTCGCACCGCAATACGACGGTCTGCAGGAACTGCACGAGACCTACGGTCCGCAGGGCCTGGTCGTGCTCGGCTTCCCGTGCGGACAGTTCGCCAACCAGGAGCCTGGCGACGACTCGGACATCGAGGAGTACTGCCGGGTCAATCACGGCGTCACCTTCACACTGAGCACGAAGATCGATGTCAACGGCAAGAACACCGACCCCGTCTTCGAGTTCCTCAAGGATCGCTCCCGCGGATTGCTCGGATCCTCCATCAAGTGGAACTTCACCAAGTTCCTTGTCGCCCCCGACGGCGTGACGGTGAAGCGGTACTCCCCCAAGACCGACCCGTCCGCGCTCACCTCCGACATCGAAGCCCTGCTGCGGTCCGAAGCAGCCTGATGTCCCGGCAGCCCACACCGCCGCAGTTGCTCCTGGAGAACCAGCTCTGCTTCCTGTTCCACAGGATCAGCCGGGATCTCGACGCGGCCTACCGTCCGCTCCTCAACGAGTTGGGGCTGACCTATCCGCAGTACCTGGTGATGCTCGTGCTGTGGGAGCAGGACGGCCGCAGTGTGGGAGAAATCGGCCAGGAACTGTGCTTGGACTCCGGCACTCTGTCGCCGCTGCTGCGCCGCCTTCAGGTGCGAGGACTGCTCGAACGGCGGCGTGATCCCGCCGACGAGCGTCGCGTGACGCTGCACCTCACCCGCGACGGATGGGCCCTGCGACGCAAGGCGCGTGACATCCCGGAGTCCCTGGGCCGCAAGATCGTCGACGATCCCGCCGCATACCTACAACTGCACGCCCAACTCACACAGATCGCCGAGCGACTGGAGGCCTGACGGCGCTGCTGCGTCATCGCGACGACTGGACGGACAGCCGGGACCGCCACATCTGCGCCCGTTCGTCGTCCCCGGCGCGGGTACAGATGTCGACCAGCAAAGCGATGGATTCGCGATCTCCCGCCTCGGCCGACGGCAGGGCTGCTCGGTAGGCGCTGACCAGGTCACCGGCCAGCAGGTGGATCTGCGCCATATTGACGCTGCATGCATCGGCACCGTCCGGGCCACAGGTCGAGTCCATACCTCGACGGTACCGTCAGGGCATGGACGCAACCACCGGCCGCAGAGTGCTCATCACCGGCGCGGCATCAGGACTCGGGGCGGCGCTGACAAGGGCCCTTCACGATCGTGGCGACCGCGTGCTCGCATGTGACATCCAAGGGTCAGGACCTCACCTCGACGTGACCTCGGATGACGACTGGCAGCGCGCGGCGTCGCGCGTCCACGAAGAGTGGGGCGGGCTGGACATCCTGATCAACAACGCCGGGATCGCCTCCGGCGGCCGGATCGATGTCGCGGACATGGCGGAATGGCACCGGGCCGTCGAGGTCAACCTCCTCGGCGCGGTCCGAGGCTGCCGCACCTTCGTCCCGGTGTTCAAGGCCCAGGAGTCCGGCACCATAGTCAACGTCGCATCGCTGGCCGGACTGGTTCATCCCCCGGCGATGGCGAGTTACACAGCGACCAAGGCCGGTGTGGTGGCCCTCAGCGAGACCCTGCGCCACGAATTGCACCCCTGGGGGATCGACGTCTTCGTCGCCTGTCCGGGATTCTTCCGCACGAACCTCGCGTCATCGGTCGACAGTGCCGACCCGCTCACCTCGTCGTTGACACAGAGCCTGATCGGACGTTCGACTCTCGACGCCGACGACATCGCGTCGGCGATCCTGCGTGGGATGGACGAGGGGCAGCATGTGATCCTCACCGACCCGGAGGCACGGGCAGCAGTCGCTGCCAAGACACACGCCCGCCCGGAGTACGACGAGCAGCAGTTCGCCTTCGCCGAGCGGATCAGCGGTCGCCACCTCTGATCAGGCCCGGTGTTCCCGGGGCACCACATCCACGAAGACGTCGTCGATCTCGCCGCTGGCGGTGTCCGCCAGGACATCCCGCTCGCCGAGTTTCACAACGACCACTCCGCCGAGTACCAGCAGCGCACCGAGCAACTGCACAGGTCGCGGCTGCTGGTCCAGCAGGATCCACGCGAAGGCCAGCCCGGCGGCGACCTCGGTAAGTGCCACGAAGGAAGCCAGCCGAGACCCCAGGTGTCGAGCCGCAGCGATTCCCGTGACGTAGGCCAGGGCCGCGGTCACCAGCCCGAGTGCGAGCACCGGGACCCACCACGGCACGGTGCCCACAGTGAAGGTGACCGGCTGCGTCGTCATCGTCATCGGCAGCACCCCCACCAACGCCGCCAGCCAGAAGACCACGGCGGCGAACACCAAGCCGCCGGCAGCCAGGGTGATGGGCGGCAGCCCACTGTCGTCGTCGGCGGAGATCACGAAGTAGGTCGCAGCCCCCACCATGGCGCCGAGCGCGAACAACACACCGAGCGCGTCCACCGTGGCGCCACTGAGCACGTCGAGTAGAAGCACCAGGCCCACGGCCGCGATGCCTGCGCCCACGAACGTCAACGGGCCGGGACGCTGACCACGGACCGCCCACATCCACAGCACGACCGCTACGGGGGCCGTGTATTCGATCAGCAGAGCAACACCGACATCGAGCCGGGAGACGGCCAGGAAGTACAACAACTGCGCGCCGGCGACCGCGAGCAGACCGTAGACCGCGATCGTGCGGGCGTTGCGGACCAACAGGTGCATGCGGCCACGTACGGCGAGCAGGCCGGGCACAACGAGCACCAGCGCGGCGATCGTCACACGCATCGCGACCGCGGCGGTGGGCGACCACCCGGCGTCCATGAGCGCGCGCGCCAGCGAACCGGACAGCCCGAACGAGACCGCCGAGGTCACAGCGAGCAGCAGACCGGTCCGGGTGCTCTTCGTGGCGTCAGGGGTGTCGGGCTTCATGACTCCTGACATTAGCCGTAGCCGGTGTAATATGTCAACGTGCCTTTTGCTCCTGACGTGGTGGAAGCGCTCGGCGCTGCCGTCGCGCTGGCGAACAGCGCCGAACCGCCTGAGACGCTGGGCTCCGTCGAGGCCCTGCGCGCCTTCTACGACACCTGGGGATACACCGGGGCCAAGCCCGCCAGCGCCGCCGATCTCGACGCCGTGAGGGCGATCCGGCCGCGCCTGCGTGAGCTACTCACCGCGGACCGCGACGACGCCGTCATCCTGATCAACGCGATACTCGCCGAACAACGGGCTCTTCCCCAACTGGTTCGCCACGACCATCTCGACTGGCATATCCACGCGATCTCGCCTGATCGTCCGATGGACCAACGCATCCAGGTGGAGACGGCGATGGCGATGATCGACGTCGTGCGCGCGGATGAGATGAGCAGACTGCAGACCTGCAGCGCCCGGGACTGTGACGGCATCGTCCTGGACCTGTCGCGCAACCGTTCCCGTCGCTTCTGCAGTACCACCTGTGGCAATCGGGAGGCGCAGGCCGCCTTCCGGGCTCGGCGCGCCGGGGTGGACCTGTCTGCCGGCGCGTGATCCATCCGGAGTGTCGGCCCGTCCAGCGCGCAGTGACCGGGGCCGCGTCCCCAGAACTGGGCCCGATGTGGCTCCTCGGCCCCAGCCAGGCCCACTTGTGGGACCGAAATGTCCGAAGGATGGCGGTTCAGGGCATCGCCAGTACCTACAACTGGGGCCTTCGGACCGCCACAGGCCCAGTTGTGGGAAGTAGCCAACACCGCCGACTCACAGGTGGCATGCATCCACCGTAGGGTCGAGCTAGACAACGCAGGGAGCCACATGAACGACAACGGACCACGCCCGAACGCCTTCGACATCGAGACGTTGACGGTCGACAACACGACGTACCGCACCGTGGCCTGGACGGGTCGGTACCTGCAGGTCACCGTGATGTCGATCCCCGTCGGGGAGTCGATCGGACTCGAGACCCACCCCGAAACCGACCAGTTCCTTCGGCTCGACGCCGGACGCGGCCGTGTTGTCATGGGTCCTTCGCGCGAAGATCTCCCCTTCTCGCAGGACGTCGAGGACGGCTGGGCGGTGACAGTGCCCGCCGGCACCTGGCACGACATCATCAACACCGGCGACGAGCCCATGCAGCTGTACGCGATCTACGCCCCGGTGCATCATGCCGCGGGTCGGGTGCACCCGACCGCTGCGGACTCCGAAGCCGATGAGGAGGCCGGTACCGACGAACCGCCCGAGTGGTCGGTCCAGCCCTGATTCCAGCAGCCGGCTACGCCATCGAGTGGCGGCTCACCTGACCTTCCAGACACGCGTCAGACGGAAGGCCTCGTAGCCGGGCGTGGCCGGGGCTTGCAGGGTCAGCCGGACGTGGAGCTTCCTCGCCTTGCCGGTGGTCCGGAGGACGACTTTCCCACCCTTGGTGGACACGCGGGCGTAGGACTTCTTGCTGCCCTTGGCCGACTTCGTCTTCCCCCACCCGACTCTGGCCGACACCTGCTGTCCGGCGTTGGTGACCAACGGACCACCCACCAAGACAGTGCGGCCCTTGCGCTTCACGCGGTCGGGCAGTTCCGCGGCAGCCGACTGCGGCAACAGGCTGGGAACCCCGGGCTGGGTCGTCAACGTGCCGTCGAAGAACCAGCCGATTCCGCGGCTCAGGTCGAGGGTGTCGGCGGCCAGGGCACACAACGCACCGCTGGTGGACGGTGGTGAAGAGGTACCAGCGACGGCGAACGCCCCGCTGGCCGAGTCGAGGTTCCTGCCGGTGCCACCCCCATTGACGTCCGTGCTCGACGACGACAGCGCCGCCGAACCCTTCACTGTGCAGTTGAGTCCAAAGGCCGAGATCGTGGCGTTGTACGGGACCGTCATCGTGACCCTGCCGTCGGCCGCCACCTTGCCGGAGACGTCCGTCCTCGCGATCTTGACGGTCACGTTGCCGCCGGGCACGGAGACGCCCGGCCACGTCTGCTTGGCACCGGGGAAGATGAAGGTGCCGGACTTCATGGTGCCGTTCATGGTGATCGCGCCGGACGAGGTGAGGTGGGCGAAGAACGCCCCGCCGCCGGTCTTGGGGATGGCGATGTAACTGCAGCCCGGGGTCACGGCCTCCCCGAAGCCCGGCGCCTGCGGGCAGGCCGTCAGAGTGACGGCGGCGGTCCCGTCGGCCGGTACCGGGTCGGCTGCCACGGGACCGGCGACACCGGCGACCAGGCCTGCTGCGAGCAGCGAAACGCGAACAATCACCCTTCCAGGAAACCACGCCCCGCAGTATCGGGCGCGGCCGATGGGTTCCGGCGATCATCAGTCCTCCGCCCGGCTCCCTTCGCGCCTTGGCCGAGGCCGGAACCTGCGGTTGGATGCAGACATGCCCAGGAAACCACCCACGGGACTGTCACGGATCCTGTTCCGACTGCCGATCGGGCTCTACCGGCTGCGGTTGGGATGGGTGATGGGCGATCGTTTCGTCCTCTTGCACCACATCGGCCGTAAGTCCGGGCTGCCCCGCGAGGCCGTCGTGGAGGTGGTCGCGCGTGAGGGTGCGTGCTGGGTGATCTGCTCGGGGTTCGGCACCGAGTCCCAGTGGTACCGCAACGTGATGGCACACCCCGACATCGACATCACCAGCCGCAGTCGAAGGGTCGCCGTGCACGCCCGACAGTTGAGCGCGCAGGAGGCGGCGCAGCAGATGGCGGACTACACCCGTCGGCACCCTCGTGCAGCCGAACGCCTCGCCGGGTACATGGGCTTCTCAGGTCCCGACGCGTCGACGCAGATAGCCGAGGAACTTCCGTTCTTGGAACTGTGTCCCTGCTGACTCTGCAACCGGGCGGGGCAACGCGGTCCAACAGGGGCCCGTCTCATCGTGAGTCGCGCCCGGTCGGGGCGTCCGCAGAAGGTCTGCCGAGCGGTCCGGTGGCATGATCGGGAGTAGGGATCGAGTTGGTGCCGGTGGCACCGAGGTCCAGGGAGAAGGGACACCGCGATGGCTGAGACAATGTCGACCGCATACACGGATCTGGCGTACTTGGGCGGCACGAAGGCGGTCGCGACCACGCCCATCATCGGGAATCCCTCGGAGCCGTATGCGGACATGTACGTCCCTGGCGCGGAGCCGCTCAGGGACGGTGAGATCCGGGTGACTGTCCTGGGTAGTGGGAATCCGCCGGCGACGCGCGCTCAAGCGTCCGGCAGCATCCTGGTCGAGGTCGGGAACCCGGCGCGGGACATGTTCATCTTCGATGTCGGCAGCGGATCACTGGCCAACTTCATGAGCCTGGGCCTGCCGATCAACTCCCTGGACAAGGTGTTCCTCAGCCATCTGCACGCCGACCACACCGCCGACCTGATCACCCTGTTCGGCAGTTTCCGCAAGGCCGGGCGCCAAGGCCCGCTGTACGTGTGGGGCGGGGATGGCTCCGAACCGAAGTACGGGACGAAGGTGGCCCTGGATGCCATTGAGGCTGCGTGCGCGTGGGACACCGAGTCGACCCGTGGATACACCTCGAACGAGTCCGCGGTGCTCGTCGGGACTGAGTTCGATGCCGCCACCACGTCGGTCGTCTACGAACAGGACGGGGTGACGATCACCGCGTTCCCGGTGATCCACAACCTGCACGGCGCGGTCGGCTACCGGGTCGACTTCGCTGGGCTGAGCATGGTGTTCTCCGGCGACACCCACCCGTGTTGGCCGCTGGTCCACGCCGCCCAGGGCACCGACCTGCTCATCCACGAGTGCTTCCCATCGGCTGCCACCCTGGCCGCTCTCGCCGGCGGCCCCATCGAGCGGTTCCAAACGATCACCGCCACGCACACCGTGCCTAAGACCGCCGGGAAAGTGTTCTCGCTCGTGCAGCCCCGCATGGGCGCGCTCTGGCACACTCTTCTCTTCCCAGCGGTGGTCGTGCCGATCCTCGAGGAGGTCAGCGCTGTCTTCGACGGGCCGGTCGTCCAGACACAGGACCTGACCATCTTCAACATCACCGAGGAAGCGGTGGTCGCCCGCCAGGTCCAAGCCGCCCCCCAGGCCTTCGCCATCCCCGGCGAGGCGAAGATCGAACCGACCTACGGCACCCGCCCCGAACCACCGGCATGGTGGGCCGATGCGATCATCCCGGACGAAGACCACGCACCCACGGCGGACTTCCACCTGTAACCGGAGGGCGGTCTCGAACCCGCCGGGACCATGCCGACGAGTGCGAATGCCGGGTACTTGTGGAGCGCGTTCGGAGGCAGAGGGACGGAGGTTGTCCAGATCGTGGGCTCACCGCGGGCCGGTCATCGCGCGCGGATCGATCAGCGCGTCGAACTGCTCCGCCGATACCCCCAGGGACACCGCAGCCTCCCGCAGCGTCAGTTCATCGGCAACGGCCCGCTCAGCGATCTCGGCGGCGCGGTCGTATCCGATGACAGGTACGAGAGCGGTCACCAGCATCACGGCGTTGTCGACATGCTCCTGGATGCGGCGTCGATTCACGGTGGTCGCGTTGATCATGTGTGTGCGCAAGGAGTCACATGCGTCGGCGAGTAGCCCGGCGGACTCCAGGTGACTGGCGATCACAAGTGGCCGGAAGGTGTTGAGTTCCAAAGACCCCCCAGCGCCGGCCATCTGGACAGCAACGTCCGAGCCGATGACCCGCAGGCACACCATCGCCATCACCTCGGCTTGGGTCGGGTTGACCTTCCCCGGCATGATCGACGACCCCGGTTCATTCGGTGGGAAGTCCAGTTCACCAAGCCCGGCACGGGGGCCCGACCCGAGCCATCGCAGGTCGTTGGCGATCTTGAAGAGGGTGACAGCAACAGCCTTCAGCGCCGAGTGGGCACGCACCATCCGGTCCAAGGTGGCCTGCGCGGTGAAGGGGTTGGGGGCCGCGGCGAAAGGCTGGCCCGTCAGGTCGGTGAGCACGTCCGCCACCTCTGCGCCGAATCCCGGCGGGGCGTTCAACCCGGTGCCCACGGCCGTCCCCCCGATGGCCAGCGCGAGCAACCCCTCTGTGTCACGCTCGGCCGCAACGATTGCGTCGTCGATGGCTCCCGCGTACCCCGACCATTCCTGACCGACGGTCAAAGGGGTGGCGTCCTGCAGATGTGTCCGGCCGATCTTGACGACCGATCCCCACTCACGGGCCTTGTCATCGATGGCCTCCCGAAGGCGCCGCAGTGCGGGCAGCGTGCCTTCCATCGTCAGGGCATGGGCGGCCATGTGCATCACCGTCACGAAGGTGTCGTTGCTCGACTGGCTCATGTTCACGTCGTCATTCGGGTGGACCGGGCGCTTGCTGCCGAGTTCCCCGCCGACCACTTGGATGCACCGGTTGGCGATCACCTCGTTCACGTTCATGTTGGTCTGCGTCCCGGACCCGCTCTGCCATACACGCAGCGGGAAATGCGCGTCGAGTGCCCCGGAGCTGACTTCGTCGGAGACCTTCGCGATGAGTTCTGCCTTCCATGTCGGCAGCAGCCCGCGCCGTTCATTGACCATGGCGGCGGCCTTCTTCACCACCCCGTAGGTCCTGTGGACGAGCGTCGGCATCCGCACATCCCCGACGTCGAAGTGCACCAGAGCGCGCTGCGTCTGCGCTCCCCAATACCGGTCGGCGGGGACCATCACCGCGCCCATACTGTCCGTTTCTCGGCGCTCGCCGACGGCGTCGATCCCGATCGGCAGGTCGTGGATCCCGGGTGTGGGGTCGTCACTCATAGTGGGTAGTACCCCTCGGACCGGAACACATGACGGAGGCGCCAGGCATGACCCCAGCACACATCGTCGGCCCGTTCTTCCACGGCACCAAGGCGGATCTACGACCCGGCGACCTGCTGACGCCGGGGTACTCCTCCAACTTCGGCAGCAGACGACAGGCGAACCACGTGTACGTGACCGCGACCATGGACGCCGCGGTGTGGGGCGCAGAACTGGCCGACGGTGACGGGCCGGGAAGGATCTACGAGGTCGAACCGCTCGGGGACCTCGAGGACGACCCCAACCTGACGGACAAGAAGTTCCCCGGCAACCCGACGAAGTCGTACCGCACACGTGGACCAGTGCGTGTGGTCGGAGAGATCGAGGACTGGGAACCACACCCACCAGAGGTCCTGCAACACATGCTCGACAACCTCGCGCGGCTCAAGGAGCAGGGCATCGAGGCGATCGACTGAGGCACGCTGCGCCCGTCAGAGGTTGTCGCGCGCCCACAGCGTCGCCTGCACCCGGTCCGAGACCCCGATCGCCGCGTAGATCTGCGTCAAGTGCGCCTTCACCGTCTTCTCCGTGACACCGAGCTGCTTGGCGACCAAGCGGTTGGGCTGACCGGCGGCGACGAGTTCGAGCACCTCACGCTGCTTCGCGGTGAGCACCGATGCCGGTCCGGAAGCGGGTCTGCGCCGGGTCTCCACCAGCGCGCGCGCCACTCGCGGGTCGATGGGTGAGCCACCGGCCGCCGCAGCCTGGATGCCTTCATACAGCGCCTGCGGGTCGGTGTCCTTCATGAGGTACCCGACGGCTCCGGCGTCGAGGCTGCGCAGCACCATTTCACGATCGCTGGACGTCGTGAGCACCACGACTGCGGTGTCTGGCACCGCGTCCACGATGCGACGCGTCGCCTGGATCCCGTCGACACCCGGCATCGACAGATCCATGAGCACCACATCGGGGACCAACGAGATCACCAGATCAGCACCTTCGGCGCCATCGCCGGCAGAACCCACGACACTCACGTCGGGGTAGGCCTGGAGCAGCAACTTCAAGCCCTCGACGACGACGCGATGGTCGTCGACCAGTACCACTCGGATCATGCCGCCTCCACTTCCACGGTCGCAGTGGTGCGACCGGGTTCACTGCTGATCCACAGCCGGCCTCCCACCGATCGCACCAGGTCTTCGACCAGGCGAAGACCCAGGTGGCCGTCGCGCTGGGTGTTGGGATCGAAGCCGCGGCCGTCGTCGGTCACGGACAGGACCACAGTGTTGCCCTCCTGAGCCAGTCGGACCCGGACGGCCGTGGCGCCGGAATGCTTCGAGACGTTGGCGATCAGTTCTCTGGCCGCCCGGTAGAGCGCCGCGCGCAGGCGCGGATCGAGGTCCGGCAGTTCCGCGAGATCGGACTCCACAGTGATCCCCGGTCCCAGCCCGGCGAGCAGATCCGCGATGGCCGGGGCCAGACCCGAACCCTCGAGATTCGGCGGGTAGATGTCCACGAGCAAGGTCCGCAGTTCCCGCACCGACGTCCGAGAGGTCGCAGCGGCGTCCGTCAGCACAGCGGCACTCTCCTCGTCACCGGCGGCCCGCGCCTTCGCGGCCATCCCCGCGAGCGCGAAGGACAGACCCGCCAGGTGTTGCACGGTCCCGTCGTGCAGATCTGCCGCGATCCGGCTGCGCTCGACTTCAGAGGCATCGACGGCCCGCTCCAACAGCTCCTCGCGAGTACGCATCTCGGCGCTGAGCCGCCGGGCCATCCGGATCCCCAGCACCACCAGCAGGGCCCCGAGCAGAAGAATCGAACCTGCGAGGATCGGCGCGAAGGCGATCCAGACGCTGCGCGCCTCCTGCTGAAGGCTGTCCTGCAGCTTGCTGATCTCGAAGAGGTAGCGCGACCCGTCGCCCCCGGTCAAGGGCAGGCTCACCTGGACCCAGTCCGACTCCGGGTCGAGATAGCGGTTCTCCGGCCGAGTCGTGTCGGCCATGCCCTGTACTGCTCCTCCGGCGATCGCCGCCGGCAAGGGGAAGGACTCCCCGATGAGCCGGGGGTCGTTGGAGTAGATGACGACGCCGTCCTCGTTCCACAGCCGGATCGACTTGACGTCCGAGCCACTGATGGAGGCGGAGAAGGCGGCGTCGAGTTCGGCCATTCGCGCCGGTTTGCCGGTCTGCAACCCTTGGTCGATCCGCGGCTCGACGACCGTTCGGGCCAGCACTTCGGCGGTCGTGCGGGCGTCCTTCACGGACTGATCGCGTGCGACGGCCACCGAGACGACCAGGCTGGCGACGGCGAGCAGCACGATCCCGACCACCCCAGGGATCGCGAACCGGAGGATCTCGCGGCGCACGACCGCCCGAGGGCTCTCTGCCGGTGGCTCAGCCATGCGTCATTGTCCCCACGTGGGCGGCGTGCGTCACGCGAGCCCCGCCGACCGGAGGGGTTTGCCGGTGGACGGGGCTCGCGAGTCTCTAGTTGTCGATCGCGGCGCGGAACGCCTCCCAGGCGGCCTTGCGGGCCGCCTTGTAATCAGCGATCGCATCCTTGACCGCTGCGCGGCGCACCTCGCGGGCCTGCTCCACCTCGTCCTTGTAGACGGCGATGGCGGTCTTGCGCTGCTCAAGCGTGGACGCCTCATCCTTCAGGACCGCCAGCAACGTGTCGCGGCTCGTTGCGATGCTGGCAAGGAAGGCGTCGTTGGCTTCCTTGATAGCGGCGTGGAAGGCTTCGCGGGCCGCCTGCAGGGCCTCCCGGAGAACCTTTCGGGCCTCCCGGACCTTCGCCCGGTCCTCCTGGCGCAACTCGCGCAGGTCCTTGCGGAACTGGTAGCGGGCTTGCTTCAGGTCGGCGCGGAAGTCCTGGCGGGCTTCACGCACTTCGGCGCGGAACTCCTTGCGGGCGTCCTGGACCGCCCAACTCTTGCCCGGGTTCACCGGGGGTTGGGCGTTGGCTGCAGGTGCGAGGACACCGAAACCGATCAGAGCCCCGGTCCCTACTGCGATGATTCGTTTGGCCTTCATCGTTCCTCCTCGTGTTCTCAGAACGTCAGGGTTCCCTGACAGGTTTCCCCTGTGGTGCGATTGAGTGCGGAGAGCGTGAAGGTGTCAGTGCCCGGCTGGTTGCCGACACGCGCCCGGACCTTCACACCCCCGCCGCCGTTGACCTTCTTGGACGTCACAGCGACGGTGGTCTGGTTCTGCTGCAGGCGCATGACCCACCGGGAGCGCTTGCGGCGTTGCGGGGAGAGCCGACCTTCGACCTCGATCTGCAGGAAGCGGGACCGTCCCGACAGTGTCCACCGGCTGCCGCTGTCACACGTTCCGGACACGGTGATCCGTTCCGAACCGCCGCTGTTGGTGGCCCGCGGTTCCGGCCCGGGCCGCGCAGCAGCCGGAGCCGCTACAGATGCCGCAACCACCAGCGCGAGCGCTGCACCGGTGATCGCGGTTGTCTTGTTCCCCATGTCTTTATGCTTCGGCGCCCGGGTGGTCGGCCACAAGAGGACCTTGGTCCTACGACCTTGGTCCAATGCGGTCCTACACTGGAAGAGGCTGAGTGGGGGGCATCATGAAGCCTTGGCGTTCCATCCTCCTCGTGCTCGCGGCCGGCGCGGCACTGATTCTCGCCGCAGTCGGGACGTGGGCGAGTGTTCAAATTCCCGTCAGTTTGATGCGACAGCAGGGTCAGTGGCAGCAGATCGAGGCCACCCACGAGGCGCTGCCGCTTCCCGCGGGCGCACGACTCACGTCGCGGCGGGTGGAAACGCCTGGTGTCTATTCGCTCATCTGCATCTCAGGGCGTCTCGAGTGTCCTTACGATGACCGCTGGTACCACGCCGCTGGACTCTCCACCGGTGAACTGCGGCAGATGCTGGCAGCCGTCACCGGGCGCAGCGGCGGCTTCTGTCTCAAGCGTGTCCGCACAACCGAATGCAAGGACGAGGTTCCGGCCGGGATGGGAACGGTGGAGGTGCACATCATCTCCGGTCGCACCTACCCCGGCGGACCGAAGCCGTTCCTGGTGGTTGAAGTGAACGCGCAGACCCCGTGAGGTCGCTCAGTCGTCGCCCACCATGCTGTCCAGACACACGGCGACCGCGAGGACCAGCGCCTCGTCGGCACCGGGCATGATCTCGATGCCGTACGTGTCACGAACCCGGATCCACTTCTTGCTGACCTTCGCGACGTCCTGCTTCCCACGCTTGATCTCATACTCGTGATCCAGGATGTTGCCGGTGATCTCGAGGTCGCTGCCATCCGCGAGTTCCACCAGCATCCGGTGCCGGAACGGAGAGATGAGCTTCGCCTTCACGGTGGCGGCCTTCTGACCCCCGGGAGTCTCCACCACCATCGTGTCCTTGATGTGCAGCTTGCGTTCCTGGATCTTGTAGAGCTCACCGCCGTCACGTGACTCGATCACAAGCGTGCGGCGGATGCGCAGTGCCTTGCCGTTGACCTTGAAGATCCGCTCGCCACTCTCGTCGAGGATCCAACTGTCGTCACCGATCGACCACAACTTCTCTTTGAGCTGGAATCGTGCCCCGGTGTGGGCGTCCTTGCGTCGGAACATGCGGACAGTCTGGCAGGCGCGACTGAGCCGTGACACTCACAGCAGCAGCGCGCGCGCCGCGGCGATCCCGGAATTGTGAGCAGCCTCGACGCGCGGGCCATCGAACGCGTCGCCGGCGAGCACGATGCCACCATCTGCCGACACCCAGCAGGGATCCGGCCATGGAGTACGCGGGGTGGCGAACCGCCACTTCTTCACCTGCGCCTCGCCGATGGCTGCGTCGCCGAGCCAGGGGCCTGCGAGATCGACCAGTCCGGCCGAGAGATCTGCCGTGTCGCGTTCCCAGTGCGTCTGGCTCCAGGACGCCGACGCATGCAGAGTGATCGCGGGAGTGGCACTGACACCCTTGGCCACATTGTCGGCGACGAAGCTGACATCGCCGTTCGGTCTCTGGACACCTCCGGGCGCGTCGATCCGTGGCGGTCGGTCGAGCGTGGCGAGCAGGGCTATCGTGCGGTCGTAATCGGTGTGCATGAGGCGGTCGTCGAGTTCGACCCCCGCGTCGGCCAGCAGGGCCGACGACTGCGGCAGCGGAGAGGTCACCACGACCCGGTCGGCAACACGGACCGAACCGTCATCGATGACGACGTGCCACCGCAACCCGGACGGGCGCACGGCGCGGACCACCGTCGAACATGACACATCGAGGCCCACCGCCAGGTCTTTGGCAAGGGAGTTCATCCCCGCCTGCGCGACGAAGCGGGGATGCATCTCGGCGGAGCCGAACCCGTATGACCACACCGACACCAGGCCCCGTGCGGTCCAGTCGTCCACGCGCTGCTGGAAGTCCGGAGTGCGCACGGTGAAGAACTGGGCCCCGTGGTCGAGGGTGGCGGTCCCGATGCGCCGAGTGGCCAGGCGGCCACCGGGTGAGCGACCTTTGTCGACGAGTGCGACCTCGACGCCGGCGGCCTGAAGTTCCTGTGCTGCGACCAGACCGCTGAGGCCGGCTCCGATGATGACGACCCGCATCAGAGTGTGACCGGCGTCTGACCTGCTGTCGTATCCACCACCCCGATGCTGTCACAGCAGCTCCTCACCGCATCGGCCCGCGTCCGCTACCGGGCGGCTGTGATCCGGTAGGGAATGCGGGAGGCCCGAGCCGTAAGTAGCCTGAAGGTGTGCGGGCTCAACCCGGGCCGAACACGCATTGAGAGGCCCCATGGCTCACGTCCACTTCACGGTCACGCGTGACCTTCCGCTGCCCGCGGATGTCGTCTTCGAGGAATTGATCGACTGGAAGGGCCACGCGAACTGGGTGCCCCTCACCCGGGTGGAGGTCCTCACCGGAGATGGCGGGCCCGGGACGGAATTCGTCGCGACCACCGGGATCGGCCCGATTGCGCTGCCGGACCGCATGCGTGTCGACGTGCTCGACCCCACAGCGATGACCGCCGACATCACCAAGATCGGGCCCGTGCTGACGGGACAGGTGTACTTGTCCGTCATGTCGACGGGTGCGACCAGCTCACGCCTCGAATGGGTCGAAGACATCCGGGTACCGGGCGTGCCCCAGTTCCTGGCAGGCTTGGTCGCCAAGGCGGCCGCCAAGGGATTCCAGACCTCGATCACCCGTCTGGCGAAACGGATCGCAGTGACCTGACCCTGTGGCCTTATCGGTCACGGACCGGCAAGAACGTCACACTCCGCGGGTCAGCACTTCGCCGTGCAGTAGGCGTTCGTCCACGGGTTGTCGCAGTAGATCCAGTCCGTTGAGCGGCAGCGCATCCTGCTGGCGCGGGCGCTGGCCGGGCGCCCCCAGATCCTCATCCTCGACGAGGCCACGTCCGCCCTCGACAATGTGAGCCAGTCAGCCATCGTCACCAGCCTCGACACCCTGCAGATCACCCGGATCGTGGTGGCTCACCGGCTGTCCACGATCGAGAGGGCGGACCAGATCATCGTTCTGGGCAGCGGTGTCGTCGTGCAGCAGGGCGCCTTCGACGAACTGATGGCCCAGGAGGGCCCCTTCCGGGACCTGGTGGAGCGGCAGCGGTTGTAGCCGCCTCGAGTGCGACGTTGTTGCCACCGTCGCGGCGCGAGTGTTACGTCGTTGCTGGTTCTCAGGCCGGCGATCCAGCAACGACGTCACAGTCGGCGCGCAGGCGTCGCAACAACATCACAATCGACGGATCACCGCCGCGCCTTCGCCGTCCGCCGGTCGTTCTCCTTCTGGATGGCCTTGACGAGTTCCTTCTTCGACATCGTGGATCTGCCCTTGACGCCCAACTCAGTGGCGACCTCGTAAAGGTGCGCTTTCGTGGCGTTCGCGTCGACCCCACCCGCGGTCTTGCGCTTGGTCGACTTTCCGCCCTTCGCCTGGGCGTCCGACGGGCCAGGCTTGTCCTTGCGCTTCCAGCGGTCACCGACCTTCTCGTAGGTGTGCTTCAGCGCCGACCAAGCGGTGCGCATGGCGCGCTCGCCCTCGCCGTACTCCCGAGCCGCCGAATCATGCGCCTTGGCGAAGGTGCGCTGGGCCTTCTTGCTGGACCTGGACACAGTGCTGGGCAACTCGCTCTTCTTGGGCTTGCCCTTCTTCGTCATCATCGGCATGCCGGGGCTTACCCCGCGGCACGCGATGAACACCACTGCGATCCCCAACGACCTCAGTCGTCACCCACCCATGCCGTCGAGGCAGACGGTAATGGCCAGGACCAACCAGATGAACGTGGTGCGGATCCTGCGACTCTGATCCACGCAGGCGAGCTCGGTTCAGGCCGGTGACACCCGCGCGCGAGCCTCGTGGATCCGCCAGCCGATCAGGGTGCCGATTCCGGTGAAGGCCTGCGGGAACAACTGCACCATCTGCCACACCAGCACAGCGGCCAGGATCAGCGAACTCTGCATTCCGAAGGTGGCCAGCATCGCGCCGAGCACACCGGCGACCGTGCCCAGACCGCCAGGGGTGATGGGGATCAGGGTCCCCAGCCGGGAGATCGCGAAGGCCGCAAACGCCTCAGCGAAGGTGATCCCCGACTCTTGTGGGTTCCCCGCCACCCCCCGGATCGCGACGAAAAGGATCATGAACTGCATGAAGGACACGGCAAGGTTGGTGACGGTCAGCGAGATCCAGTGCGCCTTCACGACGTCCACGACCTTGTCCCGGAAACTGATGACGGACTCGGTCACGTCGATGTCCTTGTGCAGTCGGTGCATGAACGGGTTGGCGAGTTTCTGACCCAGTCTGGCCACCATGCGGGCACTTGTCTCACTGCGCAGGATCAGCCAGAACACCACGATCATCGCGGCAAGAGCGACCAAGCCGATCACACCAGCCCACACCCACGCCGCCTGCAGTTCGCCGGAGGGTACAAGCACGAGCACGCCCAGGACCGGCAGCAGGAACGTCATGAAGAAACTCCATACGCTCGTGATGGCGATGCCGGAGGTGGCAGCAGCCGAGCGGACCTTGTAGGTGGCCAGCATCATGTACTGCAACGCCAGCGCGAAGGCACCGCCCGCCGGCACGAGAGCGGCCATCATCCACGACGTCTGCCGAACCATGAAAGCGGGCTTGTACTTCAATCCTGGGATGGCAGGCATGTAGGGGAACACGTAGACGAGGATGTTCACCACAGCCACGAGGGCCAGGGCCGCCATCGTCGATGGCGGCATCTGCTGGATCTGATCCCAGGCGTCGGCGAACGACCCGAAGTTCTTGGACAGCCCCCAGAACACCAGCCCCAGGATGATCAGAGTGATGATCGCCCCGATGATGGTCTTCTTCTTGTCCAGGTGGGCTCCGGACACCGGCGGTTGATCGTCCGGCGCCTGTTCGGCGGCCTCAGGGCTCTCGCTCATGGACAAAGACTGCCACTGCCGGGGGGCTGACGTCGCAAGGGGCGGGCCGCCTGTCGTGCTCCGGCGGTGGACAATGCACTGGTGGACGACCGCACCATTGCCAGCTCGTGAGGAACCACCATGCCCACTGACCCTCGTTCACTACGCGCGGACGCCCCGTTGCTGGACGCATGGCTGCGGTTCCAGGAGTCGG
>ERZ724513.157-NODE-157-length-29541-cov-7.952249_pt1 | contig 29541 bp, 31 predicted proteins | sample MGYA00376046_ERZ724513 | MGnify/ENA primary metagenome ERZ724513 (study PRJEB28724, sample SAMN07190883) | activated sludge metagenome | isolation source: activated sludge of sewage treatment plant in Hong Hong | place: Hong Kong | collected 2016-03-17 ...
GATCTGCTTGCTGAGGTCGGGCGCCCGCACGACGGCCGTTTGCAGAAGGTGCAGCAAGCGCTGTGGCTGGGCGCCACGGTCGCGCAACTGTACGAGATCACCGCGATCGACCCGTGGTTCCTCGAACAGATCGCGGGAATCAATGCGCTAGCCGATGAGGTGCGGCACGCCACCCGGCTGTCCCCGTCGCTATTGCGGCGAGCAAAGGGCGCGGGTTTTTCGGACCTCCAACTGGCCGCCTTGCGCGGCAGCCGCGAAGACGTGATCCGCGGGGTGCGGCACGCGTTGGGCATCCGGCCGGTCTACAAGACCGTGGACACCTGCGCTGCGGAATTCCCCGCCCACACGCCCTACCACTACTCCAGCTACGACGCCGAGACCGAGGTGCAGCCGAGGGAACGCGAAGCGGTCATCATCCTGGGCTCGGGGCCCAACCGGATCGGGCAGGGGATCGAGTTCGACTACTCCTGCGTGCACGCCACCCTCACCCTGCGGGAGGCCGGGTACGAGGCGATCATGGTCAACTGCAACCCGGAGACCGTGTCCACCGACTACGACACCGCCAACCGCCTCTACTTCGAGCCGCTGACGCTGGAGGACGTGCTCGAGGTCATCCACGCCGAACTCGAGGCCGGGCCACTGGCCGGCGTCATCTGCCAACTGGGCGGGCAGACGCCGCTGGGGCTGGCTGCTCGGCTCAAGGCCGAAGGGGTGCCACTGCTCGGAACGACGCCAGAGGCAATCCATCTGGCCGAGGAGCGGGGTGCGTTCGGACAGGTGCTCAAGGACGCCGGACTGCCGGTACCCGAACACGGCCTGGCCCGTAGTGCCGCCGAGGCTGAGGCGATCGCGGCCCGGATCGGCTACCCGGTGCTTGTCCGCCCGAGTTACGTCCTGGGCGGGCGCGGCATGGAGATCGTGTACGACGCCTCGATGCTGGCCTCCTACATCGAGCGGGCGACCGAAGCGAGTCCGGAACATCCGGTGCTGGTCGACCAGTTTCTCGACGACGCCATCGAGATCGACGTGGACGCGCTGTTCGACGGTGAGGAGCTCTACCTCGGCGGCGTGATGGAGCACATCGAGGAAGCCGGCATCCATTCCGGTGACTCCGCGTGCGCTTTGCCGCCGATGACCCTGGGTCGCCACGAACTCGACCAGATCCGGGAGTCAACGCTGGCGATCGCGCGCGGTGTCGGGGTGCGTGGCTTGCTGAACATCCAGTTCGCCCTGACCGGTGACCGGCTCTACGTGCTGGAGGCCAACCCGCGGGCTTCGCGGACGGTGCCGTTCGTGTCAAAAGCGACGGGTGTGCCACTGGCGAAAGCCGCCGCTCGCATCGCAGTGGGGGAGACGGTCGCGCAACTGCGCGCTGACGGCTTGCTGCCCGCGACCGGCGATGCCGCCGACCTGCCGGTAGGAGCGCCGATGGCCGTCAAGGAGGCGGTCATGCCATTCGGGCGCTTCCACGGGGTTGACACCGTGCTGGGTCCGGAGATGCGCTCCACCGGCGAGGTCATGGGCATCGACGCGGACTTCGGCACCGCCTTCGCGAAGTCCCAGTCCGGCGCCTACTCCTCGGGTCTGCCCAGTTCCGGACGTGCGATCATCACGGTCGCCAACCGCGACAAGCGCTCCATGATCTTCCCGGTCAAACGCTTGGCCGACCTGGGGTTCGAGATCCTGGCCACCCAGGGCACCGCCGACGTGCTGCGGCGCAACGGCTTGAAGACCACCGTGTTGCGCAAGAACGCCGAGGGCATCGGTCCCAACGGCGAACCCACCACTGTCGGCAGCATCCTGGCCGGGGAGGTGGACCTGGTCGTCAACACTCCGGTCGGCACAGGGGCCCGCGTGGACGGTTACGACATCCGGACCGCGGCGGTGGTCAAGGGGATTCCCTGCATCACCACCGTGCAAGGGCTGGGGGCAGCGGTCCAGGGGATCGAAGCGCTGAAAACCGGCCGCATAGGGGTGCGCAGCATCCAGGAGCATCAAGCGGATCTCAATCAGCTTTGGGGGCGCTGATGCCAGTCCAAGCCGATGCCGAGGTCCTGAGCGTGCGTAGGGAGGGCGCGTACTTCCACATGTCGTTCGCTGCGCCCGGCATCGCCGACGGATTCCGGCCCGGACACTTTGTTGCAATAGCAGTGGACGACGCGCACATTCTGCGGCGTGCCTTCAGCATCCGCTCGGCCTCCACCAAGGCCGGCGGCGCGTTGCAGATCATCGTGTCGCCCAAGGGCCCGGGCACCCACTGGCTCGTGCAACGCCGGCCCGGCGACGTACTCAATGTGATCGCACCGCTGGGGCAACCCTTCCGCCTGCCCACCGAGCCGGTGTCCTGCGTGCTGGTCGGGGGCGGTTACGGGGTGGCGCCCTTGTTCGAGCTCGCCTCGCAGTTGCGGGCGCGCCGTTGTGCCGTGGAGATCGTGGTCGGCGCCGGCGATGCCCAGCGCTTGTACGGCGTGGTCGAGGCCCGCAGGGTCAGCGACGCCGTGCACGTCACGACCGACGACGGTTCGGCCGGGGAGCAGGGGCTGGTCACCGACCCGTTGCGCCGGATCCTGGCCGAGGGGAAACCGCGCGCGGTCTACGCCTGTGGACCGATGGGCATGCTGCGCGCGGTCGCCGAGGTCAGCGCCGAGCATGATGCCGTTGCGCAGTGTGCGGTGGAGGAGTCGATGGCCTGCGGGGTCGGGGTCTGCATGACCTGCGTGATGCCGGTGATCGGTGACGACGGGATCACCCGCATGGTGCGTTCCTGCACCGACGGCCCTGTGTTCTTCGGTGATCGGGTGCGATGGTCCGAGGTCGGCACCGTGCCCGCTGACACATTGGGGGCCCCGCAATGACCGACCCGCGGGTCACGCTGGCCGGCGTGGAATTCAACGGCCCCGCATTCACCGCCTCCGGCTGCGCCGCGGCGGGCCGCGAACTCGCCTCGTTCTTCGATCTGACCGAGATCGGCGGAGTGGTGACCAAGAGCATCATGCTGCGGCCGCGTTCGGGCAGGCCCACCCCGCGAATGGTCGAGACCCCCTCCGGGATGCTCAACTCGATCGGACTGCAGGGCCCGGGAGTCGAGTCCTTCGTCGCCAACGACCTCGCCTGGTTACGCGAGAACAACCTGGCTGCTGTGGTGTCCATCGCCGGCGAGACCGTCGACGACTACGGCCAGTTGGCTCGCGTTTTGCGCAACGAGCCGGGCATTGCAGCGCTGGAAGTGAACATCTCCTGCCCGAACGTGGAAAGCCGCGGGCAGGTGTTCGCCTGCGATGTGATGAGCGCCTCCGGAGTGATCCACCAAGTCCGCCGCAACACCAACAGCAACGTCCCGATTTTCGCCAAGCTCTCTCCCGACGTGACGAGCATCGCCGAGATCGCGCTGGCCTGCCGCAACGCGGGCGCCGATGGCTTCTCGATCATGAACACGACCCTGGGCATGGCCATCGACACCGACACCCTGCGTCCGGTCCTCGGGGGCGTGACCGGCGGCTTGAGCGGTCCGGCGGTGCGTCCCATCGCGGTGCGCTGCGTATGGCAGGTCCACCAGGTGCTTCCCGATGTGCCAATCATCGGCATGGGCGGGATCGCCACGGGTGCCGACGCCCTGCAGTTCATCGCCGCGGGTGCCAGCGCAGTCGAGGTGGGGACGATGACGTTCAACGACCCGTCCGCTCCGATCCGGGTGCAGCGGGAGTTGCTGGGACTGCTCGACGCCCGCGGCTTCGGCAAGATCGCAGAAGCGGTCGGGGTCGCCCACCGCGGCGGGTTGTCGTGAGGGCATCCTGCGCAAAGCGGGCCACATATGGCCCCTTCTGTGCATTCTGCGAAATGGAGGCACGATGACCGCACCCATCGCCCTGGCCCTCGACGCTCCCGATCTCGACACCGCGTGCCGCTGGGCGAACGCCGTGGATGGGGTGTTCTCCCACGTCAAGGTCGGCCTTGAGACCTACCTGCGCGACGGCGCGCTGGGCGTCGCTGAGATCCGGGCGGCGGCCCCGCACTGCGCGCTGTTCCTCGACCTCAAACTGCACGACATCCCGAACACCATGGTCGGTGCTGCGCGCTCCGTGGCGGACCTGCAACCCGACCTGCTTACTGTCCACGCCGCTGCCGGTCACGCCGGGATCGCCGCGGTTGCCGAGGCACTGCCCCAGACGAAGGTTGCGGCAGTCACCGTCCTCACCAGCCTCTCGGCCGTCGATCTCACCGAGCTCGGCATCTCAGGCACACCCGAGCAGGCGGTCATGCGCTGGGCGCGGCTGGCGGTCGACGCGGGCGCCCAGGCGGTCGTCTCCAGCGCTCAAGAGGTCGCGATCCTGCGCGCGTTGCTCGGCCCACAGCCCGTCCTGATCACGCCGGGCATCCGGCCGGCCGGTGCCGATCACGGTGATCAAGCGCGGGTCGTCACCCCCGCCGACGCGATCTCCGCGGGCGCTTCCTTGCTCGTCGTCGGTCGCCCTGTCACCGGTTCGGACGATCCTCGTGGTGCAGCGACGGCGATTGCGGCCGAAGCGCTGGATGCGCTCCCAGGCGTTGGGTAGGGTCGGGAGCCGTGCAACCCCCTGAACTCTCCGACCAGCAGCGGTCCGCTGCCAGCGCCAAGGCGGTCGCCAACCGGCGCCGGCGCGCGGAGATCAAGACCCAGTTGCGCGAGGGTCACCTCACCTGGCACGAACTGCTCGAACTGGCCCACCTCGACGAGGTCGTGGCCGGATTGCGCGTGCAGGAAGCACTGCTCTGCCTGCCGGGCGTCGGCCCGCAGCGTTTGCATCGCTTCATGAAGCACGCCCAGGTCTCCCCGACCCGGCGGTTGCGGGGCCTTGGGCACAAACAAGCACAGGTGCTGTCCGAAGTGCTCGCTCAGTGAACCAGTTGTACGTCGTCTCCGGGCCCTCCGGAGTTGGCAAATCCACCGTGGTTGCGCGGCTGTTGCAGGAGCGTCCGGACATCTGGCTTTCGGTCTCTGCGACCACCCGCTCAGCTCGGCCTGGCGAGCAGGATGGCCGCGAGTACTTCTTCGTCACCGGCGAGCGCTTCGCGCAGATGGTCGCTGCCGGGCAGATGCTGGAGTGGGCGAGTTTCGCCGGCAACTCCTACGGCACGCCGCGGGGTCCGGTCGAAGAGCATCTGGCCCGTGGCCCGGTGCTGCTGGAGATCGAGCTGCAGGGCGCCCGGCAGGTGCGCGCCGCGATGCCCGAGTGCGTGCTGGTGTTCCTCGAGCCGCCGAGCCCCGAGGAGCTCAAGCGCCGGCTGGTCGGCCGCGGCACGGAGGACGAGGCCGCGGTCCGGGCACGCCTGGAACGCGCCGATGCCGAACTCGCGGCGGTGGGGGAGTTCGACCACGTGGTCCGCAACGTCGACGTCGAGACCGCGGCCAGCGAGTTGAGCGCTCTGGTACCCAAACGGCAGATGTGAGCAATCCGCCCCAGATGCGAGCAAAAGACCCCGTGCCGATCGCTCACATCTGAGGTGCATTGCTCACATTTGCCTCCGGCACCCGCCCATGGGCACTGTGCGGCGACCATCCGGTACCCTGGGTAACAGTCATTCGACGAAAGGTTCCCCTGTGCCTGTTGAAAGCCGTGAAGAGGGCATCACCTACCCGCCCCTCGACGAACTGCTCGAGAAGACCGACTCGAAGTACTCGTTGGTCATCGAGGCGGCGCGCCGCGCCCGGCAGATCAACGCCTACTACAGCCAGCTTTCCGAGGGTGCACTCGAGCACGTGGGTCCGCTGGTCGAGACCTACCAGCACGAGAAGCCGCTGTCGATCGCCCTGCGCGAGATCAACGATGGACTGCTGGAAGTCACGGCGGTCGCGCCTGAGGAGACCGAGGTCTGAACCCGGAAGTCGTCCTCGGCGTAGGTGGCGGGATCGCCGCCTACAAAGCCGCGGAGGTGCTGCGCCGCATCCAGGCGCTGGATGCCAACGTCACTGTTGTGCCCACCCACACCGCACTTGAGTTCGTCGGCAAGGCCACGTGGTCGGCACTTTCCGGGCGGCCCGTCACCGACGACTTCTTCGACAACGTCCATGAGGTTCCGCACGTCCGGATCGGGCAGCAAGCGGACCTCGTGATCGTGGCCCCGGCCACTGCGAACCTCTTGGCCAAAGCCTCGTACGGATTGGCCGACGATCTGCTCACCAACACCCTGCTGACCGCGCACTGCCCGGTGCTGATGTTCCCGGCGATGCACACCGAGATGTGGGAACACCCCGCCACCCGGGCCAACGTCGCTACGCTGCGCGACCGCGGCGTGCTGGTGGTGGATCCGGACTCCGGCCGGCTCACGGGTGCCGACTCCGGCCCGGGGCGGTTGCCCGAACCAGAAGCGATCGCCTGGATCGTCGCCGCCGCATTGGCTAAGCAGGGTCTACGGCATGATCTGCGCGGCCGGCACGTCGTGGTGAGCGGGGGAGGTACCCGCGAACGCCTCGACCCGGTGCGCCACATCGGCAACCGTTCCAGCGGCAAGCAGGCCATGGCGCTGGCCGCGGCTGCCGTAGCGCGCGGCGCCCGGGTGACGCTGATCCGAGGTGACGTGGACGTGCCGACCCCCGCCGGCGTCGAGATCCGCGATGCCCTGACTGCCGACGAGATGCTAGCCGCCGCCCAGGACCTGGCTCCCGATGCTGATGCGATCATCATGGCTGCCGCGATCGCGGATTTCCGCGCCGAAAGCCTGCCGGACGCCAAGATCAAGAAGGCGGATTCCGACACTCTCGCGCTCCACCTGGTGCAAAACCCCGATGTGCTGGCCTCGCTGGTCGCGCAGCGCCGCGGGAAGACGCCGCTGCTGGTCGGATTCGCCGCGGAGACCGGCGATGCCACGCGTTCGTGGCTGGAACTGGCCGAGGTCAAGTTCGCCGTCAAGGGCTGCGACATCATGGTCGCCAACCCGGTCGGGCATGACCGGGCGTTCGGCGCCGATACCAACGAAGCCGTGCTGCTGCTCGGGGGTGGCGTGACTGAGGAGATCCCGCCCGGCAGCAAGGTCGCGCTGGCTCACCGCGTGCTCGACGCCGTGGGCGACCGGCTCGGCTGATCTGGCCCCTCGCACACGTTGTCGCCACACCGGACGTACGTGACGCCCTCCACCATGGGGACTCGCGATGCAATGCGGTACGTCACGGGACTCTGGGCGCGCTTGAGCGTCACCACGTAGGGCTGCGAGAGGGCCCAGCCTCCGTCATAGCCCGCGAACACATCGTCGGCTCCGGCCGCATACCCGTCCAGAAAGACCGCGCGCGCGGCACTGCTGTCGGGCGACTCCTGCAGCGCTCGCCCTTCCATGCGGCCTTGTGCGGCCCCGTCCTGGAAGCCGGCGATGTAGCCGGTGGAGTCCGGCGGTGCGCTCAGCCGTCCGGCGATAGCGGATCCCGCGGCCAGCGCGACGGCGCCGCCCAGAAGTACGATGACTGTGATCGGGCGAGCCATGGATTGACCTCCCGTGTTGAGGGTTCACAGCGATTGTCGCGCCGGAACGCGCACAACGGTAAGCCCGACGTCGACCAAGATCGACTTCACCGTTTGCGCGATCTTGCACCGTTCGGAACGGTGAGGGATTGTGCAAACGGTGATTGTGATCCGGAGCCCGACACGCTAGACGGCGCCGTTCGGAATCCGGATGTGCGATACTGTCTGTAGCCGGTTGCCCACAGGTGGGACCGACCGGCCGGTGAAGCCAAGGTGCTGCCCGGGTCGCCATGAATTGTCCGGTGATGCCAGTGGGAGCGGTACCGCTTCACCGCCGAATGTAAAGCTTCGTGACCGGTCGCGGCCGGGCACAACGAGTGGGTCCGAACCCGGCTCGCCTGCAGTGAGATGTGCGAGACGGTAGGACCAGATCGGGAGTACCCGATGGACGAAGAGATCCAGAATGTTGAACAGTCAGAACAGCAAGAACAGCCGGAACAGTCAGGACAGTCACAGCAGTCGGGACAACCAGAGCAGCCGCAGCAGTCAGACAAGTCGCGCCCAGCGGCGCCCCGCAACCGTCGCCGGCGTGCCGCAGGCCGGCCCGCAGGCCCGCCCGCGCCGCACGAGGAACCTCCGGCCGTCAGTGAGGACCCGCAGGCAGACGCTGGCGAACCCACGTCGCACGAGACGGGACTGACCCCCTTCACCGCGCACGTCCCGGCGGTTCCGCAGATCAGTGCCACCGACCCCTTCCACGTGGGCGCTTTCGAAGTCGAAGAAGAGTCCGCACCGGAAGAGGCTCTGGAACTCGATGGCGACGACGAGATCACTGTCACGGCGGTCTTCCTTGCCCCGGACATCGATCTGGAAGACGTGGACACCGAGCCGGCCGGCCGTCGCCAGCGCGGCAACCGGCGGCCCCGCGAGGAGCAGCCCGCCGAGGCCAAGGCAAAGGCTGACAAGCCCGAGAAGTCCGACAAACCCGAGAAGGCACAGGCTTCGGAGGGCGACGCCGAGGAGGAGTCGGCTGAGCAGGACAGCGGTGGCAGCCGTCGCCGGCGCCGTCGCCGCCGCCGCGGAGGTGGTGGTGGGGAAGAGACCGACGAGGTAGCTGAGAAGGACGAGGTCACCTCGGTCAAGGGCTCGACGCGTCTGGAAGCCAAGCGGCAGCGACGCCGGGAGGGCCGGGACGCGGGGCGCCGCCGGTCACCGATCGTCAGCGAGGCCGAGTTCCTCGCGCGTCGGGAGAGCGTCGAGCGGGTCATGGTGGTGCGCGGTACCGAGGACCGGACCCAGATCGCGGTGCTCGAGGACAAGATCCTGGTCGAGCATTACGTCACTCGGGAACGAAACGCGAGCATGATCGGCAACGTTTATCTCGGCAAGGTGCAGAACGTTCTGCCCAGCATGGAGGCGGCGTTCGTCGACATCGGCCGCGGCCGCAACGCGGTGCTGTACGCCGGCGAGGTCAACTGGCAGGAGGCGGGCCTGGAGGGTCAGCCCAAGCGCATCGAACTCGCCCTGCAGCCCGGGGACAGCGTGCTCGTGCAGGTGACCAAGGACCCGGTCGGTCACAAGGGCGCCCGGCTGACCAGCCAGATCTCGTTGCCCGGCCGCTACCTGGTGTACGTGCCGAACGGCCGGATGACCGGCATCAGCCGCAAACTGCCCGACAAGGAGCGCAGCCGCCTCAAGAAGGCCTTGCGTGCTGCTTTGCCCGAGGACGCCGGTGTCATCGTGCGGACCGCTGCCGAGGGGGCGTCGGAGGAGCAACTTGCCAGCGATGTCGCCCGGCTCGCGGCGCAGTGGGAAGCGATCACCGAGAAGACCCAGTCGGCCAAGGCGCCGTCGCTCCTGTACTCCGAACCTGACCTGGCCATCCGTGTGGTCCGCGACATCTTCAACGAGGACTTCAACCAGCTGATCGTGTCCGGCAGCGAGGCGCAGGACACCATCGAGGAGTACGTGAAGTGGGTGGCGCCGGAACTCGCCGAGCGGGTCAGCCGGTGGACAGGCAACGACGACGTGTTCGCCCATTACCGGGTCGACGAGCAGATCACCAAGGCCCTGGACCGCAAGGTGCTGCTGCCCAGCGGCGGCTCGCTGGTCATCGACCGCACCGAGGCGATGACCGTCGTGGACGTGAACACCGGCCGCTTCGTCGGGCAGGGCGGGAACCTCGAAGAGACGGTGACTCGCAATAACCTGGAAGCCGCCGAGGAGATCGTGCGGCAACTGCGGCTGCGTGACATCGGCGGCATCATCGTCGTCGACTTCATCGACATGGTCCTGGAGTCCAACCGCGATCTGGTCGTGCGGCGCTTGGTGGAATGCTTGGGCCGCGACCGGACCAAGCACCAGGTCGCCGAGATCACGTCCCTGGGCCTTGTGCAGATGACGCGCAAGCGGCTGGGGCAGGGCCTGCTGGAGACCTTCAGCGAACCGTGCGAGCACTGCAACGGTCGTGGCGTGCGGGTCCAGAGCGAGCCAGTCGGCGGTCCGCGTCGCCGCAAGCCGCCGGGCCCGATCCCTGGTGCACCGAAACCCGTAGCCGTGGAGGATTCGGAGCCGGCCCACGCGGGTTGATCTTCGGCCTCGCGGGTAGGTCACGGACATGTCCGACACTGCAGATGCCGTCGTCATCGGGGCAGGGCCGAACGGCCTGGTGGCCGCCAATGCGCTGGCCGAGGCGGGGTGGGACACGGTCGTGCTGGAGGCCGCTGACGAGGTCGGTGGCGCGGTGCGCAGCGGTAACGTCACCGCCCCGGACTTCATCACGGATCTGTTCAGCGCCTTCTACCCGCTGGCTGCCGCGAGCCCGGTCCTGCGCGGGCTGGAGCTGGACCGGCATGGCCTGCACTGGGTGAAGGCGCCGGCCGTGCTGGGACACGCCTTGCCGGACGGACGGGCGGTAGTGCTGCACGATCAGCCGGAGGCGACCGCGGCGAGCGTTTCGCAGTTCGCGCCGGCCGACGGGCAGGCGTGGCTGAACCTCTTCGACAGCTGGCAGCGCATCCGCGACCCGCTGCTCGATGCGCTGTTCCGGCCGTTCCCGCCCGTGCGCCCGCTCGCCACGATCCTGCGCCGGCTGGGAGTGCACGGGACAGTGGACTTCGCGCGGCTGGCCGTGACGCCCGTGCGGCGGTTCGCCCAGGAGCGTTTTGCGGGCGAAGGGGCCGCACTGCTGCTGGCCGGAAACAGCCTGCACAGCGACCTGACGCCTGATGCTGCGGGCAGCGGGATCTTCGGTTATCTGCTGGCGATGCTGGGCCAGGACGTCGGCTTCCCGGTCCCGCAAGGTGGCGCTGGTCAACTTGCTACCGCGTTGCGGCGCAGGGCCGAGTCCTACGGCGCGCAATTCCTGTGCGGGGAGCGGGTGACCCACGTCGACGTGGTCGGCGGGCGGGCGACGGCGGTACACACCCAAGAGCGATCGCTGAAGGTGCGGCGGGCCGTCCTTGCCGACGTCAGCGCCCCCGCTCTGTACCGCGAGTTGCTGGAACCGGGCGCTGTCCCACCGGCATTGCTCCGGTCGCTGAACACGTTCCAATGGGACTCCTCGACGTTGAAGGTGAACTGGGCGCTGGGCTCACCGATCCCATGGAAGAACGGGGAATTGCAGGGTGCCGGCACGGTGCACCTCGGGGTCGACCACGACGGCCTGGTGCGCTACGCAGCGGATCTGTCCTTGCGCCGGATGCCGGCCGATCCGTTCGTCCTGCTCGGTCAGATGACGACCTCCGACCCTCTGCGTTCCCCGGCCGGGACCGAGTCGATCTGGGCTTACACCCACCTGCCTCAGGAACTGCACGCCGACGAAGGAGCAGTCGCCGAGCAGGTCGAGCGGGTGCAGAGTGCCGTAGAGGACGCGGCGCCCGGGTTCGTCGACCAGATCCTGGCCCGGCACGTGCAGACCCCGCTGGACATGCAGGCTGCCGACGCCAATCTGGTGGGGGGTGCGATCAACGGTGGCACAGCCGCCTTGCACCAGCAACTGGTCTTCCGTCCCACGACAGGTCTTGGCCGGCCGGAGACCCCGATCGAGGGGCTGTTCCTGGCCAGTGCGTCGGCGCATCCGGGTGGCGGAGTGCACGGCGCCTGCGGCTGGAACGCTGCGCTGTCGGCGCTACGGGATCAGGGCCGGTTCGGGCCCGTCCGCCGGCGTTTACTCCGCACTGCCTGGGGCCGGGTGCTTGGCTGAAACGACGAGCGGGATAACGAGCAGCGTCAAACCCACCACAAAGAACGGCCACGGGGACCACTGATCCGCGCACTCGGTGAGGTCATCGACCGTGCGGCAAACGGTCCCTGGGCCTTCGCGATTGAGCCAGGCGATGTACAGCGGTGCTGCTCCCAAGCCACCGACGAGCGCGATCGCTGAACCGTCGCGATAGCGAACAATGCCGATCAATGCCAGCGCAATGGCGATGGGGATCAGAAACACACCGATAGTCGCCAGTCCGGCAATGCCAAAACCGAGCAGCGTCCCCGTGAGGGCCCACCACGCCTTGGCCATTGCTTCAGGAACCACTGATCAATCATGCCCTGGCTGCAACGAGCCTGACCGAGCGATCTGCGGCCCCCCACATCACGTGCCATAGCGCTGCTATGACACAAGATGCGGGACCCCACATCTCACTCACCCAGCCCCGTTTCGCGAAAGACACAGCATTGATCAGTGCTCCCTTCACGCTACTCACACCTCGTGGTTGCGATAGCGTCCTTCCGCGATCAGCGCCAGCCGGTACAACGTCTCCTTGTTGCGCGGCCCTATCAATGCCTGCCTCGCGGCGGCCGGTATCAACTTGCCGGGTCCTGCGATCGCATCCTCCTCAATGGTGACCCGGCAGGTGGTCGCACTGGTGGGGGTCAGCCGCAGCACGACCCGGGCCTCACCAACAGGCCACCCGCGGGCCTTGAGCACCAGTTCCCGCTCAGGCACGGACACCTCCGCGCGCGTGTAGTCCTGAATCACCGCCGGCCATGGCCCGAACGAGTGGTGGATCCGGCTGCCGGTGGCCGGCCAGTTCTCGTCCACGTCGCGTACGCGCGAGGCGCCTACCACCCAGGTCGCGTAGGTCCAGCCGTCGCCGAGTACCTGCCAGACGGCCTCGACCGGTGCCTGCACCTCGCGTTGAATCGTCTTGGTGTTCTTCATGTGCGCTCCTTCGGTCCGGGCACGGCCGGGCGTGGCGTGCAGAACGTTTCCGCTGCTTGGCGGATGCGGATCGCTGCGCAGGCCTTGCGACCTCATGAACGGTCCGATCGCCAGGTCGAACAGCAACGGGCTCACGCGGAATCCCAGCCGAGCCACCCGGTTCAGCGCCCCGGCCTGCAGCTGCCGCTGCGGTCGGTACAGGCCGCGCACCACCCGCGACGCCACCTGCTCGGCGGACTGCACCGGGCCGGGTGGTTGCCCGGCTACCCCCAGGTAGCTGGCGGCGTTGTCGTAGATCGGGGTGTCCACTCCACCTGGGCTCACCAAGGTGATGCCGATGTTCTGTCCGCGAGTCTCTGCCTGCAGACTGCGCACCAGACCGTGCACGCCCCACTTCGACGCGACATAGGTGCTCATGTAGGGCACGGCGACATCACCGAGCAGCGATCCCAGGAACACGATGTTTCCACCGCCTTGACCGCGGAACTGGCGCAAGGCCGCACGGGCGACGTTGGCCGTGCCGCGCAGATTGGTGTCGTGGGTCGCATCGAACACCTCCGCCGGCACCTGTTCGAAGCGCCCGTATGCGACCACGGCGGCGGCGTGTACGACGCCATCCAGCCGTCCGAACTGCTGGGCTGCCAGTGTGAACGCACGATCCACGGACTGGGTGTCGCGAACGTCTGCAGCCACCGACAGCACCTGCGCACCGCGGTCGCTGCACTGCGCAGACACCTGCTTCAGGCGGGATTCATCCCGGGCCACCAGCACCAGCCCCGTACCCGGCCGGGCCAACCTGCGGGCGGTGGCCAGCCCGATGCCGCTGGTGGCACCGGTGAGCAGGTAGGACGGCATTGCGGGATCTACCCGGGGGGTCCGGCTGAATACGCGGGCCAGCTCTCACGATTCACCCGCGAGTGCCTCAAACAATGCCCAGTCTGACCGGGGGTGTTTCGCACAAGCGGGGATGGATGCCGCACCGAGGGGGCGGATTGCCGCCCGAACCGCTGATCCCGTACCCTTGGAAGAGCGCCTCGAGTAGCGCGCATCGCGCCGTGCCCGCCAAGGGCGCCAGGCGCCATCAAGACGAAGGAGCAATCGTGTACGCGATCGTGCGGACCAGCGGACACCAGGAGAAGGTGGCCGTGGGGGATCAGGTGCTGTTGAACCGGGTGGCCGGGCAGCCGGGCGACGCGGTCGAGCTCGGTCCCGTCGTGCTGGTCGTGGACGGCGAGGCCGTCACCTCCGACCCGGGCGCGCTGTCCGGTGCCACCGTGACCGCCGAGGTCGTCGAGCACCTGCGCGGGCCGAAGATCGACATCCTCAAGTACAAGAACAAGACCGGTTACCGCAAGCGTCAGGGACACCGTCAGGACCAGACCCTGGTCAAGGTGACCGGTATCGAGTTGGGAGCCTGAGCCATGGCACACAAGAAGGGTGCAGCCAGCACCAAGAACGGTCGTGACTCCAACGCCCAGCGCCTGGGGGTCAAGCGCTACGGCGGCCAGCAGGTCGGCGCCGGCGAGATCATCGTGCGCCAGCGCGGCACGCACTTCCACCCCGGTGCCAACGTCGGCATCGGCAAGGACGACACCCTGTTCGCGCTCAGCGCGGGCACGGTGGACTTCGGCACCAAGCGTGGTCGCCGGGTCGTCAACGTACTGGCCTAAAGCCCCCGCGGTGACCAGTTTCGTCGACCGCGCTCTGATCCACGCCCGCGGCGGAGACGGCGGCAACGGCTGCGCGTCGATCCATCGTGAGAAGTTCAAGCCGCTTGGGGGTCCCGACGGTGGTAACGGTGGGCGGGGTGGAGACGTGATCCTTCTGGTCGATCCCGGGGTCAACAGCCTGCTCGACCTGCACCATCACCCGCATCGCCGTGCAGGGTCTGGTCGTCCCGGCGAGGGTGGTCATCGCAATGGCGCGGGGGCAGAAGACCTCATCGTGCCGGTCCCACCGGGAACCGTAGTCCAGACCGAGGCTGGGGAAGCGCTGGCCGACCTTGTCGAGCCCGGCGAGCGATTCGTGCTCGCGGCCGGTGGGCACGGCGGTTTGGGCAACGCGGCGCTGGCCACCCGCAGGCGTAAGGCGCCGGGCTTCGCGCTGCTCGGAGAACCCGGCGAGATCATCGACGCGGTCCTCGAGCTCAAGACTGTGGCTGACGTGGGGCTGATCGGTTACCCGAGTGCGGGCAAGTCGTCGTTGGTCTCGGCGCTGTCCGCCGCCCGGCCCAAAGTGGCCGATTACCCCTTCACGACGCTGACCCCGCACCTGGGGGTGGTCTCCATCGCAGGTACCACGTTCACCGTCGCCGACGTGCCCGGCCTGATCCCGGGAGCGAGTTCCGGTAAGGGACTGGGCCACGAGTTCTTGCGCCATGTCCAGCGCTGCAGCGCTTTGGTTCACGTGCTGGACTGCGCGACATTCGAGAGCGAGCGGGATCCGGTACGTGATCTCGAAGTGATCGAGGCCGAGCTGCTGGCCTACGACCCGGAACTGGCAGACCGGCCGCGGATCGTTGCTCTCAACAAAATCGACGTGCCTGACGGCAGAGAGATGGCCGAGATGGTCGCAGGCTCCCTGCGCGAACGCGGCTTCGACGTCTACCTCATCTCCGCGGTGAGCCACGAAGGCCTGCGGGAACTGACCTACGCGATGCTGCGCCTGGTGCAGGCGGACCGGGCTGCGCAACCCCCGGCCGAAAGCCGGGTGGTGCTGCGGCCCGCCGCGACCGACGCCGAGGACTTCGAGGTGCGCGTTCAGGGCGATGCATTCCGCGTGCGAGGCCGCCGGCCGGAGCGCTGGGTGCGGCAGACCGACTTCGGCAACGAAGAAGCCGTGCGTTACCTGGCCGACCGGCTGCGCAAACTCGGCGTGGAGGACCGGCTGGCCCAGCTCGGCGCGGTCGAGGGGTCGACGGTCATCATCGGCCCGGAGGACGACGCTGTGGTCTTCGACTGGGTGCCGTCGATGGACCGTACGGAGACCGAGGAATGACCCCCCGCGCGCAGATCGCCGCCGCCAACCGGCTGGTCGTCAAGATCGGCTCGTCGTCGCTGACCAATGACGACGGTGGCCTGCACTCCGAACACCTCGACGCGTTGGTGGCCGCGCTGGTGCGCAACGTCCGGGCCGGGGTGCAACTGGTGCTCGTATCCTCCGGTTCGATCGCCGCCGGGACGCCCGCATTGGGCCTGCGCAAACCGCCCCGGGACCTGGCCACTCAGCAAGCCGCGGCCAGTGTCGGACAGGGCATTCTGGTCGCCCATTACGCCACCCAGTTTGGCCGGCACGACATCCGAGTGGGTCAGGTGCTGCTGACTGCCGAAGACCTGATCCGCCGCACGCACTACCGCAACGCCCAGCGCACGCTCGGACGGTTGCTCGACCTCGGCGTGCTGCCCATCGTGAACGAGAACGACACGGTAGCCACCGACGAGATCCGGTTCGGGGACAACGATCGCCTGGCAGCACTGGTGGCGCATGCCGTAGGTGCCGACGGCCTGGTTCTGCTCAGCGACGTGGACGGTCTGTACGACCGGCCGCCGGGTGACCGCGCGGCACGCCGGATCGACACGGTGGCATCGGCCGCCGACTTGGCGGATGTCGAACTCGGCGGCCGCGGAACCCACATCGGCCGCGGTGGTATGCAGACCAAGGTGCAGTCCGCGCTGATGGCCAGCGAGGCCGGCATCCCGGTGGTGCTGACCCGGGCAGACAGGGTGTCGCAGGCGTTGCTCGGGGAGCCGACCGGGACGGTCTTCGCCCCGTCGGGACGTCGCCGGACCCCGCGCCAGATGTGGCTGGCCCACGCCACCCAGGCCAGAGGTTCGGTGCGCATCGACGACGGTGCGGTCAAGGCGCTGCGGCACCGGCAGGCGTCCCTGCTGGCTGCGGGCGTGGTGGAGGTCTCCGGCGGATTCGTCGCTGGGGAACCCGTGGACATCGTGGCCACCGACGGCACGCCGGTGGCCCGAGGTCTGGTGTCGTATGACGCGGCCGAGTTCGACCGCCTGATCGGGCGCACCACGTCCGACTTGATCGCCGAATTCGGGCCCGACTATGAACGGGAGATCGTCCACCGCGACGACCTGGTCGTGCTTTAGCGCGATCTGCGAGGACACTGCGCAGAAGGGCGCCTTTTCATCGCAGCGCGTTGCGCAGCGCCAAGGGATAGGGCGTGCACACACCCAGCCCGGCGCGCACGACGGCTGGAATCGGCCACGCGAGATCCTGCAAGCACAGATTGCTGGCAGGCGAGGTTCTCGGAAGCACCAGCCCGGGCACGCTGGTGAACACCCCCGACGAGCCGCTGCGTTTCACCACTACGAGAGCGGAGGTCTCCAACAACGAGAACCCATCGGAGCCGAAGACGCAGCCCACGTAGACCACTCCGAAACGCGGATCGGCGCGTGAGACCCGGCCGCTGGGCACGAGTCCCAAGGATCCCGCGCCGTCCCAACTGCACGAACCCACCGATGTGATGTCGCTGCGCGCCGGTTGCACGGGTCCAGGCAGGTATTCGAAGGAGTCCGGATCTTGTGTCCACTCCACCATCGCCCGCACGGACTGCACTTCCGCCGGGGTCATCTCCCAGCTGAGGCTCAAGGGATCGCGTCGGTACCTACACCGTCCACTCACAGGGTCCGGCAGGCCGAGGTCGAACGCCACGGCCGCGCCGGGCTGTTTCGACCTGCACAACGCACGCTCTTCCTCACCCCGGCCGGCCGCGAACTTCACTCGCCAGTGGCCGGCTGTGCGCTTCAGAACGAACGCGCGCCGCTGCGAGGTGTTCGACGTGGAGGTCGCCACGAGTATGGCCCATTTCGGGTCAACCTCCGAGCGAAAGGCCACAGCGGTGGCGGGGCCCGGGATCATGGTCGGGGCCATGCTGACCTTGCCCCTCTTCAACCGCAGTTGCACGCGCTTTCCCGCCGGTGAATTCGCAGCGGCCCGTATCATCTTTGCGCGCTCAGGCCCGTGCACGTCCTTCGCGGCATGAGCCGGAGCCAGAGACATCAGCGACCCGATCGTGACGACCCCCGAAGCCGCAGCTGCGCACGTTCGAGATCCCCACGACATGGTCGTTGGTATCACGCGGGTTGTGAGCGGTCAAGGATGTCCCTCATGGGCATTCACCCGGCTATCTGGTCGCGCGGCCACCTCGTAGCCTGGATCCCATGGAGCACGCCACAGCCGAAGAGGTACGCGCCGTCGGGCTGCGCGCCAAGGAAGCCGCCGCCGTTCTGCGCACCCTGACCAGGGCCCAGAAGGACGCCGCTCTGCTGGCCATCGCCGACGCCCTGCACGTCAACGCCGAGCGAATCGTGGCCGAGAACGAGCGCGACATCACCGCCGCCCGCAACGCCGGTACCGATCCGGCCATCATCGACAGGCTCACCCTCACCACCGAACGGCTCGACGCGATCGCCCATGCGGTCCGCAACGTTGCTGCACTGCCCGACCCGGTGGGAGATGTGGTGCGCGGCTATTCGCTGCCCAACGGCCTGAAGGTCCGGCAGATCAAGGTGCCGCTGGGTGTGGTCGGCATGATCTACGAAGCCCGCCCGAACGTCACTGTCGACGCAGCTGCTTTGTGTCTGAAGAGCGGCAACGCCGCGCTGCTGCGAGGTTCGGCCAGTGCCGCTCACAGCAATCAAGTGCTCATCGACACCATGCGAAACGCCCTGGCCACCACTGACGTCCCTGAAGACGCGATCTGCCGCGTGCCCGGCTTGAGCCACGACAGCGTCGAGCACCTGATGCGGGCCCGCGGCATCGTGGACGTGCTGATTCCGCGCGGTGGCGCTGGGCTCATCCGCAGCGTGGTCGAGAATAGTGTGGTCCCGGTCATCGAGACCGGCGTCGGCAATTGCCATGTGTACCTGCACTCCGATGCCCCCACCGACCGTGCCGTGGCGATCGTGGTCAACGCCAAGACCCAGCGGGTCAGTGTGTGCAATGCCGCCGAGACGCTGCTGGTGCACAAGGATGCGGCTGACCGCCTGCTGCCGCCGGTGTTCGAGGCGCTGAAAGCCAAGGGTGTGACCGTGCATTGCGACGACGCCGCGCACCGGCTCGCGAAGGACGCCGGGATCAACGTGATGGCCGTTACCGACCACGACTGGGCCGAGGAGTACTACAGCCTGGACCTGGCCGTAGGTGTCGTCGACGACCTGGAAGCCGCCATCGGGCACATTGCGCGCTGGAGCAGCGGCCACACCGAGGCCATCGTCACCGATTCCCTGCACGTGGCCGACCGGTTCTGCGAAGCGGTGGACTCAGCGGCCGTCATGGTCAACGCCAGCACCCGCTTTACCGACGGTGAAGAACTCGGATTCGGCGCCGAGATCGGTATTTCGACGCAGAAACTGCACGCGCGGGGTCCCATGGCGCTGCCGGAACTGACGACCACGAAGTTCCTCATCGAAGGGGAAGGGCATGTCCGCGCCTGAGGGTGAGCGGGTCGCTAGAGTTGGCCCATGCTGAACGCCGTTGTCGTGCTGAGTGCTCTGGCCGCCGAGACCGCGCAGGGCGCCGAGGAGTCGCACCCGTCGCCCTTCCTCTACGGTGGCGTCGCACTGGGTACCCTGCTGCTCCTGCTGTTCCTGGTGACCCGGCTGAACATCGACCGCTAGATGTCGGCGGTGCGCCGGCGGGTCGGCGTCATGGGAGGCACGTTCGACCCGATTCACGTCGGCCATCTCGTCGCCGCCAACGAGGCTTACAGCCAGCTCGGTCTTGACGACCTCGTCTTCGTCCCCACCGGCCAGCCCTGGCAGAAGCAACACCGCGAGGTCACCGATCCCGAGCACAGGTACCGGATGACGCTGCTGGCCGTGGATCGTTCGCCGTTCCGGGTCAGCCGGGTGGACATCGAGCGCCCCGGGCCCACATACACCGTTGACACGCTGCGCGATCTGCACGCCGCACTCGACCCGGTCGAACTGTTCTTCATCACCGGTGCCGACACACTGGCCGGCATGCCCACCTGGCGGGAGCCCGAAGCCGTCGCGGAGCTGGCCCATATGGTGGGGGTGACCCGTCCTGGACACGAAGTGGGGGCTGACGTGACGGTGGCCAGTTTGCTGGAAATTCCACGGCTCGAGGTCTCCTCGACCGGCATCCGCGAGCGGGTGGCGCAGGGGCTGCCGATCGAGTATCTCGTCCCGGCGGCCGTCGCGGAATACATCCGCAAGCACGCGCTGTACACCTGATGCACAAACGCGCAGTCGCCGCTGTCGCCCTGCTCGGCCTGGTGATCGTCGCAACCCTGGCCATCATCGTCTCGCGGCAGGACCAAACCCCGCAGCCACCGCCGCAACCGACTCCGCCCGCGCCGGCGACGATGATCGTCCAGGTACGCGACTCGACACTGCTGGCCCAGGGCTCGGTGCTGATGGGTATCAACGGCGAGAGCACGCGATTGGACCAGTTGTGGTGGACCACCGACTGGTGGGTCGACCAGATCGACGTCCAGGAGGTCAGCGCCGCGGAGTTGGGGCGCAAGCCCGTGCAGTACGTCATGCAGACGGTGCAGGCGCAGGTGCAGGTACCCGTCAATGACGCCTGGGTCCTGGACCGGTTGGCGTTTGCGGGGCTCATCGACGCTGTCGGTGGTGTCCGGCTGAACCTCACACAACGCGCCGCGTACGTCGACGAACAGGGAGTCCCGCAGTTCCTCGACGCCGGCCCGCAGACACTGGCCGGCGCGCATGCCGCCGACTACGTTCTGGACCCGTCGCTGCGCGACACCGCGGTGCGAATGGCCCGCTTCCAGGCCGTCTGGGATCAGGTGTTGCGGCGCTTCCCGACCGACCCGGAGAAGTCCCGTGCGTTGATGGTGTCCCTGGGTGTCCTCTCGAAAGCCACGATGACGACCGACGAACTCGCCGACTTCATGGCGCAGGCCAAGCAACTGCGGGTCACTTCGGCGTATGGGCAGGCGGAGGTGCCGCTAGACCCGGGCAATCTCGTCCGGATACAGCCGGCGCAGGGTGTGCGGACCGCGTACGCGTTGAGCGCCGCGGACATGCCGTCGCGCATGGCCGGAATCTTCGAGGAGTACCCGAGTCCCGCCGAGCCGATCGCCCGGGTCGCGGCTGCGGCGTTCCGGTCCGAGGACGTGACCGCAATTCGTGATCAACTCACCACTCGTGGGTGGCAGACCGCTTGGGCCGGTCGCAGCGAGGCAGGCGAATCCTCGCTGATTGTGCCGCCGGGGACATCGGCGCAGCAGGTCACACAACTGCAGCAGGCGGTGGGGTTGACCCCTCAGGAGCAGGACCTGCCCTGGGGGGACGCGCAGGTGGACATCGCCCGGGCTGTGGGATCGTGACACAGTGACCCTCGACCCGCAGACCCGCGAGCGCGTACGTACAGCCGCCCAAGCGGCCCTGGACAAGAAGGCCGAGAAGGTCGTGGGCCTCGACGTCAGCGACCATCTGGCGCTCACCGATGCGTTCCTGATCTGCAGCGGGTCCAACGAGCGGCAGGTCGATGCCATCGTCGACGCGGTCGAGGACAGCATCCCCGGTATTGCGGTGCGTCGAGAGGGCAAAGGACGTGGTCGCTGGGTGCTGCTGGACTTCGGCGACTTCGTCGTGCACGTGCAGCACACCGAGGAGCGTGCCTTTTACGATCTTGAGCGTCTCTGGAAGGACTGCCCGGCGATCGAGTTGCCCGATGCGTGAGGATGCCCGCCGCTTGGTGATCTGGCGGCACGGCCGGACGGCCTGGAACCTCGAGCACCGCTTCCAGGGCCAGACCGACGTGCCGCTGGACGAGGTGGGGGTAGCCCAGGCGAAGGCAGCCGCCCGCATGCTGATGGCATTGCGTCCGCAGATCATCGTGAGCAGCAACCTGTCCCGTGCCCGAGACACCGCTGCGCCGCTTGCCGCGGCCTGCGGGCTGGAGGTGTTCGAGGACCCCCGGTTGCAGGAGACCGATGGTGGCTCCTGGGAGGGCCGGCGCCGGGAGGACTTGCTCGTCTCGGATGCCGACAACTACTTGGCGTGGCTGGCGGGGGAGCGCATCCGACCCGGTGGTGACGGTGAGGACCGGCACGTGGTCGGTGCCCGCGTGCTGGCTGCCATCACCGACGTACTGGAACGGACCTCCACCGGGCGTACTGCCGTCGTGGTCACGCACGGCGGGGCTGCTCGAGCGGTGCTCGCCCCCTTGCTGAACCGCCCGTTCGAGGACATCCGGTTCCTCGGCGTCATGCGCAACGCGGCCTGGAGCGCATTCCTGGAAACCGGTGAGGCGGATACCCCCTGGCAAGTTCTGGAGTACAACGCGAGGTCGCTGCCGGAACCTGCCGCCGCCGACGACTGAGGCTTGCACCCGCGTTTTGTCGTGTTGTTGTCGCGACACGCCGAGCGGAGCAACAACAACGCGACAGAACTACGAACTGATGTAGGCCTGCATCGCGTCGCGCTCGGTCTCCAGCTCGGCCAGCCGGGCCTTGACGATGTCCCCGATGCTCACGATCCCCACCATGGTGTCCTCGTCCAGCACCGGGATGTGACGCACCCGCTGCTCGGTCATCAGACCCATCAGTTCCTCGGTCGAGGCGTCCGGCCCGCAGGTCACCACCAACTCGGTCATGATCGCCCGGACGGGCTGATCCAGGGCCGATGCGCCGTGGTTGTGGCACGCTCGCGCCACATCGCGTTCGGACACGATCCCCACCAGACGTTGCTCCGGGTCGGCCACCACCACAGCGCCGATCCGGTGTTCTGCCAACAGCGCCAGCAACTCGCTGACGGTCGCCTCCGGGGAGACGGTGGCGACGAAATCGCCCTTCTGGGTCAAGATGCTCGAGATCTTCATGGCCCTCCTGTCCTCGTGACCCATATCGTGCCGTGAACCGCGGTCGATGTCACCACCATCCGGACGCGGCGCGGTGGTCAGGTACAGTTTGGGGAGCATCTCGGGGCTATAGCTCAGCTGGTAGAGCACCTGCCTGGCAGGCAGGGGGTCAGGGGTTCGAGTCCCCTTAGCTCCACTCAACACGCAACCCCGGCATTGGTTATCCGGGCTTTCTCAACGTCTGTCGCGACGTTGACGGGGCATGGGGTGGGGACCAATGAAAGAGGTTCACCCATGACCACCTACGACGTCGGCTACTTCGTCGGAAGCTTGTCCTCCACGTCGATCAACCGCATTCTGTCCCAAGCGCTCATCCAGTTGGCGCCGGACGACCTGCAGTTCACGGAGATCCCCATCGGCAACCTGCCGTTGTACAGCCCCGACTTCGACAGCGACTACCCGCCGGAAGCCCAAGCGCTCAAGCAGGCGATCTCGGCCTCCGACGCGATTCTGTTCGTGACTCCGGAGTACAACCGATCCATCCCGGGAGCGCTCAAGAATGCGATCGACTGGGCGTCGAGGCCGTGGGGGCAGAACTCATTCGACCACATTCCGGCCGCGATGATCGGGGCCTCGATCGGGCAGATCGGCACGGCAGTGGCCCAGCAAAGCCTGCGCGCCGTGCTTGCGTTCTGCAACGCCCGGCAGATGACGGCTCCCGAGGCATACATCAGGTTCGACCCGGAGGTGTTCGGCCAGGACGGATCCGTGTCCGACGAATCGACCACCGCTTTCTTGCGGGACTTCATGAGCGAGTTCCGCGACCATATCGCTCGCGTGTTGACGGTTCTGCCTCGGGAGTGAGCGCGATTTCGGTGGCTGATTCGCGTTGCGGGCCCAAGTGAAGCACCGAAACCGGCCCGTCCGCACGATTCAGGGAGCCCCTTCATTACGCTGCCCATCATGAGCCCCGCCATTGGACAGCCCGCACCAGGATTCGATCTGCCGGCCAGTACCGGTAAGAACATCAGCCTCGCGTCCCTGCGTGGGAGCAAAGTCGTGCTCCAGTTCTTCCCGTTCGCATTCACCGGCATCTGCACCGGGGAGTTGTGCGACCTGCGCGACCGGTCGCTGGACTTCCAGGCCGATGACGCGCTGGTGCTCGGAGTCTCGTGCGACAGCCGGGCAACCCTGGCCGCGTTTGCCAAGGCAGAAGACCTGCAGACACCGTGCTGCTGGGGATCTCGGTGGACTCCCGACACGCGCTGCGGGCCATGGCCGAGCAGGAGGGCCTGGGCGACGAGCTGCTCAGCGACTTCTGGCCGCACGGTGCGGTCGCCGGCGCCTACGGCGTCTTCCTCGATACGCTCGGGGCTGCCAACCGGGGCACGTTCATCATCGATGCCGACGGCATTCTGCGCTGGTCGGTCGTCACTGGCCTGGGCGAACCCCGCGACACCACCGACTACCTCAAGGCGCTGGCCGAGATCGGGTGAGACTGCTCGTCCTGGGCGACTCACTGACGTTCCACGGCCCTGATCAGGCCCATCCGCCGTCGGATCCGCGGTTGTGGCCCAACATTGCGGCAGACGACGCGGACGTCGTGGCCCAGATCGGGTGGACCGCTCGCGACGCCTGGTGGGCCCTGACGCGCGATCCTAAGGTGTGGGGGGAGTACTTGCCCCAGGCGCAGGCACTCGTGCTCGCTGTCGGGGGCATGGACGCACTGCCGGCCGCCATTCCCACCTATCTACGCCAAGGCTTGTCGTACATCCGCCCGGGCTGGCTGCGCCGCCGCGCCCGCGGGGTGTATCTCAGCGGCTCCCCGCACGTGGTGCGCACTCTGGGAGGGCCTTGGAGGCAGCTTCCGCAGGCCGCCACCGACCATTACCTGACTCGCATCGTGGAGTCCGTGCGCACGTTCTACCCGAAACTGCCGATCGCGGTCATTACACCGCCCCCGCATCACGCGCGGTTGTATCCCAGTCAGCGCTTCTTCGACGCCTCGGTCACGGCCTGCCATGCGTGGGCTGCGGCCCACGGCGTCACCGTGGTCGACGTGACCGAGGTGTGCCGGCGCGGTTTGACGATCGGCACGCACAACCCGGACGGGATGCACTGGGGCTGGGACACCCATGCCGCGGTGGGGGAGATGGTGGCGCGGGCTTTGTGAGCGAAGCGCCACGGAGGAGGCTGTTGCGTAATGGGCCAGCGTGCGCTGTCGGGGTTCTGGTCATGATGCGGTCATGCAGCGGCGGGAAAATGACCATAACCCCACCGCACCGCGGCCAATACGTCGGTGCTTACAGCAGTCCGCGCCTGTTGGTGGCGAGGGCGCCAGTCTCAGCCTTTAGGGGCCACCAGTCGAGATTGCGCGACACCCTCCGGAGTTGTCGCTGGCTCACAAAGCCTCGCGCGGACGTCTCGCTACCCTAGAGAGACCGCACCCACGAGAGGAAACCCATGTCGGAGCCGGTCGAGTACGACGTCGAGACGATCCAGAACCGGTGGCTGCCGGTCTGGGACGAACTCGCGCCCTTCCGCTCCGGGGACCCCGACGACTCGCGGCCCAAGAAGTACATCCTGGACATGTTTCCGTACCCCAGCGGTGACCTGCACATGGGCCATGCCGAGGCCTACGCTCTGGGTGACGTGATCGCCCGGTACTGGGTGCAGCGCGGCTTCAACGTCATGCACCCGATCGGCTGGGACGCGTTCGGACTGCCCGCCGAGAACGCCGCGATCAAGCGCGGCGCGAATCCGATGACCTGGACCTACGACAACATCCGCCAGCAGCGCGAGTCGATGCGCCGCTACGCGTGCTCGTTCGACTGGGACCGGGTACTGCACACCTGCGACCCCGAGTACTACCACTGGAACCAGTGGCTGTTCCTGAAGTTCTTCGAGCGGGAGCTGGCCTACCGCAAGGACAGCCAAGTGAACTGGTGTCCGAACGACCAGACGGTGCTGGCCAACGAGCAGGTGGTGCAGGGCCGTTGTGAGCGCTGCGACGCAGTCGTCACGAAGAAGAAGTTGACGCAGTGGTACCTGCGGATCACCGACTACGCCGAGCGGCTGCTGGATGACATGGCTGCTCTGGAAGGCACGTGGCCGGACAAGGTGCTGACCATGCAGCGCAACTGGATCGGCCGTTCGACCGGTGCCGAGGTCGACTTCGCGATCGAAGGCCGGGATGAGCCGGTCACCGTCTACACCACGCGCCCGGACACGCTGTACGGCGCGACGTTCTTCGTGGTGGCTGCCGACTCCGACCTAGCCGCTGAACTGGCGGGCGACTCACCCGAGTTCGCTGCCTACCTGGACCAGGTCCGCATGGTCAGCGACATCGACCGCATGAGTGCCGACCGGCCCAAGACCGGCGTCTTCCTGCAGCGCTACGCGATCAATCCGGTCAACGGTGACAAGCTGCCCATCTACGCTTCGGACTACGTGCTGTCCGACTACGGCACGGGCGCCATCATGGCTGTGCCTGCCCACGACCAGCGCGACCTGGATTTCGCGCGGACATTCGGGCTGCCGGTCCGCGTGGTTGTTGCCTCCGACGAGGACCCCGCGGTGACCGGCGTGGCGACTGCCGATGACGGCCCGCACGTGAACTCCGGACCCTTGGACGGCTTGGGCACTGCCGAAGCCGTCGAGGCGGTCATCGCCGAACTCGCGGCCGAGGGTAAGGGCAAGTCCGCCCTTAACTACCGGCTGCGGGACTGGCTGATTTCCCGGCAGCGCTACTGGGGTACTCCTATCCCGATCATTCATTGCCCCGACTGCGGTGAGGTGCCGGTGCCGGAGGCCGAGCTGCCCGTCGTGCTGCCGGATCCCGAAGGTCTGGACCTGCAACCCAAGGGCACCTCGCCCTTGGGGGGTGCGGCGGACTGGGTGAACGTCGACTGTCCGCGGTGTCATGGTCCCGCGCGTCGGGACACGGACACGATGGACACGTTCGTGGACTCCTCGTGGTACTTCCTGCGCTATCTGGATCCGCACCGCACGGACGCCCCCTTCGACCCGGTGCAGGCAAAGGTCTGGCTGCCCGTGGACCAGTACGTCGGCGGTGTGACGCACGCAATCCTGCACCTGCTTTACGCGCGCTTCTTCACCAAAGTGCTGCACGACATGGGCATGGTGGACTTCACCGAACCGTTTAGCAGCCTGCTCAATCAGGGCATGGTCGTCATGGACGGCTCGGCGATGAGCAAGTCCCGCGGCAACCTGGTCCGCCTGTCAGACGAACTGGCAGCCCACGGCGTCGACGCTGTGCGGCTGACCATGGTGTTCGCCGGCCCGCCCGAGGACGACATCGACTGGGCTGATGTCTCACCGGCAGCCAGTACCCGGTTCCTGACCAGGGCCTGGCGGCTCAGCGGTGACGTGACCAGTGCTGTCGGCGTCGATCCGGCCACCGGCGACGAGTCCCTGCGACGGGTCATCCACCGTCTGATCGCCGACGCCGAGCAGGCCGTGGAATCATTCCGGTTCAACGTGGCTGTGGCCAAGACCATGGAGATGGTCAACGCGACGCGCAAGGCGATCGACTCCGGTCCGGGCCCAGCCGACGCCGCAGTCCGGGAAGCGGCCGAGGCCGTAGCGATCCTGCTGTCACTGGTCGCGCCCTACACCGCCGAGGACATGTGGGCCAGGCTTGGACATGAGCCGAGCGTGGCTCGCGCCGGGTGGCCGGTCGTCGATCCCGAGTTGGCCCGCGCCCAGACGGTCACCTGTGTCGTGCAGATCGCGGGCAAGGTTAAGGCTCGACTGGAGGTCGACCCTGCTATCTCTGAGGCTGAACTGCAGGCTCAGACCCTGGCCGAGGTCGCGGACCTGCTGGGCGACACGCCACCGCGACGGGTGATCGTCCGAGCACCCAAACTGGTCAACATCGTCCCAGGCTGACGCAGGAGGATCCATGACCGTCGCGGTGATCACCGACAGCACTGCCTGTCTCACGCCGGACATGGCCGCTCGCGCTGGGCTGACGGTGGTGCCGATTCACGTGGTCATCGATGGCCGGTCGTACCGCGACGGCGTGGACATCACCAGCGACGAGGTGGCGGCAGCGCTGTCCGGTGGGTCGGTGGTGAGCACCTCCAAACCCACGCCCCAGGAGTTCCTGGCGGTCTACACGGCGGCGGCACAGGCCGGCGCCACCGAGATCGTCAGTGTCCACGTGTCGGCGGCGCTCAGCGGAACCTACGACTCCGCCCGGCTGGCTGCCCGCGAGGCGTCCGTCCCGGTCACGGTCGTGGACAGCCACTCGATCGTGATGGGGCTCGGCTTCGCCGCCATGACAGCTGCGGAGGCCGTGTACTCCGGCGCCGATGCCGCGCGCGCAGCCGAGGCCGCTCGCCTCAGCGCTGCCGAGAGCAGTGTCCTGTTCTATGTCGACACTCTGGAATTCCTGCGCCGTGGTGGCCGGATCGGAAAAGCCTCGGCGTGGCTCGGCGGGGCGCTGCGCGTCAAGCCCCTGTTGCATGTCGACGACGGCGTGGTGGCGCCGCTGGAGAAGGCACGCACGGCCAACCGCGCGTTGGGTCGCCTCACCGAACTCGCGGTCGAAGCGGCCGCCGATCGTCCGGTCCGGCTCGCAGTTCAACACCTCGATGCCCAAGAGCGAGCTGAGGGAATGGCCGCACGCCTGCGTAACAAACTCCATGCCGAGGTGGTGGTCTGCGAGGTCACTGCTGTGATGGGCGTGCACGTGGGTCCCGGTGTCGTGGCGGTATCGGTGGCCCCCGCATGATCTGGGTGCTCGCTGCCGTCGTCGGGTATCTGATCGGCTCGATCAACCCGGCGTCGATCATCGCTCGGGTTCGGGGTGTCGACTACCGTTCCGTCGGTTCCGGCAATCCCGGAGCCACCAACATCGGCCGCGCGCTGGGCAAGCGCACCGGCATCCTGGTCGGCGCTCTGGACATTCTCAAGGGCTTCCTGCCGGCCATCGCATTCACGCTGTGGACCGGCGACCTCGGGGTTGGCGAGCTGGCCGGCTTCGCCGCCGTAGTCGGGCACATCACTAGTCCGTTCCTGAAAGGTCGCGGCGGTAAGGGGGTGGCTACGTCGTTGGGCGCGATCCTGGCCATCAACTGGATCTGGCTGCTGCCCGTGCTGGCCGCGTTCGGAATCGTCTTCGCCGTGAGCAGGCGGATGGGGATCGCGAGTCTGAGTGCCAGCTTGATGCTCATCCCGGCGTCCATCATCTGGCATACCGATCGCAGCCAGATCGTCTTCGCGACCGCCCTGGCAGCACTGATCGTGGTCCGGCATCAGAGCAACATCCGGGCGGCGCTGGCGCGTTCCTGAAATCTTCGCGAGGATCCGTCGCAACGCATGTGGACTGGAGCGCGAGTCGCTTCCACAGAACGCGCAAGCCCGCGCCGCATCGTCCAGTGTCCGCAGAGGCTGGCGAGGTGAACTCCCTGGACTTCGACCGGCGGACCGTGATGATGCTGGCCGCCGTTTTCCTTTCCGCAGTAGGACTGACCCTGTTCGTGACCCACAAGAACGCCCCCGCCGCGCCCGTCGCGGCACCGGTTGTCGCCCTGCCCTCGGCGTCCTCGAGTCCGTCTGCGTCGAGCAGTGCCAGCCCCGCGGGGGACGTGGTGGTCGAGGTGGTGGGCAAGGTCCGCGACCCACAGGTTGTGACTCTGCCGAAGGGCTCCCGAGTCCAGGACGCGCTGGAGGCGGCGGGCGGTGTGAAACCCGGCGTGAACACCACTGACCAGAACCTCGCACGACTCTTGGTCGATGGCGAGCAGATCCGGATCGGCTTGAGCAGCACTCCGAGCCCGGTCACAGCCGGTGGGACGCCACCGCCATCGCCGGGCGGCCTGATCGACATCAACACCGCCACCGCCGAGATGCTCGAGCAGATCCCGGGCGTCGGTCCGGTGCTCGCGCAGCGAATCATCGCCTACCGCGAGGCCAACGGCGGTTTCCAGACAGTCGAGCAGCTGACGGAGGTCTCGGGGATCGGGGAGGCGACATTCGCGCAGATGCAGGCGATGGTGACCGTCGGCGCTGGTGGCTGACCGGAGTCGTCTGCGGCGTCTGGGCAGGGGTCTGCTGCGCGGTTGCTGATCTCTGGTGGCCCTTGCTGGTCGCTCTTGTTCTTGCCGTGGT
>ERZ724513.158-NODE-158-length-29519-cov-9.982385_pt1 | contig 29519 bp, 18 predicted proteins | sample MGYA00376046_ERZ724513 | MGnify/ENA primary metagenome ERZ724513 (study PRJEB28724, sample SAMN07190883) | activated sludge metagenome | isolation source: activated sludge of sewage treatment plant in Hong Hong | place: Hong Kong | collected 2016-03-17 ...
CCGGCGTTGCGGAAGACAGCGGTGATCACGTCGGTGCCGGAGCCGGTGACGCCGCCGTTGACGTAAGTCAAAATCGGCGCCGACACCATGGCCGCAATGAGGCCGGTGATGACGCCGGCGATGATGGCCCGCCACCATACCTTGAACCAGCCGAAGCGCGAGAACAGCCCTGCCACCAGACCGATAATAGCGCCGGTGATCCAGAAGGCGGTGTAGAACGAGTTGATGCCGCTGAGGCCCCAGACCAGGTTGGTCAGCGCGCCGGTCAGCATCCCGGCGAACGGTCCGGCCACGGCGGCAACGAAGATCGTGCCGATAGAGTCCAGATAAAGAGGCACTTTGAGCGTGTAGACGAGCTGGCCGATGGCGATGTTGATGGCGATGGCCACCGGGATCATGACCAGGGTGATCGTACTGAAATCGCGCCGCAGACGTTCCATATCCTCCGACCTCCTCGCTGAATGCCGCGCGTGGCCGGGTGGCCACGGCGGCGCTGTTCACTATCGATAAACGATTGTACGTAACTTTGACCGGCTGTCCACCTTAGCCGACGGCTTCTACTTGACCTACGCGCCCATCCAGATAAGCTAGACGTGAACAATCCGTGAAAGAATTGTAAGAGAGTTTGTAAGCATCGGCTACTAAACTATTGGCGTTACCCGTATCTGGAATGGGCGAATGCCTTTCTGTGTAGCTGCCGCATACCCGTTCTGACCTTTCGGACTTCATTAGTGGTTGTTCTACAGTTGCCGGATGCCGGCAAGGAGGTAAGTACACCCGTAAGAACCAACCGATCCGCAATCCCTCCACACCGTTCCACCGGTCTGCGACCAGCCGTTTCGGCCGCCCCCGGTCAATGATCAGATGCTTTTGCTCAACGAATCCTTGGAGGACCAAGTTGTCTGGAAAGAACACTCTGAAGCGTAACCTGAAGCTGCTGGTGATCGTCAGCCTGATGGCGTTGACGGCGACGGTGGCGTTCGCGCAAGAATCGCCCCAGCGTAGCGAGTTTTCGCGCCAACTGCCGGCGCAGGTATCGGGCCTGAAGCTCGATGCGCCCGTCTCGGCCGATGCCGAGGCGCTGGCGGCGCGGCGGCTGGAGACGAGCCTGCGCGGCGCGACCGGCCGGCAGCGGGTCATCGTCCGGCTGAGCGAGCCGGCCGCGGCTGAGGTCTCGGCCGACGCGCAGGGCATCGCTGCCCAGGCGGCGGTGACGCAGCAGGCCGCCGTCATCAGCGCCGCGCGCGGCCTTGACGCCAACGCCCGCGTTCTGGGCACCCTCAAGATGGTGCTCAACGCCGTCATGCTCGACATCGACGCCGCCGCGCTACCGGCCCTGGCGGCCAACCCTCAGGTCGTATCGGTCAACCTCATTCATGACTACGAGTTGGACCTGAGCGAGACGGTGCCCTACATCGGCGCGACCGAGTTGCACGATCTGGGCGTGGATGGCACGGGCGTCGTTGTCGCCGTCATCGACAGCGGCGTCGACTACTACCACATCGCCTTTGGCGGCTCCGGCGACCCGGCCGACTTCGCCAACGACGACCCGACGATCATCGAGCCGGGAACCTTCCCGACCGATAAGATCATCGGCGGCTACGACTTCGTCGGCTCCAACTGGCCGAACACGGACGAAGAACCCGACCCCGACCCGCTGGACGACGGCGCGGGCGGTGGTCACGGCACTCACGTCGCCGACATCATCGGCGGTGAGTTGGGCGTGGCTCCGGGCGTCAAGATGTACGCCCTGAAGGTCTGCTCCTCCGTTTCCACGTCCTGCTCCGGCCTGGCCATGATGCAGGCGATTGAGTTTGCCGTTGACCCCAACGGCGACGGCAACACCAGCGACCATGTGGACGTGCTCAACATGTCCATCGGTTCGCAGTACGGCGACCCGCGCTACGATGACACCTCGGCGGCGGTCAACAATGCCAGCGCCATCGGCGTGCTGTCGGTCGTCTCCTCCGGCAACGGCGGCGACAAGCCCTACGTTCATGGCACGCCTTCCGCGGCGACGACGGCTCTGGCCGTCGCCCAGACGGAAGTGCCGTCCTCGACGCTGGATGTCCTGGAAGTCGTGGAACCGGAAGAGATCGCCGGCATCTACCAGGCCGTCTTCCAGCCGTGGTCGGTGCCCCTCTCGACGACCGGCCCGATCCAAGCGCCGCTGCAATATGGCGACACGGACGGCGACAACCTGAACGGTTGCGCGCCGTTCAGCGGTGACCTGACCGGCATGATCGTGCTGGTGGACCGCGGCGCGTGCAACTTCACGCTGAAGATCAGCCACATCAGCCAGGCCGGCGGCGAGGCCGGCATCATCGGCCTCATCGCCCCCGGAGACCCCTTCACGGGCGCGGACGGCGGCGACCGGCCGATTGACATCCCCGGCTTCATGATCAGCCAGGCGCATTCGACGATGTTGAAGAATGCCGTAGCGGCGGGCGATGTTGTGGTCAGCTTGGACCCGGCCAATAGCATCGCGCTGGTTGGCCACGTGGTTGGTTCGTCCAGCCGCGGCCCGGCGACGGGCACGAATGAGGCCGGCCCGGATATCGGCGCGCCCGGCGCGTCCGTTTCGGCGTTGGCCGGCACGGGCACGGGCACGGAGGTCTTCGGCGGCACGTCGGGCGCGGCGCCCATGGTCACCGGCTCGGCCGCGCTGCTCATGCAGGCTTACCCCGACCGCTCCTGGGCGGAGATCCGCGCGGCGCTGGTGGGCACGGCCGAGACTGACATCATGGTTGCCCCGGCGGCGTTTGGCGGCGAGTTGGCCCCCATCAGCCGCATCGGCGGCGGCGAAGTGCGCGTCAATCGCGCTTATGCCTCGCCCGTGGCGGCCTGGGATCGCAACACGCTGGAGAGCACGCTGTCGTTCGGCTTCCATGAGGTGACGGGCCAGCTCGACATGATCAAGCGCGTCACCATCCGCAACTACTCCAACGCCGCGATCACCCTGCGCTCGGAAGTGGAATACCGCTTCGACAACGACACCAGCGGCGAAGTGCGGGTCACCGCGCCGACGCTGGTCACGGTTCCGGCCAACGGCAGCGTTGTTGTGCCGGTGCGCATGTTCATCCGGCCGCGGCTGGCTCGCCCGCTGCACGAGTGGTGGCTGAACAGCGGTTCCGCCGGCGCGAGCGGCAATGCTCTGACCGAGCTTGAGTACGACGGCTACATCCACTTCAACGGCGTGGGCAACAGCGCGGGCACGTCCATCCACGTCCCGTGGCACGTGCTGCCGCGCGGCGCTGGCCTGCCGCAGACCGGCTTTGTGAGCTCGACCAACACCGGTTGGGTGCGCAACAACGGCATGGCGGCGATGTACGTCGATACCTACTCGCTGCTGGGCACCAGCCCCGAGCAGCCCAAGCCGCCGCAGAACGTTGGCGCCAACGCGGCCCCGGCCGACCTGCGCTACTTCGGTGTGCAGACCTACCCGGTCCCGGCCGGCTACTGCGGCGCCGAGGACTCGTTCGTGATGGCCTTCGCCATCAACACCTGGGACCGTCAGTCGCACGTCAACGTGATCGAGTATGACGTCTATCTGGACACCAACAGCGACGGCGCGCCCGATTACGTGGTCTTCAACTTCGACGCGTCGCTCTCCACCTCGTTGAGCGATGGGCGTAACGTCACCTGGGTGGTCGACCTGGCCACAGGCGCGTCCGACGCGTGGTTCTTCACCGGCCACAACACCAACAGCGGCAACACCGTGTTGACGTTCTGCGCCGACCAAATCGGCATGGATGCCAGCGACCTGTTGGCGACGTCGATGAACGTCGATGTCTATGCCTTCGACTGGTACTACCGTGCCGGCGCTATCGACGCGATCGAGGGCATGAACGTTGTGCCGTTGGGCGAGCGCTATCTGACCCTCTTCCAGGGCGGCGATGTGGGCTACACCACGTTGCCGGCGCGCTCGACGCGCACCGCCTTCGGCATCATCGACTTCGGCGACCAGTTGAACGAGACCGAGACGGGTGTGCTGTGGCTCTACGGCCCCGGCGCGCCCAACGAGGTCCGCACCTGGGAGCTTCAGCCGTAACGGTTGACGATGGGGTAAGAAAATGAGACCGCCGGTCATCTAGATGGCAGAGCGGACAGCAAGAACGCTTCTCATTTTCCTCCTCCTCCTGTAGCAAGACGCCGCGCCCAACTCGATTGGGCGCGGCGTTTTTGCTGGCTACGATTCCGGTAGATCTACGAAGAGATCGGCTTCGAACAATTCCTAATTCCCCAGCGCCTGGTCAATGTCGGCAACGATGTCGTCGATGTGCTCCAGCCCAACGGAGACGCGGATCAGGCCGGGGGTGATGCCTACCATGCGGCGCTCGCCGTCGGTCAGGGCGCTATGGGTGGTGCTGGCCGGGTGGGTGACGGTCGTGCGCGCGTCGCCCAGGTTGGCGACGATGTCGCACATCTTCAGCCCGTCCAGGAAACGCCGCCCGGCCGGCAGCCCGCCGCTGACCTCGAAGGTGACGATGCCGCCGCCGGCCGACATTTGTCGCCGCGCCAGCGCGGCCTGCGGGTGCGACGGCAGGAAGGGATAGCGCACCGTCTCCACGCCCGCCCGCCGCGACAGCCACTCGGCCAGGGCCAGGGCGTTGGCGCAGTGGCGCTCCATGCGCAGCGGCAGCGTCTCCAGCGACTGGCTGAGCAGCCAGCTATTGAAGGGCGACAGCGTCGGCCCCGTCTGCCGCGCGAAGTGGGTCAGTTCGTTGACCACCAGCCGGTCGCCCAGAATGACCCCGCCGATGGTGCGCCCCTGGCCGTCGAGGAACTTGGTCGTCGAGTGGACGACGAGGTCCGCGCCCAGCGCCAGCGGATGCTGGATGACGGGCGTGGCGAAGGTGTTATCGACCACCATCAAAACGTTGCGCTCGCGGCACAGCGCCGCCACCCAGGCCAGATCGACCAGCGTCAGGCCGGGGTTGGAGGGCGTCTCCACCAGGCACAGGCGCGTCTCCGGCCGGAAGAGGCCGGGCCACGTCTCGGTCAACTCGCAGTCGGCGTAGCTGTGGGCGATGCCCCAGCGCGGCAGGATGGTCGTCAGCAGCTGGTGCGTGGCCCCGAAGAGCGAGCGCGAGGCCACGACGTGGTCGCCGCTGTTGAGCAGCCCGGCCATGATGGTGAAGAGCGCGGCCATGCCCGACGCCATCGGCAGCCCCGCCTCGGCCCCCTCCATGCCGCATAGCCGCGCCACCAGTTCGGCGCTGTTGGGGTTGTCCCAGCGCGTGTAGACGTAGCCCGGCTCCTCGCCGCCGTAGATGGCGCGGGCCTGGTCGGCGCTGTCGAAGGTGAAGCCGGAGGCCATGTAGATGGGCGTCACCTGTTCGCGGTAGTGGCTGGCGCGGGCGCGGGTGCGGATGATGCGGGTTTCGGGGCGGGGGCGGCGGTTGTCGGCGGGCATGGGCTGTCTCCTGCGGTTGGTTTCGGCCGGCGGCAGCGATTAGGACCGCCAGCATCACCCTATTGTAACCCTGTGCAGCCGCAATCGAACATGGCTGGCACAGATTGGTGGGCAATCGCACGCTCCCTGTGGCGCGATGCTCCCTGTGGCGCGATTCTCCCGAATCGCGTTCCCACGTCGGTGAAGAAGAGCGATTCGGGAGAATCGCGCCACGACGTCGGTGAAGAAGAGCGATTCGGGAGAATCGCGCCACGACGTCGGTGAAGAAGAGCGATTCGGGAGAATCGCGCCACGACGTTTGATAGCGTCAGGCAATCGTCAGGTTGTCGCCCTTGCCAGCAGGCGGGGTTGTGGCTATAGTGCCCATGATGGCAGACACCGTTCCCCTTTCCGCCGCCTGGCGCACCGACACCGGTCTGGTGCGCGGCCACAACGAGGATTTCGTCAAGGTCTACGAGCCGGCCACGGAGGACGAACGCCGTCGCCACGGCGCGGTCTACATCGTTGCCGATGGCGTGGGCGGGGCCGACGCCGGCGAGGTGGCCAGCGAGTATGCCAGCGAGCAGACGCTCCAGCACTACCTGGCTGCCGACGGCCGCGCCGATTGGGGCAAGCGGCTTATCGACGCCATGCAGGCGGCCAACACCGACCTGCGCCGCCTGGCCGCCGGCCGCGACGACAGCCGGCGCATGGCCACGACGATGGTCGCCGCCGTCATCCAGGATGGCCACGCTTACATCGGCAACGTCGGCGACAGCCGCGCCTACCAGTGGCGCGAGGGGCACCTGGAGCAGATCAGCCGCGACCAGAGCCTCGTCGCCCGCCTCGTCGAAGAGGGCGCGCTGACGCCGGAAGAGGCCGTCCACTACCCCTACAAGAACGTCATCCTCTACAGTATCGGCTCCGAGAAGCGCCCACCCATCGACCTGTACGAGATCGTCCTGGAGCCGGGCGACCTGCTGGTGCTCTGCTCCGACGGCCTGACGCGACACGTTGAAGACGGCGAGATCGCCGCCATTGCCGGCGACGAGCGGCCGGACGTGGCCGCCGATATCTTGGTTCGGCTGGCCCGCGAGCGCGGCGGCGAGGACAACATCACCGTGGCCATCATCCAGCACGGCGAACGACTGGAGGAGAGCACCCGGCCCACGGCGCGGCTGGCCACGGCCACGGTCAGCGCCACGGCCGATGCGCCCACAGCGCCCATCCCCGCCCCCGCGACTGTGCCCCCGCCTGGGCCGCGCGTCGCCATGCCAGTGCCCGCCGCCACAACACGGGAGCACTCGCGCAGCCTCTGGCCGCTGACCTTCGCCCTGGCGGCGATCATGGTCGTGCTCATCCTCGTCCTCTGGGTCGTCGTCCAGCGCGCCACGACCATCTAGCGCTCCCTACCCCCCGTGCCTGGCACTTTCTGAAGTGCCTGGCACGTTCTTATGCATTCTCCAGGAAAGTGCGACGCACTGCGGAAAGTGCGACGCACTGAAAGCACGACTTTGACGCGCCCGCCAAGACCCCCTACAATAGTGGATCAATATGACAAGTGTACTACGTATTCTGCCCCTGGGTGGGCTGGGTGAGATCGGCAAAAACATGACCGCCTTCGAGTATGAGGACGACATCCTCATCGTCGATGCCGGCGTCATGTTCCCCGAAAATGACATGCTCGGCGTCGATCTCATCATTCCCGATTACCACTACCTGATGGAAGAGGATCGCCTCTCCAAAATCCGTGCCATCCTCATCACTCACGGCCACGAAGACCACATCGGCGCGTTGCCGCACATGATCGAGGACATCCGCGCACCTATCTACGCCACGCCGCTGACGCTGGGCCTGATCGAGGCCAAGCTGCGCGAGGCCCGCCGCCTGGACGACATCGAGCTGGTCTCTTTCCGCGCCGGTGAGGTGCTCCAGATCGGCCCGTTCAAGGTCGAGCCGTTCCACGTCGCCCACAGCATCCCCGATTGCGTCGGTTTTGGCATCACCACGCCGGTCGGCCTGGTGGTGCATACCGGCGACTACAAGTTCGACCACACGCCTATCGACGGTTGGCCGCCTGACTTCGCCAAGCTGGCCGAATTCTCGCAGCGCGGCGTGCTGGCCCTGCTGGCCGATAGCACCAACGCCGACCGGCCTGGCTGGACGGAGTCGGAGATGGACCTGGCCCAGGGCTTCGAGGACGTTTTCCGCACCGCCCCCGGCCGCATCATCGTGGCCACCTTCGCCTCGCTCATCTCGCGCGTGCAGATCGCCGCCGCCGCGGCCCAGAAGTTTAACCGCAAGATCGCCATCGCCGGCCGCTCCATGCGCGACGCGGTCAAGATCGCCCGCAAGCTGGGCTATCTGGAAGTGCCCGACGACCTGATCATCGACATCAGCCAGGCCGTCACCCTGCCGTCCAGCCGCGTCGTCATCATGGCCACCGGTTCCCAGGGCGAGCCGTCGGCCGTGCTTGGCCGTCTGGCGCGCGGCCAGCACAAGCAACTCAGCATCCAGGAAGGCGACACAGTCATCTTCTCGGCCCACCCCATCCCCGGCAACGAGGAACTCATCTACCGCACCATCAACCAGCTTTACCGGCGCGGGGCGACGGTGCTCTATGACCGCATCGCCAAAGTTCACGTCTCCGGCCACGCCAGCCGCGAGGAGATGAAGCTGCTGATCAACCTCATCAAGCCGGTTTTCCTGATCCCCATCCACGGCGAACTGCGCCACCTGAAGCTGCACGCCCAGATCGGCCAGACGCTGGGCATTCCCGCCGAGCGCATCGCCGTGGTCGAGAACGGCACGCCCATCGACCTGACGCCCTACAGCATGAACGTGCGCGACCGGCTGCCCGGCGGCTACGTCTTCGTCGACGGCTCCGGCGTGGGCGACATCGGCTGGGCGGAAGTGCGTGACCGCGACCGGCTGGCGCAGGCGGGCTACTTCTTCGCCGCCGTGCCCACCGACGGCCGCGGCGGCCTGGCCGGCCCGCCCCAGCTCAGCACGCGCGGCTTCGTCAACGAAGCCGAGGCGACCGAGTTGCTGCTGGAGGCCGAAAAGCTCATCGCCCGCACGGCGGCCGAGGCCCAGCGCGAAGGCCGGCCCATCTCCGCGTCACAGATCGAGAACGCCCTCAGCCGCTATCTCTATGACGAGACGCGCAAACGGCCGGTGATTGAGGTCGTTGTGGTGTAGGGGGCAGTGGACAGTGGACAGTGGCCAGTAGGTCAGTGGACAGGTACAGACCGCCGACTACAATGACCTACTGCCCTACTGCTCCCTATCCCCTAATCCCTACCCCCTAGCCCCTACTCACCGATAAAGGACGCGCGTCTCCAGCGGAGCGCGCGTTTTTTGTCGCGCTTCGGCGGGGTAGCCCAGGGTGATCAGGCCCTGCGGCTGCCAGTCGGCCGGCAGGTCGAGCGTCCGGCGGACGACGCCGGCGCAGAAGAGCGGCGCGCACAGCCAGCATGCCCCCAATCCCAGCGCGTGCGCCGCCAGCAGCAGGTTCTGCCCGGCCATGGCCGCGCTCTGGACGGCCATCGTCGCCTCGTGGCCGCTGCGGCGGGCGTCGAGGTAGGCGTCCATGTCGGCCAGGGTCAGGCAGAGCAGGACGAGCGCCGGCGCGCTGCTGATGCGGGCATAGGCGCGGTCGGCGTCGCGGGCGATGGCTTCGGCCGGCAGCCCATCGGCGGCCAGGTCGTGGCGCAACTGCGCGCCCATCGCCGCCGCCAGCCGCGCCCTGGTCGCGCCGTCGGTCATCACGACGAAGCGCCACGGCTGGCGGTTGTGGGCTGACGGAGCCTGGGTGGCCGCCGTCAGCAGGCGATCGATGATCTCCGGCGGGATGGGCTGGCCGGTGTAGCGGCGGATGGAGCGGCGGCTGAGGAGCAATTCCAGCGGGTCGGTCATGCGCCCGATTGTAGCCGCTAGAAGCAAAGAAGCCCTGCCGGGACAGCAGGGCTTTTTGCGGGAAGAGGAGAAAAAGGAGGACTATTTGTGTTGCCGAATGATGTCGTTATCATACGGGCAATGACACCTTTTGTCGCGCAAGCGGGATACAGCCGCAGTGTAAACTGGTTTACACCTGGCCCGGCCGGGGGGCGCGCCCACGACCGATGAGCGCCGCCTGCCCCAACTGCGGCAAGCCCGTGCTGCCGATCGACACCACCTGCTGGCACTGCGGCTACGCCCTGCCCAAACGGCCGAAGGCCCCGCCGCCCGCCCGCGCCCCACGCCAGACCCCGGCTGCCGGGTCTGTCTCGGCCGCTGAGTCGGCCGCGGCCGATTATGACCTGCGCGCCCTGGCCATCTATGGCCTGCTGACGGTAGCCGTCGTCGTGGCACTGTGGCTGGTCATGCGCGCCCTGGGGCAGCAGCCGGTGCTTGTGCGCAGCGCCGCGCTGGCCGGCGGCGACTGGGTGTCCGTCACCGACGCGGATTTGCGCTACACCCTTAGCCTGCCCGCCGGCTGGCAGTGGCTCGACGTGGGCTATCGCGACCAGGAGGCGTTGCTGGCCGCGGTCATCAAGCGGCAGGGCTACGTCGCCCAGGCGCTCGACCCGCTCGGCCAGGCCGCCGGCGACGTGGCCACGCTGGCCGTGGCCGCCAACACGCGCGATCTGAACGGCCCCGATCCGATCCCCTTCGTCGTCGTCGGCCGCAGCGAACGCCTGGCCAACCTGTCGCCGGAGGACGCCCTGGCTCTGCTGGCCGGGCGCGACCCGGCAGTGGCGGAAACGGCCATCGACCGCCATCTGGCCGGGCAGCCACAGGCGCGCTTCGACCTTCTGGACTCCGCCAATAGCTACCAGTGCCGCCACCTCTTCGTGGCCGACGCCGGCGCGGGCGGTTACCTCGTAGCCGCCTGCGCGCCGCCGGCCGAATACGGCCGCCTGCGGTCGACGCTGGACGCAATCCTCGACAGCTTCCAACTGCTACAGCGCTGATTCGGCTATAATGAGCCGTATGACCGCCCTCGAACTGCCGGACGACGCCATCCGGATCATTGACCATACCGCCGACTGGGCGCTGCGCGTTCGCGCCGGCGACCTGCCCGAGTTGTTCCGCCGCGCCGCCGTCGGCATGGCCCGGTTGCTGGCCGGCGACCTGGCAGCCGTGCCGCTGGATGAGACGCGGACGCTGGCCGTGGCCGCCGACGACGCCGAGGGGCTGCTGGTGGAGTGGCTGGGCGAACTGGCCTACTGGGCCGAGCGCGACGGCTTCGTCGCCCCGCAGGTCGAGTGGGAGGCGTTTTTGCCCACGTCCCTGGCGGCGACTGTCCGCGGCGGCCGGCCGGCCGAACTACAGAAACATATCAAGGCCGTCACTTACCACGATCTGGCCATTCGCCCCATCGGCGACGGCCTGGAAGCGACCATCGTCTTTGACGTGTAGCCGCCCGGCTCTGGCCGGACGGCCGAGGAGAACCGCATGAATCAGTCGGACTTCAAGCGCATTTCGCCCTACCTGTACGAGATTCCGCGCTCGTACCGCGGGGACATGCGCGCCCCGGCGCGCTTCTACGCCGATGCCGAACTGCTGCAACAGGCCCTTGGCGACAAGAGCCTCGACCAACTGGTCAACAGTGCCACGTTGCCCGGCATCGTCGCCTACGCGCTGGCCATGCCCGACATCCACCAGGGCTACGGCTTCCCCATCGGCGGCGTCGTCGCCACGGAGACGCCCGACGGGGTCATCTCGCCCGGCGGCGTGGGCTACGACATCAACTGCGGCGTGCGGCTGCTGGGCACGCGCCTGAGCCGTGAGGACGTGGCTCCCTACCTGGACGATCTGGCCACGCAGCTCCAGCGCAACTGCCCCCACGGCGTTGGCCGCGGCGGCGCGTTCACCCTCAACCGCAAGGAGATGGCCGAGGTCGTCCGCGAGGGCGCGCGCTGGGCGCTGAAGCACGGCTACGCCACGGAGATGGACCTGGAGCGCACCGAGGAGAACGGCCGCATCGCCGGGGCCGACCCCGATAAGATCGGCCCGCGCGCCTATGAGCGCGCCGCCGACCAACTGGGCACGCTGGGCGCGGGCAACCACTTCATCGAGGTCGATGTCGTCGATGAGGTCTTCGACGAGACGGCCGCGGCGGCGATGGGTCTCTTCCCCGGCCAGATCGTGGCCCAGATTCATTGCGGCTCGCGCGGCTTCGGCCACCAGGTCTGCACCGACTACGTGGCCCGCTTCCAGAAGGTCGTCCACAAGTACGGCATCACGCTGCCCGACCGCGAACTGGTCTGCGCGCCGCTGAACAGCCCGGAGGGGCAAGATTACCTGGCGGCCATGAAGGGCGCGGCCAACTTCGCCTTCTGCAACCGCCAACTGCTGACCCACCTCATCCGCCGCAGCTTCGACGAGACCCTACGCGGCAAGGTGGCCAATGCCGCCGTCTACCAGGTCTACGACATCGCTCATAACATGGCCAAGATCGAAGAGCACGAGGTCGACGGCCGGCGCATGTCGGTCTGCGTCCATCGCAAGGGGGCCACGCGGGCGTTCGGCCCCGGCTCGCCGGTGCTGCCGGCCGTCTACCGCGACATCGGCCAGCCCGTCCTCGTGCCCGGCTCGATGGGCACGGCCAGCTGGGTGCTGGTGGGCACGGAGGGATCGATGGCCCAGAGCTTCGGCTCCACCTGTCACGGCGCGGGGCGCATGATGAGCCGGTCGCGGGCCAAGCGGGAAGTTCAGGGTGGCGAGTTGCGTCGCGAACTGGAGAGCCGCGGCATCCGCGTGCGCGCCGGCAGCCTGGCCGGGCTGGCCGAGGAAGCGCCGGAGGCCTACAAGGACGTCGATCGGGTCATCGAAGTCGTTCATGGCGCGGGCATCGCCCGCAAGGTCGCTCGCCTGGTGCCGGTGGCCGTGGTGAAGGGCTGAGATGGACGCCCGCCGCGGGCGCTTGCGCCTGCCGCGCCTGCCGTTCGGCCGGCAAACGCCGCTGCCGGCCGCGCCGCGCAGGGCGCTCATCCTCCAGCCCTGCTGCCTAGGGCGCGTCATGCGCACGACGCCGCTGCTGGCGGCGCTGAGCGAGGCCTTCCCCGACGCGCGCTTCGACTGGGCCATCAGCGATTGGGCGCGGCAGGCCGTCAGCAGCAACCCGCGCGTCACGCGCCTGCTTCACGTTGGCGGCGGCAAGCTGGCCGCGGCCACGCGCGCCGAACTGCGCGCTCTGCTCGACGACATCCGCGCCGAGACCTACGACACCTGCTTTATCCCCGACCTCGACGACAGCGTGGCCGCGCGCCTGGCGCAGGAGGCGGACGTGCCCCAGCGCGTCGGGCTGAGCGCGCGGCGATTGCGCGAGCTAACGCTGGCCGTCGCCCCACCGCCGGGCGAGCGGCGACAGGCGCGCCTGTCCCTGGCGCTGGCCGAAGCGGTCGGCGCGCCGCCGGCAGTCGTCAACGCGGCCCAGATGGAGTTTCACCCGCCCGACACCGACCGGACGGCCGCTGCCCGCTGGCTGGTGGAGGAGTTCGACTGGTTGGGCGACCGGCCGTTGGTGGTCATGCACCCCGGCGGCGGGCGCAACCCGGCGGGCACAAACCTCGACAAGCGTTGGCCGGCGGAGCGCTTCGCCCGGCTGGGCAACTACCTGATGCGCGCTGTGGGCGCGCGCATCGCCCTGGTGGGCACGGCCGAGGAGCGCCCGCTGGCGGCGCAGGTGGCGGGCATGATTTCGCTCAGCGCGACCGAGCGGGCGGCGGCCAACCGCGCCGGCAAGATCGGGCTGGGGGAACTGGGGGCGCTGTGCGAACTGGCCGCGCTCTACGTCGGCAACGACGTCGGCTCGACCTACGTCGCCGCAGCCACGGGCTGCCCCACGCTGGCCGTCTACGGCCCGACTGACCCGGCCGTGTCCGCGCCCTACATGGTCAACGGGCGCGTGGCCACGCTGTGGCAGCCCTACGAGGGAGCCTTCAGTTGGGCCAAGGGCGCGACGGTGGAGATGGCTGCCGCCGCGGCCGAGGCGCTGCTCGTGCCGCAGGCTTCGCCACGGGCCTAGCCCGCCCGCCGCCCCGCTTCGCTTTCAGTCAGCTTCGCCTCCAGCGCCTTGAGCGCTTCCTCCAACTGCGCGCTGCGGAAGTTGTTGCTCAGGTCGCCGTGGGTGCGCTCGAAGACAGCCCGCAGCGCGTCGGTGCGCCGGCGCAGCCCGCCGGTGATCTGGTCGGCGAAGTCGAACGTCACCAGGGTGCTGTAGATGTGGTCCATCGCGTCGAGCAGGCGCGAGGCCTCGGTCCCCTGACCGCGCCGCAGCAGGTCGAGGATGCGCCGGCGCATCTCGCTGGCCGCCTCGGCCAGGCCATTGAGCCAGGTGTTGTCCTCCGCGCCGAGTTGCTCCGGCGTCGGCAGCGCCCGATCGCGCACCAGGGCATAGACCAGGTTGGCCTCGACGAACTCCTTGATGGCGTCCTGGGTGTAGCCGGCAAAGTACAGGTCGGGGTGGGGGCGCACGCCGGCGACGAGGTCATCGGTGGCCGCGCGCGCTTCGGCCAATAGCGCCTCGGCCGTGTCCCACTCCTCGCGGTGGATGGCGCGGATGGAGCGGGCGCACAGGGCGATGAGGCTGCGCGAGCGCTGGTAGGCGGCGTCGCGCGCCGCGTCGATCTGCTCCATGTGGCGGCGAATGGTCTCGGCGATCTGATCGAGTTGTTCCATGAGGGTCGTGCCTTGCCTGCGGCCGGCTAGGAGCCGGATTTGCCGTCGTCTTCGCCCTGGAAGCGGAAGAAGTCGTCGGCCAGATTGGTGCGGTGGGGGATGCGAATCTCGCCAAACTGCCGCTCGAAGTTGGCCAGGTTCTGGCCCAGGGCGGCGTGGAGCAGCTTGGCGTGAATAGGGCTGATGATGATGCGCGCCGTCAGCGTGCCGCGCGGCGTGCGCGGCAGCACCTGGGCGAAGTCGATGACCATCTCCGCCGGGGTGAAGTTGATGAAGGCCACGTTGGCATAGACGGCCTTCAGTTCCTTGGGCAGGTCGATGCTGATGCGCGTCGGCTGTGCCTGGGGGGTGTCGGATGTGTTGTCGGACATTGGTCTCTCCGTTAGCCCTTTACCGAACCGGCTAACAGGCCGCGGATGAAGTAGCGACCCATGATGATATAGACGATGAGCGTCGGCACGGCGGCGATGATGGCCCCGGCCATGACGACGTTCCATTCCTTGATCTGGCTGCCGGACAGGTTGCGCAGGGCCACCGTGATCGGCTGAAGCTCCGGCTTCTGCAGCGTCGTCACGGCGAAGAGGAACTCATTCCAGATGTTGGTGAACTGCCAGATGATGACGACCACGAAGCCGGGCAGGGACAGGGGGAAGAGGATGTAGCGATAGATGCCGAAGAAGCCCGCCCCGTCGATGCGCGAGGCCTCGACCATCTCGTTCGGCACTTCGGTGTAGTAGTTGCGGAAGATGAGCGTCGTGATGGGGATGCCATAGACCACATGCACCAGGATCAGCCCCCAGAGTGAGCCGCCCAGGCCGACGCGGGCCAGAGTAATAGTCAGGGGCACCAGCACCGCTTGATAGGGGATGAACATGCCGAACAGCATCAGTGGGAAGACGACGTTGGCGCCGCGGAACTTCCACTTGGATAGCACGTAGCCGTTCATCGACCCCAGCATAGCCGAGATGATCGTCGCCGGGATGGTCAGCTTAAAGCTGTTGAGCAGGTTCGGGGCCAGCCCGCGCAGGCCCTTCTCCGGGATGCCCGACCAGGCGGCGCGGAAGCTCTCCAGGTTCAATCCCTGTGGCAGGCTCCACAGTTTGGAGAGGTCCTGCACCTCGGCAAACGTCTTCAGGCTGCTGCTCAGCAGGACGTAGACCGGGATCAAGAAGATGAGCGCGAACAGCACCAGCAGGGCATAGACGGCCGCGCGCGCCGGGTTGAAGCGGGCGGTCATAGTTCTACCTCCTGGCGGAAGCTATAGATCAAATAGGGAATGATGACCAGGGCGACCATCAGCAGCATGATGACGGAGATAGCCGCGCCCTGGGCATAGTGATTGCCCTGGAAGGTGGTCTCGAACATGAAGATGCCGGGCACGTCGGTGGCGAAAGCCGGGCCTTTGCCGGTCATGGTATAGATGAGGTCGAAGATTTTGAGCGAAATGTGCCCCAGAACGATGAGGGCGCTGAAGGTGATCGGCCGCAGCAGGGGCATGACGATGTGGCGATAGACGCCGATGCCGCTGGCGCCATCGACGCGCCCCGCCTCGCGCAGGTCGTCGGGAATGGCGCGCAGGCCGGCCAGGTACATGGCCATCGTGTAGCCGATCATCTGCCACGCCGCGGCGATGAAGACAGGGATAAGGGCGACGTGGAATGGGCCGATGGCCGTGGGGTCGGTATACCAGCCCCACTTGAGATGCTCCAGCCCCAGCTGACCGAGCAGGGCGTTGATGCCCCGCGGCCGCGACTCTGTGCCCGGCGCGAAGATCCATTGCCAGACCACGCCGGTGACGACAAAGGAGATGGCCATGGGAAAGAGATAAATCGTGCGGAAGATACCCTCGCCCTTCACCTTCTGATCGAGCAGGATGGCCAGCAACAGGCCGAAGCCGACACACAGCAGCAGGAAGAAGATCGTAAAGAAGAAGGTGTTCCACAGACCGGTGTAGAAGCGCGTCGCGGCGATACCCCCGGCCACGCGCGAGAACAACTGGCGGTAGTTGTCCAGGCCGACGAAGGTGTAGTCGGGCTGGATGCCGTCCCACTTGGAGACAGAGACCAGGCCCGTCCAGCCGATGAAACCATAGACGAAGATCGCCAGCAGGATGATGGAGGGCAGGATCATCGCGAAGGCGATCCAGCGTTCGTGGCGCGCATTGCTGTTCATGAAGGCACCTTGGCGATAGCGAAGTCAAGAGCGCCGCCGAATTGCTCCGGCGGCGCTCGTTGGGCCTATTCGCGGTTACTGGCCACAAACACCGGCATCGACGCACGCCTGGGCCATGCCGGCCTGGGCCGCGGCGACATCGCGGTCAGTGACGAAGAGGGTCATGACATCGTTGAAAGCCGTCACCCAGCCCTCAGACGCGGCCGCGCCGTGGGCCAGGCTGGGGGTGATCTCGTTGCTGGCGAAATCGTCCATCGCCGACTGCAGGTAGGCGTCGTAGAGCGAGCGATCGCTGTCGCTGCGCGGCGAGATCGAACCCTTCAGCGGGTTGAAGGCATCCTGACCTTCCTTGGAGCCGGCCAGGGTCAGCCACTTGATCGCGTTCTCGCGGTGCGGGGCGTTCTGCGGCAGGCTGAAGGTGTCGGACAGCATCATGAATGTGCCTTCCGTGCTGGGGGAGGGGGCATAGCCGTAGCCCTCGCCCGGAGCCAGGCCGATGGACGTGAAGTAGCCGTTGGCCCAGTCGCCCATGACGGTCATGGCGGCGTCGCCATCGGCCACCATCTGCGCCGCCTGGTCCCAGGATAGCGCGGCGTGGTCTTCGTTCACGTAGTCCAGCATGTGGGCAAAGGTCTCCAGCGCCGTGGTAACCTCAGCGCTGTTCCAGTCCGTCTCGCCCGTCCACAGGCCCCGGTAGCCGTCCGGCCCCAGGGTGCCCAGCAGGACGGTCTCGAGCAGTTGGGTCGAGGCCCAGATGCCGTTGTCGCCCAGAGCCAGCGGGGTCACACCGGCGGCCTGCAGCGTTTCCGCGGCGGCGAAGAAGTCATCGAACGTTTTCGGGTATTCCAGGCCGTTGTCGGCGAAGAGTTGCGGGTTGAACCAGGCGACGTTGGAGCGGTGGATGTTGACCGGCACGCTCCAGATCTCGCCGTTATAGGAGAGGATGTCGATGACGTCCGCGGGGTAGACGTCCATCCAGCCGTTCTCTTCGAAGATGAACGTGACCGGTTCCATCTTGTCGGCGACGACCCAGGTATCGATCAGCTCGTGGCCGGCATGAACCTGGAACGAGTCGGGCGGGTCGCCGGCCTGCATGCGCGTGGCCAGGACGGCTTTCGCATTGGAGCCGGCGCCGCCGGCCACCGTCGCGTTGACGATCTCGATGTCGGGGTATTGCTGCTTGAAGACCTCGTACATCGCGTTCAGGCCGTCGGCCTCGCCGCCGGCCGTCCACCAGCTAAAGAACTCCAGCTGGTTGGCGCCTTCGGCCGGGGCGGCCTCTTCCTCCACGGGGGCGGCTGCTTCCTCGGTCGGCTCGGCCGCTTCTTCGGCCGGCGCTTCGGTCTCCGTCGTGGTTGTGCTGCCGCAGGCCACCAGGCTCAGGGCCAGGATGACCAGTAGGGTGGTCAACCAAAGTAGCTTCTTAGACATGACAGATTCTCCTCCAAATGGTAATGGGGTGTGGGTTCAGTGGTACCAAACGAGAGGAATAGCTGTGTCCTATGGCAGGTGTTCACCTCCTCCGTAGGCTATCGGCCGCCGGACTAAGTGGCAATCGCGGGAGGTTCCGGCCGGGAATCACCGGTGGGGGTGGACAGCGCGGTCGAGAACGTCGCGCGATAGGTTGGCGGCTATGGTTTACGGTCCCTACGGCGACATAGACAGTGTAGCATAGTTACCGGGCCAGGCCAAGAGGCGCGCCGCGGAAATAAAACGGGGCCGCACCGTTTGGCGCGGCGCGGCCCCGTTGGGGAGGATTGACGGACGCCCCGCGATGCCTAGCGATTGCGCGTCGCTACGTCGAAGATGACGGCCAACGCCAGAACGATACCGCGGATGATGTACTGGTAAGAGATGCCCAGGCCCATCAGGTTCATGCCGCTGGTCAGCGAAGCCATCACCAGCGCGCCGATGACCGCGCCCGTGACCCGACCGACGCCGCCGGCGGCCGACACGCCGCCGACGTACGACGCGGCGATGGCGTCCAATTCCCAGGCCGTGCCGGCGGTCGTCGTGGCCGATTGCAGCCGCGAGGCAAAGAGCATGCCCGACAGCGCCGCCAGCGCGCCCATCTGGCTGAAGACCAGGTAGGTGATGCGCTTGACGTTGACGCCGCTCAGTTCGGCCGCTTCCGGGTTGCCGCCGACGGCGTAGATGTGCCGCCCCAGGACTGTCTGTGTGGTGACGAATTGGTAGACGGCCAGAACGATGAGCACGACCACGAATGTCCACGACAGGCCGTTGTAGCCGGCCAGTACCCAGGTCAGCGCGCCGACGAGCAGGGCGGCGACAACGAGCTTCAGGATGAAGAGGTTGCGCGGCAACACCTCAAACCCGTAGGCGAGCTTGTTACGCCGGCCCTTCATTTCGTTATAGATAAAGAAGGCAATGGCGGCCAGACCCAGCAGCAAGGTCAGCAGGTGTTTGCCGGGCAGCAGTTCGCCGGGGATGTCGGGGATGAAGCCGTTGCCGATGGCGTTGAAGGCGTCGTTGGAGATGATGATCGTGCCGGAGCCTTCGGTGACGACGAGGATCGCGCCGCGGTAGATCAGGTAGCCGGCCAACGTGGCCACGAAGGCGGGGATGCCCAGTTGGGCGACCATGTAGCCCGGCAGCAACCCCAGCAGCGCGCCGAGGATCAGTACCGAGGGAATGACCACCCAGATCGGCAACCCCCAGAATGTCATGGCGATGGCCGTCACCGCGCCCAGGAAGCCCGCCAGAAAGCCGACTGACAGGTCGATGTGGCGGATGACGATGACCAGCGTCATGCCGATGCCCAGGACAGCGATATAGCCGAACTGGTTCAACAGATTGCTGAGGTTCCGGGAGGACAAGAAGATGCCATCGGTCAGGACGGCGAAGACGCCCCAGATGACGAACAGAGCGATGAACATGCCGTAGTCACGGATGTTCTGGCGCAGGACGCGGCGCAGGTCGCTCACGAAGTTGGAGCTTGGTTGCTTAGCGGGCATTTCATTGGCGACAGTCATTTTGGCCTCCCTAGTTCAGTGTTGCCAGTTGCATGATGCGTTCCTGGGTCGCTTCGGCGATGGACAGTTCGCCGGTGATTTCGCCGGCGGAAACGACGTAGACCCGGTCACTCATGCCCAGCACCTCCGGCAGTTCGGAGGAGATCATGATGATGCTCATACCTTGCTCCACCAATTGGTTCATCAAGGTATAGATTTCGAACTTGGCGCCCACGTCAATGCCGCGGGTGGGTTCGTCGAGGATAAGGATGTTCGGCTCAACAAAAAGCCACTTGGCCAGCGAGACTTTCTGCTGGTTGCCGCCGCTCAGGTTGCTAACCTTTTGCTGGATGGTAGGCGTCTTGATGTTGAGCGATTTCTTATAGTTGTTGGCGACCTGAATCTCGCGGTTGCCGTCGATCACGCCGCGACTGGCCAGGGAGCGCAGGTTGGCCAGGGTGGTGTTCTCGCGCACGTCCTGAATCAGAATAAGGCCGTTGCGCTTGCGATCCTCGGAGACGTAGGCCACGCCGGCGTTCATCGCCTGTTGCGGGTGGTGGAAGCTGGCTTTTTGGCCGTTGACCATCATATCGCCGTTGACCTTGTAGCCCAGGGGGTTGCCGAAGAGGCTCAGCGCCAGCTCGGTGCGTCCTGATCCCATCAATCCGGCGAAGCCGACGATCTCGCCGCGCTTAATTGTGAAGTGGTTGTTCTTGAGGATCGTGCGGTCGACGGCCGGGTCGAAGACGTTCCAGTTGTCGACTTCCAGCACCACTTCGTCGGAACGCTTGTGGGCGCGCGGCGGGTAGATGTTGTCGATCTCGCGGCCGACCATGTGCTTGATCATGGCCTGCTCGGTCACTTCGCCTTTCGACGCATCCAGGGTGATGATCGAGCGGCCGTCGCGGATGACGGTGACGGAGTCGGCAATGCGCATGATCTCGCGCAACTTATGGGAGATCATGATCAGCGTGACGCCCTGCTGCTTCAAGGTGCGCATTAGCTCAAGCAGGTTGTCGACGTCGTCCTCATTGAGCGCCGAGGTCGGTTCATCGAGGATGAGCAGACGAATATCACGGCTGAGCGCTTTGGCGATTTCGATCAACTGCTGTTTGCCGACGCTCAATTCAACGATCTTGGTCGCCGGGTTGACATCCAGTTTGACCTTCTGCAGCATCTCGCCGGCCCGGCGAATCGTCTCGTTCCAGTCGACGCGCGCCCCTTTGCGGATCTCATTGCCGAGGAAAATATTCTCGTAGACGCTCAGTTCGGGAATGAGGGCCAGTTCCTGATAGATGATGGCAATGCCCGCGTGCTCGCTGTCGCGAATGCTGTTGAACCGTTGCAGTTCGCCGTTAAGATAGATATCGCCGCTGTAGGTGCCGTGAGGGTAGACGCCACTGAGCACCTTCATTAAAGTGGACTTGCCGGCGCCGTTCTCCCCAACCAGGCAATGGATCTCGCCCTGCTTAACCGCGAAGCTGATGTTGTCCAGGGCCTTAACGCCGGGGAATTCCTTGGTGATGTTCCGCATCTCCAGGATGACGTTATCGCTCATATGCGGCTCCAATGATCGGGCGAATGTCCCTTGCGCCTGCCGGCCGCCCGCTTTCGCCAGGCTGGGATGAGTTGGATCGACCGCCGTGGGCGAGGGTTCTGCCCTCGCCCCACGGCGGCGGTGTCGCGCCCGGCGGCCTGGTGTGGCTGCCGGGCGCGGGCTAGGGAACGATGTTAGTCCAGGCCGGTGAACAGGTCGGCGCTGTAGTAACCGGAGTCGATCAGCGCTTCGACGACGTTGTCGCGCGTGACGGTGACCACAGGCGACTGGATGGCGGGCACGTCAATGACACCGTTGTTGTAGGAACCGGTGGCATTGGGCGCGTCGCCGGCCAGCAAGGCCACGGCGGCGGCGATGGCGTCATCGACCAGGGTGCGGACGTCCTTGAAGACGGTCATCGACTGCTTGCCGTCGATGATGTACTGCACCGACGCCTGCTCGGCGTCCTGACCGGTGACCAGGAAGCTGGTCACATCGGTGTCGGCGGCGAAGGCGTCGGCGATGGCGCGGGCCGTGCCGTCGTTCGGGGCCAGGATGAAGACGTCGCCCTTGTCCTCGGCCGGAGCCGCGGTCAGGTTCGCCTCAGCCAGGTTCTTGGCCGTGTTGAAGTCCCAGTTGGTCGTGACCTGGCCGATGATGGTGGCCATCTCGTCGCGGGTCAGTTCCGCCTTGTCCTGCAGGGCCACGGCCTCGCTGGAGTTGATGATGCGGAAGGTGCCGTCGGCGATCTTCGGCTGCAAGACACCCCAGGCGCCCTCGAAGAAGATGAAGGCGTTGTTGTCGGAGGCCGCGCCGGCGTACAGGTACAGCGGGTTGCCTTCGCCCTCGGCGTTATCGACGAGGAACTGCGCCTGCTGCGCGCCCACGGCGATGCTGTCGAAGGTGACGTAGTAGTCCACGGCGTCGGTGTCGCGGATCAGACGGTCGTAGGAGATAACCGCTACACCCGCGTCGCGGGCCACTTCAGCGGCGGCGGCGGCGGCGGTGCCGTCCTGCGGGGTGATGATCAGAACCTGCACACCCTTGGTGACCAGGTCTTCGACGTTGGCGCGCTCTTTGGCCGAGTCGCCCTGGCTGAAGAGGATCTCGACCTCGTAGCCGGCCTCTTCGAGGGCGGCGCGGAAGCGCGTCTCGTCCTGCACCCAGCGGGGTTCGTCCTTCGTCGGCAACACGATGCCGACCTTGCCGGACACTTCGCCGGCTGCCGGGGCCTCGCCGCTGCCCAGCGCGTCCAGGCCGGTGAACAGGTCGGCGCTGTAGTAACCGGAGTCGATCAGCGCGGCGACGACGTTGTCCTGGGTCACAGTGACCACGGGCGACTGGATGGCGGGCACGTCAATGACACCGTTGTTGTAGGAACCGGTGGCGTTGGGCGCGTCGCCGGCCAGCAGGGCCACGGCGGCGGCGATGGCGTCATCGACCAGGGTGCGGACGTCCTTGAAGACGGTCATCGACTGCTTGCCGTCGATGATGTACTGCACCGACGCCTGCTCGGCGTCCTGACCGGTGACCAGGAAGCTGGTCACATCGGTGTCGGCGGCGAAGGCGTCGGCGATGGCGCGGGCCGTGCCGTCGTTCGGGGCCAGGATGAAGACGTCGCCCTTGTCCTCGGCCGGAGCCGCGGTCAGGTTCGCCTCAGCCAGGTTCTTGGCCGTGTTGAAGTCCCAGTTGGTCGTGACCTGGCCGATGATGGTGGCCATCTCGTCGCGGGTCAGTTCCGCCTTGTCCTGCAGGGCCACGGCCTCGCTGGAGTTGATGATGCGGAAGGTGCCGTCGGCGATCTTCGGCTGCAAGACACCCCAGGCGCCCTCGAAGAAGATGAAGGCGTTGTTGTCGGAGGCCGCGCCGGCGTACAGGTACAGCGGGTTGCCTTCGCCCTCGGCGTTATCGACGAGGAACTGCGCCTGCTGCGCGCCCACGGCGATGCTGTCGAAGGTGACGTAGTAGTCCACGGCGTCGGTGTCGCGGATCAGACGGTCGTAGGAGATAACCGCTACACCCGCGTCGCGGGCCACTTCAGCGGCGGCGGCGGCGGCGGTGCCGTCCTGCGGGGTGATGATCAGAACCTGCACACCCTTGGTGACCAGGTCTTCGACGTTGGCGCGCTCTTTGGCCGAGTCGCCCTGGCTGAAGAGGATCTCGACCTCGTAGCCGGCCTCTTCGAGGGCGGCGCGGAAGCGCGTCTCGTCCTGCACCCAGCGGGGTTCGTCCTTCGTCGGCAACACGATGCCGACCTTGCCGGACACTTCCGCCGCCGGGGCCGCGGGCTCCTCAGCCGGGGCTTCGGTCGCCGCGGCTTCTTCGGCGGGGGTTTCGGTCGTAGTGGTGCCGCCGCAGGCCACCAGAATCATCATCGCCAAGGCGACGATCAACAGTAGAAACAATCGGGCGTTTTTCACGGAAACTAACCTCCAAAGTTGTTAGATCAACGAACAAACATAAGCAATAACCGAACACTCCGAGATTGTCAAGGATATCAAGCGTCCTTTGTCGTAGGCTCTCTTACTCTCTGACATCTCTCTACGGGTGGGGCAACTGTTCGGCTTGATCCACTCCACCCGGCGCTCGTCGAGCAGGTCGGGCGCGCCCGACCTGCTCGTTTGCGTTTGGCGTTAGTCGGTTCCGCGGGCCGGAACCGCTGTCACCTGACTAGTTGCCGAAGTTGATCGTGGTCGTGGCGCGGATGTCGTCCGAAGCGCTGCCGACCATGATGCTGCGCAGACCGGTGGCCTGCACCCAATCGTGGGCGTCAACCGACCAGTAGGACAGTTGGCGCGGCGCGATGTGGATGGTCACCACTTGCGTCTGGCCCTTCTTCAGCGACAGGCGCTCGAAGCCGACCAGTGCCTTCTCGGCCATCTGCACACCGGCCGGAACCTGGCCCGCGCCCAGATAGACCTGGACAACCTCATCGCCGTCCATCGGCCCCATGTTGCGGACGCTGACCTTCACATCCAGCCCACCATCGGCCGCGCGCGTGACCGTCAGTTTCCGCGAGTAGTTGAAGGTTGTGTAGGACAGGCCATGACCGAAGGCGAACAGCGGTGTCACGTCGTGCTTGTCGTACCAGCGATAGCCGACGAAGATGCCGTTGGTCGTGAAGTCGATGGTCTTGTAGTTGTGGTTGCTGACGCCCAGGAACCCAAGCTTGTAGACGCCGGGGTAGAGCGGGCAGTTGCCGTCAACCGGCGGGTTGCTGGTGATGATCGACGGGTTGCAGTTGGGGTCATACTGCGGGTAGGCGGTGGCGCTGGCCGGGAAGGTCACCGGCAGCTTGCCGCCGGGGTTGACCTTGCCCAACAGGATGTTGGCCGTCGCCACGCCGCCCATCTGGCCGGGATACCACATTTCCAGGATAGCCTTGACGCTGTTGACCCAGGGCATGAGCACCGGGTCGCCGGTGTTGAGCACGACCACCGTGTTGGGGTTGGCCGCGGCCACGGCGGCGATGACCTGGTCCTGATAGCCGGGCAGAGTCAGGCCGGCGGCGACGCTATTGCCGCCGCGGTCGCTGCCTTCAGTGCCTTCGTCATAGGCGAAGAAGATGACCTTGCTGGCGCCCTGTGCCGCCGCGACGGCCTCGTCGATCTTGGCCTGCTGCCATTCCGGGGTGATCCAGCGGAACTGGACCAGCAGCGGCTTGGCCGCCTGGGCATAGGCGCGCAGGTCGAGCGTGTGCGTCTCGCCCGCGGCGAAGGTGACGGTGTAGCTGCCCTGATGGAGCTTGGGGCTGTTGGGGTCGTGGGACTTGGCCGTCTGGGTCATCTTGTCCCAACTGGAAACGGATGCGCCACCGATGCCGCCGGCGATGCCGTAGGCGCTCAGGCTGATGCGCCGGTTGGGGTTGGTGGCCAGACCGTCCACGAAGAGCTGGGCGCTGTTCTGGTCTTTGACGAAGATTTTCAGCTGGTAGGAACCGGCCGTGGGCGCGGTGAAGGTCGCCTGCCACCGCCAGGCGGTGGCGGCGGGCAAGGTCGTGTTGACGTAGTTGACAGTCGCGTCCAGTTGGTCGGGCGCGCAGTTGGCGGCGCAGGGGGCCGGGGCGACGTTGTTGCCCGGCACGACGGTATCAATCTGGGTGCGCAGCCAGCCGTTCTGGCCGGCGAAGGGGGCCGGGGCGACGACGGCCGTGGCCGGCACGATGGCGCCGTCCAGGTCATAGCCGGGGACGTAGCTGAACTTGGCGTTGGTCTTCGCGCCGGCTACCAGCGCCGCGTAGGGGCTGATGACGTTGTCGTAAGGCGTCACGTTGGCGCTGCCGCCGCCGCCGATGTAGGGCGTGACCGCGGTCGGGCCCATGACGACGACGCCATTCTTGGCGCTGCGGCCAACCATTTCCTGGTTGCGAATCGGCAGGCCGTGTTTGATGTTCTTCAGCAGCACAGCGCCATTTTCGGCGACCGCTTCGGCGGTGGCGTAGCTCTCGGCCTTCAACGCTTCCTTGTCGGGGCGGGCCGGGTCGTAGGGCGTGCCGTTGGTGTAGTGCGAGCCGAAGGTCGTGCCTTCCAGCAGGCCGGCGTTATTCATCTGCTTGAGGATGCGGAAGATGGCCTGGTCGACGGCCGCCGACCACTGCGCGGCGGTGTAGGCCGGAACGTAGGGCAGGTCGTTGGTCAGGACGACTTCGGCCGTGCCGTTGGTAACCGCGGACTGCAACACCGCGTCGGCCCAGCCGTTGCCGGTGCTGCCGCTGGGCATGGCCAGGTCGAGGCCGTAGATCAGGTCGCTGCTGCGGTGCGTCGCGCCCCAGTCAGACATGTTGAAGCCTTCGAAGCCCCACTCGTCGCGCAGCATCTGGTTCTGGGTGAGGTCGTTGGAGCAGCCATAGACGTCGTTGATGCGGTTGTAGGAGCACATGATCGCCCCCGCGCCCGCCTCGACGCCGGCCTGGAACGCCTGCATCTCGCCCTCATAGAGCGTCTGCTCATCGACGGTGACGCTGGTCGAGTTGCGGCCATTCTCAAAGTCGTTCATGGTGAAGTGCTTCAGGGTGGCGATGAGGCCCTGGTCCTGAATGCCCAACACCTGCGGCGCGATCAGTTCGGCCATCAGGTACGGGTCTTCGCCCAACGTTTCGAAGTTGCGGCCGGCCGTGGGCACACTGACCTGATTCATCATCGGGGCCAGCAGCACGTCCTGGTTGGTGGCGCGGCCTTCCTTGCCCATCACCGCGCCGAAAGCATAGGCGTTCTGGCGGCTGAAAGACGCCGCCAGGCTGACCGGCGCGGGCAGCGCTGTCTCGTAATTGCTCAGGCGAATGCCCGCCGGGCCGTCAACCAGCCGCAACGGCGGAATGCCCAGCCGGGCCACACCGGGTACGGTGCCGGCCTGGCCCTGGCAGCCCTGAACGGACGGGCTGATGATGACTGTGGCGCAAGTGGTGTCGCTCGCGCCGTGGAGCATGGCCGTCTTCTCGGCCAGGGTCATCTGGCTGATGAGGGTCAACAGTTCGGCATCGGTCAGCGTGCCGCTGCCCCAGCTACTGGCGGCGGTGGCGGGGGCGGCCGACGGAACAACAATGATCGCGGCCAGAAGGCTGAGGGCCAGCACGCCCAGCAGCAGAATGCGCCGCAGTGATTTTCTATTCGAGGTCATGAGGTTCTCCGCTTGATGTGTGCAACAGCAACAGATTCGGAACAGGTCGGGACGGGGTGATCTCGGTCGGGCAGCAGCGGCGCGGGGCGCCACCGGTTTGACTTATGCTCGGCTACCTTCCATACGACTCCTTGAACGCCGGGATGATGATGGTCGGGCGAACGATTTACATTTTACGGATTGTTTACAAGTGTAAAATCGTCCGAAACGATGATTTGTGCGGCCGAGTTGACATTAGGTAAATATCTTTCGCCTAAGTGTTCCGGTATTTTGACCGTTCAAGTTGCCCAATCACGTATAATCCCGGTGTTGGGCAACTTTTAGCGCACGGATTGAGTGATGACGAAGTACATTGTAGAGACGGATCGCCTGTGGGTGACGCTGGACGATGCGCCCCAGGCCATCGAAGTGGGGTCGGTTGACTGGTTCGACTGGCTGGCCGAGAACGACCGCTTTATCTATCGCCACGAGACGACCCACTACACCGTTCGCCGCGAGAGCCGCCGCGGCCACTATTACTGGTACGGCTATCGCCGCCACCGCGACAAGCTGCGCAAGGTCTACCTGGGGCGCGCCGCTGACCTGACCGTGCCGGCGCTGGTTGCCGCCGGCGACCGGTTCAGGCAGGATGAGGCCGGCGATCCTTTCGTCGCGCCGGCGGCCGGGGACGGGCCGGACGGCGGCCCGCCGGCTGTGCCCGGCGACATGCCGCGCGTCATGATGAACTGGCTCATCCCGCCCGCGTTGCCGGAGAACGCCATCGACCGGCCGCGGCTGACGCGCCAACTGACGCGCCCCATCGTCCTCGTCACCGCCCCCAGCGGCTACGGCAAGACGACACTGCTCAACCAATGGCAAGACGCGCTGGGCGCGCCGGTGGTCTGGGTGACGCTGGACAACGATGCCAATACCGCCCAAACCTTCTGGGCGACTGTGTTACTGGCCTGGCAGAAGATCGAACCGGGCTACGAAGTGCCGCTGACGCTGCTGCAATCGCCCACGCCGCTGCCCGTCGAGCCGTTGCTGACGCTGTTTATCGACGAGCTGCGCCGCGCCCAGATCGAACACCCCGGCCGCCGGGTGGCCCTCATCATCGATAATTACCATCGCGCCCAGTCGGCCACGCTCGACGCCTCATTGCGCTTCTTTCTCGATCATCTGCCGCCCGACGTCCAGGTGCTTCTGGCCAGCCAGCAGCCGTTTCCGTTCGATTTGCAGCGCTGGCGCGGCAAAGGGCTGGTGGCGGAACTGTCGCAGGCCGATCTGCGGCTGACACCGGAGGAGGGCCTGGCCTATCTGGAGCGCCTGTCGCCCCTGACGCTGACCGAGCGCGAAAAGGTGTCGCTCGTGGTGCGGGTCGACGGCTGGCCGGCCGGGCTGAACCTGTTGCTGCTGGCCTTGCGACAACACGGCAACGTCCACGAATACGTGGCCACGTTCAGCGGCCACGACCGTTACCTGCAATCCTACGTGGCCGGCGAAATCCTGTCGCATCACCCGCTCGACCGGCGCGACTTCCTGCTGAAGACCTCCGTGCTGAAAATGCTAACCGGCCCGTTGTGCGACGCGCTGACCGGGCGCGATGATGGCCAGGCCACGCTGGAGCAACTCCACCAATCCAACCAGTTCATCACCCTGGTCGACGAGGCGCGGGGCTGGTATCAGTATCATGACCTCTTTGCCAAGGCGCTGCAGGACCAACTGCGCGCCGAGCAGCCGCAGTTGTTGCCCGAACTGCACCACCGGGCGGCGGTCTGGTTTCTGGACAACGGCCTGTTCTCGGAGGCGATGCGCCACCTGTTGCCGGCCGGTGAATGGCCGGAAGTAGCGCGGCTCATCGACCGGGCGATTCTGACCGAGTTGCATCGCGGCAGCGATCACCGCGTCCTGCGCTGGATGGAACAACTGCCCGATGACATCTATCGCAATCACAACTCCTTGCTGATCACCTACGCGCGCCTGGCGATCCCCAGCCTGCCCGCGGAGCAAGTGCTCAACCGCGTGGAGCGCATCGTCGGGCAGATCGGGGCCTTGCCGGAGACGGAGCGCAGCGCGGCCCAACGGGCGATGCTGCGCCGGGTTCAGCAGTGGCGGGCCAGCGGGGTCTGGCCCGCGGCCGAGGCCGACGACACGCTGTCACTCGGCATCGCCGGGTTGTGGCGCGTCATGAGCCTGCGCGAGCGCGCCTTTCGTCTGCCCATGGAGGGGGCGGAGACGGAGCGGGAGGAGCTGCAACGGGAAGCGCTGCGTCTGGCCGCGGCCGAGGGGTTGACCTTCTATGCCGTCATGAGCACCAGCGCATTGATGAGCATAGCCATGCGCCGGGGTGCGCTGTCGAAAAGCGAGGCGTTGGCCCACGACATGTTTCGCTGGTTGCGCGCCAACCTGAGGGCTTTGCCCGAATGCGCCAGTGTGATCGAGGTGGTATTGGCGCGCGTCTATCTGGCGCGCAATCAGCTGGCGCAGGCGCGCGCGGCGGTCGATCGCGCCGCGGCCATCGATCCCTATCCCACCAGCCTGAACGTCCCCTTTCTGTCCCACATGCTGCACGCCCACATCCTCAATGCTCAGGGCGACTGGGCCGGGGCGCGGGTGGCCATTCGGGCTGTGCGCGAGTTGCCGCCCTATGGCGGCCGCCAGATGATGAACGAACGCGACGCGGCGCTGCAAGAGGCGCTCATCCTGTTGCGGCAGGAGAATCTGCCGGCGGCCGAGCAGCTTTTGCGCTATGAGTTGCCGCCGCGCGCGCCGCAAGAGCCGGAGAAGGTGCTCTATATGGTTGCCTGGGCCGAACTTCAGTTGCGCCGCGGGCAATTCGCCGACGCCGAGGCCAGCCTGGCGCAGGCCGACAAAGCGCCTGGGGCAGTGCTCATCTACGCCGTCACGCCGCAACTGCTGCTGGCCCTGGCCTACTGGGGGCAGGACAAGAGCCGCAAGGCCCTGGACGCATTGCTGGCCGTCGTGCGCATCGCCGAGCCAGAGGACATGACCCGCCCTTTCCTGGATTGCGGCGCGCGGCTCATTCCCCTGTTGGCCTTCGCCGCCCGCGCCGGTTCGCTGAGCGTGGCCCAGCAGCGTTTTGTAACCAACCTGCTCGATACCTTGCGCGCCGCCCACCCCGACGCGCCGCCGCCGGCCGCGGCCGACCTCGACCGGCGCG
>ERZ724513.159-NODE-159-length-29518-cov-8.978651_pt1 | contig 29518 bp, 24 predicted proteins | sample MGYA00376046_ERZ724513 | MGnify/ENA primary metagenome ERZ724513 (study PRJEB28724, sample SAMN07190883) | activated sludge metagenome | isolation source: activated sludge of sewage treatment plant in Hong Hong | place: Hong Kong | collected 2016-03-17 ...
CTCGCCCTGCCCGAACTGGCGAGCGAACGGGTCGCTGGCCGCCGCGTCGCCATCTTCCGCGGCGACGGCGGCCGCGAACTGCTTGCCGCCACGCTGCGCGAACGCGGCGCCGCAGTCGATTGCATCGCCTGCTACCGCCGTTCCGGCCCGCCCGGTGGCGTCGCGCCCCTGCTCGCCGCCTGGCGTGCCGGCCAGCTTGATGCGCTGACCGTGTCGAGCAGCGAGGGCATGCGCTACCTGCTCGATCTGCTCGACGCCGAAGGCCGTGTTTACCTGCAAAAAACCCCGGTTTTCGTGCCGCATGCCCGCATCGCGGAAAACGCACGGGCCTCGGGGTTGCGCAAAATTATCCTTACCGATGCGGCGGATGCCGGCATCCTTGCTGGCTTGCTTGCTTATAATTGGCCGGCATGACACCTGACAACACGACTCCCCCTTCTCTGCCGGCGGCGCGCAAGCCGTCGCCGTCCGCGTCGCGCTTCGGCCCCTGGTTTTTCGTGGCCGTTGCGGCACTCGCGCTGGCGGGCTGGCAATGGTTCGAGACCCGCCAACGGTTTGCCGAAATCGAGCAGGAAACCAGCCGCCGCCTAGCCGAGGCGGATGCCGGCAGCAAGGAGGATCGCGGCGCGTTGAAACAGATGCGCGAGCAGATCGACGGGTTGCAGGGCAAGCTGGGCGCGGCCGATGCCCGGCTGGCCGAATTCCAGGCGCAGTCGGATGCGCTGCAGGCGCTCTACCAGGACCTCGCGCGCAGCCGTGACGAATCCGGCGTGCTCGAAGCCGAACAGGCGATCGCGCTGGCCGGACAGCAACTGCAACTGGCGGGCAATGTTCCGGCGGCGATTGTCGCCCTGCGCTCGGCGGAAGCCCGCCTCGCCCGCGTCGATCGCCCGCAGTTGCTGCCATTGCGCAAAGCGCTGGCCGCCGATCTCGAGCGCCTGTCGGCGTTGCCCGTGGTCGACCTGGCGGCGACCAACGCGCGGCTGGAGCAGGTTCTTTTGACCATCGACAAGTTGCCACTGGCGATGGACGTCCGGCCGCAGGAATCCCGCGAAAAACCGGCCGAGGCCGCGCAGTCACCCTGGTGGAAGCGCACCGGGAGCGAGATCTGGCAGGAACTGAAGGGGCTCGTCCGCATCCAGCGCTTCGACCGCGAGGAGGCGGTGCTGCTGGCGCCGGGTCAGAGCTTCTTCCTCCGCGAGAACCTCAAGCTGCGCCTGCTCAATGCCCGCCTGGCGCTGCTCTCCCGTGATCAGGCGACTTTCCGCGGGGAACTGAAGGCGGCGCTCGAAATGCTCGGGCGCCTCTTCGACGGCCGCGACAAGGGAGTTCAGGCGGCGCAGGCGACGCTGCGCCAACTGCTGGCGACCGAGATCGTCATCGCCTTGCCGGGCCTGAATGAGACCCAGACGGCCCTGCGCCTCCTGCGCAACGGCAAGGAGAAGAAGTGAAGGCCCTGTTCTGGATCCTCGCCCTGTTCGGGCTGGCGGTTGCCGTCGCCCTCGGCGCGCGGGTCAACGACGGCTATGTCCTGGTCGTCCTTCCTCCGCATCGCGCCGAAGTCAGCCTGAACCTTTTCATTCTGGCGCTGGTCGCCTTCGTTCTTGTCCTCTATGCGGCGCTGCGGACGTTGGCGCTGACCTTCGGCCTGCCCAGGCGGGCCAAGGAGTATCGGCAGCGGCGGCGGCGCGAGCGCGCCGGTCTGGTATTTCAGGATGCCGTGCGGCTGCTCTTCGAGGGGCGTTTCGGGCAGGCCATGAAGAAGGCCGGCGAGGCTTACGAGGCCGGCACTTTCCGCGGCGTTTCGGCCTTGGTCGCGGCGCGCGCCGCGCAACGCATGCACGAGCCGGAAAAGCAACGGGACTGGATGCGCCGGGCGCTGGCCGACGATCCGCGCAACGAAGCGGCGGCGCTGATGCTGGAAGCCGAGATGATGAACGAGTTGCGCCGCTTCGATGAGGCGCTGGCCGCGCTTGGCCGGTTTCAGGGCAAGCAGGGACGTCATATCGCCGCCCTGCGCCTGGAACTGCGGGCACGCCAGGGAACCGGCGACTGGGATGGCGTTGTCAAGCTCGCCCGCCAGCTCGAGAAGCGCGATGCCTTGCCGCCGGAAGTGGCGCGCGAGATCAAGACCGTTGCCCATCTCGAGAACATCCGCCGACGCCGTGCCGATGCCGGTCAGCTTCAGGATTACCTGCGGGCCGTTCCAGCCGTCGAGTACGGGCGTCGCGTGGTGCTGGCTGGCGCCCGGGCGCTGGTCGATCTGGACGCGTTACCGGTGGCGCAGAACCTCATCGAAAGCGCGCTCGACGGTTATTTCGAGGCGGGCTGGCAGCCCGAACTGGTGACGCTGTATGGTGGCCTGACGGGGCCGGGGCTGACCGCGCGGATCGCCCGGGCCGAAGACTGGTTGCGCCAGTATCCTGGCGAAGCGGGGCTGCTGCTGGCGCTCGGGCGCATGTGCATGAATCAGCGTCTGTGGGGCAAGGCACAGAGCTATATCGAAGCGTCGCTGGCGACCGAGGAAACCCGCGAGGCGCATCTGGCGCTTGCCGAACTCTGCGACAAGCTCGAGCGCAGCGACGAGGCCAACCGCCATTTCCGGGCGGCGGTAGGGCTTGAAGCGCACTGAGAAGTATCCGCCGGCGCTGAAGCTCAGGCCCAGTCGGCGGGTTGCAGGAATACCTCGTACAGTTCCGCTTCCGGGGTGCCGGCTTCCGGCTGCCAATCGTAGCGCCATTTAACGACGGGCGGCAGCGACATCAGGATTGACTCGGTGCGCCCGCCCGACTGCAGGCCGAACAGCGTGCCGCGATCCCAGACCAGGTTGAATTCGACATAACGGCCCCGGCGATAAGCCTGGAAATCGCGCTCGCGCTCGCCGTAGGGCACGTCGCGGCGCTGCGCGAGCACCGGCAGGTAGGCCTGGGTGAAGGCGTTGCCGACGGCCTGGGTCAGCGCGAAGCAGCGTTCGAAGCCGCCCTCGTTGAGGTCGTCGAAAAATACGCCGCCGACGCCGCGCGGCTCGTTGCGGTGCTTCAGGAAGAAGTAGTCGTCGCACCACTTCTTGTATTTTGGATAGACCTCGTCGCCGAAGGGCGCCAGCGCGTCCTTGCAGGTGCGGTGAAAATGGGCCACATCCTCGCGTCGACCGTAGTAGGGCGTCATGTCCATGCCGCCGCCGAACCACCAGACATCGTCCTCGCCTTCCTTGCTGGCGACGAAGCAGCGCACGTTCATGTGCGCGGTCGGGCAGTAGGGGTTGCGCGGATGCAGCACCAGCGAAACGCCCATCGCTTCCCAGGAACGCGCCGCCAGTTGCGGACGTACTGCAGTGGCCGAGGCCGGCAGCGACTTGCCAGTGACGTGCGAGAAATTGACGCCGCCGCGCTCGAAGAAATCGCCTTCCTCGATCAGCCGCGAAATGCCGCCGCCGCCTTCCGGGCGTTCCCACGAGTCGGTGCGGAAGGGCTGGCCGTCGAAAGCTTCCAGTTCGCCGACGATGCGGCTTTGCAGGCCAGTGAAGAAATCCTTGAGACGGATGGTGTCCATCATCTCTCCATTGAGCAAAAAAAGGGGCGGTCAGTGCCGCCCGCGTGTCGTTGCCGGTAACGGATCAGCGACCGACGGCGCGGTAGCCGATGTCCCTGCGGAACTGCATGCCGTCCCAACTGATCTCGGAGGCGGCCTTGTAGGCGCACTTCTGAGCCAGTCTGGTGTTTTCGCCGAGGGCGGTCACGCACAGCACGCGACCGCCGGCGGTAACGACCTGGCCATCCCTTTCTGCAGTGCCGGCGTGAAAGACGTGGGCATCCTCGCCGAAACTGTTGCCCTTGGGCAGCCCGGCGATGACGTCGCCCTTGCGCGGACTGTCCGGGTAGTTGGCGGCGGCCAGCACGATGCCGAGCGCGACGCGCCGGTCCCATTCGGCTTCGACCTGGTCGAGCGTGCCATCGATGCCATGCTCCAGCAGTTCGACGAAATCGGACTTCAAACGCATCAGGATCGGCTGGGTCTCCGGGTCGCCCATGCGGCAGTTGAATTCCAGCGTCTTGACCGAGCCGTCCCTGCCGATCATCAGGCCGGCGTAGAGGAAGCCGGTGAATGGGATGCCGTCAGCGGCCATGCCCTTGACGGTCGGCAGGATGATCTCGCGCATCGCCTTGGCGTGCACTTCCGGCGTGACGCACGGCGCCGGCGAGTAGGCGCCCATGCCGCCGGTATTGGGGCCCTGGTCGCCGTCGAAGATGCGCTTGTGGTCCTGGCTGGAAGCCAGGGCGAGCACGTTCTTGCCGTCGACCATGACGATGAAGCTGGCTTCCTCGCCGTCGAGGAAGTCCTCGATGACGACGCGGGCACCGGCATCGCCCAGCTTGTTGCCGGAGAGCATGTCGTCGATGGCGGCGTGTGCTTCTTCAAGGGTCATGGCGACGACGACGCCCTTGCCGGCAGCCAGGCCGTCGGCCTTGATGACGATCGGGGCGCCTCGCTTGTCGATATGGGCATGCGCTGCGGTCGACTCGGAAAAAGTCGCGAATTCCGCGGTCGGAATCTTGTGGCGCGCCATGAAGCGCTTGGCGAAATCCTTCGAAGATTCGAGCTGGGCGGCTTCCTTCGTCGGGCCGAAGATCTTCAGGCCACGGGCGCGGAAAACGTTGACCACGCCGGCGGCCAGCGGTGCTTCCGGGCCGACGACGGTGAGGTGCACCCCTTCCCTCTCGGCGAAGCAGGCGAGCGCCACGGGATCGCTGAGATTGACGTTCTTCAGCCTGCGCTCGCGTGCCGTGCCGGCATTGCCGGGGGCGACAAACACCTTCTGCATCCCGGGGTTCTGCGCCAGGCGCCAGGCCATGGCGTGCTCGCGGCCGCCGGAACCGATGACCAGCAGCTTCATTGGAGATGATTCTTTTTTTGACCTTATTTGCACCATTGTCTCTCGCACGGGATGCCATCATTGTTGCCGTCCATTTTCGTACCGGGGCAGTTCCTGAGAAACCAGGTGGCCTCTTCGCATGACGTCATCTGGGAGCAGTATATCCTGCCATCACACCGGTAGTTGGTGCTGCTTTGGCTGTTCAGCCTGGCAGTGGATGGAGCCCGTTCCGCGGCGGTCGTTGCCAGAGTGGGTGTGATCCGGTTTTCGTACTTTCCATAGGCTTGCCAGCCTATGACGGCCACCAACAGAAGTAGGATGAGTTTTTTCACTGGCTGCCCGGTATTGCTCAGTGCCGGAAGTGGCGGGCGCCGGTGAAGACCATCGCGATGCCGTGCTCGTCGGCCGCGGCGATGACTTCCTCGTCGCGCAGCGAGCCGCCCGGCTGGATGACGGCGACAGCGCCGGCTTCGGCCAGCACGTCGAGACCGTCGCGGAACGGGAAGAAGGCGTCGGAGGCGACGACCGAACCGCGAAGATCGAGGCCGGCGTTCTGCGCCTTCATGCCGGCGATCCGGGTCGAATCGACGCGGCTCATCTGACCGGCACCGACGCCGAGGGTCATGCCGCCACCACAGAAGACGATAGCGTTGGACTTGACGAACTTGGCGACGCGCTCGGCGAACAGCAGGTCTTCGATCTGCTGGGTAGTCGGCTGGACCTTGGTGACGACCTTCAGGCCGGAAGCCTGGGCGGTGAAATTGTCTGGCGTCTGGACCAGCAGGCCACCGCCGACGCGCTTCAGTTCCAGCTTGTTCAAATCATGGCCAAGCGGCACGACCAGCACACGCAGGTTCTGCTTGGACGCGAGCGCCGCCCTGGCTTCGGCGGTGAAGGACGGGGCGATCAGCACTTCGACGAAGTGCTTGCGCTCGTTCATGGCGTTGACCACGTCGATGCCGACTTCGCCGTTGAAGGCGATGATGCCGCCGAAAGCCGAGGTGGAGTCGGTCTTGAAGGCCTTTTCGTAGGCGGCCAGCAAGGTGCCGTCGATGGCGACGCCGCACGGGTTGGCATGCTTGATGATGACGCAGGCAGGGGCGTCGAAGGCCTTGACGCATTCCCAGGCGGCATCGGAGTCGGCGATGTTGTTGTACGACAGTTCCTTGCCCTGCAGTTGGGTGTAGGCGGCGATGCTGCCCGGCAGCGCGATGGTGTCGCGGTAGAAGGCGGCTTGCTGGTGCGAGTTCTCGCCGTAGCGCAGGATTTCGGTGCGGTCGAACGCCAGTTGCAGCTTGGCCGGGAAGATCGACGGAGTCGGCGCGGCTTCGGCCGGCTTGGCTTCAGCGCCTTCGTCGAGGCCGGTCAGCCAGTTGGCGATCATGCTGTCGTAGCGGGCGGTGTGCGTGAAGGCCTTCTTGGCCAGGTTGAAGCGGGTGCCCAGTTGCAGGGCGCCGCCGTTGGCCTTCATTTCAGCAAGCAGCGGGGTGTAGTCTTCCGGATCGGTGACGATGGCGACACCGACGTAATTCTTGGCCGACGAGCGGACCATGGCCGGCCCACCAATGTCGATGTTCTCGATCGCGTCTTCCAGCGTCACGCCCGGCTTGGCGATGGTCGCGGCGAAGGGGTAGAGGTTCACGCAGACGAGGTCGATGGTCGGAATGCCATGTTGTTCAATGGTCGCCAGGTGCTCCGGCAGGTCACGCCGGGCGAGGATGCCGCCATGTACCTTCGGGTGCAGCGTCTTGACGCGGCCATCGAGCATTTCCGGGAAGCCCGTGTAATCGCCAATCTCGGTTACGGTCAACCCGGCGTCACGGAGCATTTTCGCGGTGCCGCCGGTGGACAGCAGATGGACGCCCTGGGCGGCGAGGCCCTTGGCGAATTCGAGGACGCCCCGCTTGTCGGAAACGGAAATCAGCGCTTGCTTGATGGTCATGACGATTACAGTAGTTGGTGTTCGGTGAGTTTCTTGCGCAGTGTGTTGCGGTTGATGCCGAGCATCTCCGCCGCCAGCGTCTGGTTGCCGCCCGCCTTGGCGAGGACGACCTCGAGCATCGGTTTTTCGACGCTCTTCAAAACCATGTCATAGATCGCGGCGGGTCTCTCGCCGTCGAGGTCACGGAAATACTGTTCCAGCGAATCCATGACGTATTTCCCCAAGTCATGTTGGCTCATGCTGCCAACGCCTCCTCTTGTTCGTATTTAAGGTGTTCGTCGTCCTCCGCCAGGCGGCGGAAGAAGTCATTCACTGCCTGCATCTGTTGATCGATGCTGGGCAAGGTGTTCATTTCCTTGCGGAAAGCCGCCGACCCGACCAGCCCCCGGGTGTACCAGGAGATGTGCTTGCGGGCGACCTTGAACCCGGTTTCCCGTCCGTAGAAATCATGAAGCTCTTCCAGGTGGGCGCGCAAGATGGCGTGAATTTCGACGACCGAAGCCGGCGGCAGTTTCTCGCCGGTCTTAAGGTAATGCTCGATCTCCCGGAACAGCCACGGACGCCCCTGGGCGGCACGGCCAATCATGATGCCGTCGGCGCCGGATGTGTCAAGTACGTGCCTGGCTTTTTCCGGCGTCGTGATGTCGCCGTTAGCGATGACGGGAATCCGGATCAGCGTCTTGACCAGCGCAATGGTGTCGTACTCGGCCTCGCCGGTGTATTGCTGGCAGCGCGTTCGACCGTGGATGGCGACGGCGCGGATGCCGGCCGACTCGGCGATGCGGGCGACGGTCGGCGCGTTCTTTTTGGCGAGGTTCCAGCCGGTGCGAAACTTCAGGGTGACCGGGGTGTTCGGGACGGCTGAAACCACGGCGTCGAGAATCTGGCCGACCAGTTTTTCGTCCTGCATCAGCGCCGAGCCGGCCATCACGTTGCAGATCTTCTTGGCCGGGCAGCCCATGTTGATGTCGATGATCTGGGCGCCGTTGTCGACGTTGTGCTTGGCCGCCTCGGCCATCATCTTCGGGTCGGCGCCGGCGATCTGGACCGCAATCGGCGCGACCTCGCCCTCGTGGTTGGCGCGGCGCAGCGTCTTGGTGCTGCCGTAGAGCAGCGAGTTCGAGGTGACCATTTCCGATACCGCCAGCCCGGCGCCCATCTTCTTGCACAACTGGCGGAAAGGGCGGTCCGTCACGCCGGCCATGGGGGCGACGAACAGGTTGTTGCGAAGCTGGAAACCGACGAAATCCATGGGCGCGCGAAGGAAACGGCGAAGCTGGGAAAGCTGCGGAGTTTACCCGAGTCGGCGCTCAAAAAACAGTCAAATCGCGAAGGCGACGGCTAGCAGCAGGGCGAACGCGAGTTGCAGGCCGGCGGTGGCCGCGAGGATCCCGTTGAAGACCGGGCCGGGTGCTTCGCGGTGGAAGCTCCGAACCAACTTGAGGGCCAGCGGCAGCGACAGCAGCGGCAGAGCTGCGCGCCAGCCGACGCTGCCGGCGAACAGCGGCAACAGGGCGTAGGGCGCCAGCACCTCGGCGCTGTAGAGGCGTCGGGTCGCCGGCCGGCCGAGCCGGACGGCCAGCGTGTTCTTGCCGTTGCGGGCGTCACCGTCGCGGTCGCGATAGTTGTTGACGGTGATGACCGCCGCCGCATGGAGGCCGACCAGCGTCGCGGCAAAGAGGGCAAGCGGAGTCAGCGTCAATGTCTGCAGGTAGTAGCTGCCGCCGACGGCGACCAAGCCGAAGAAGATGAAGACGAAGATTTCACCGAGCGGCCGGTAGGCAATCGGCGCCGGGCCCCCCGTATAAGCCCAGCCGGCGGCGAGCGAGGCGAGGCCGATGATGACGATCGGCCAGCCGCCGTGCGCGACCAGGTAGATCCCGCACACAAAGGCGAGGACGAAGGCCAGCCAAGCAGCGGCCTCGACCGCGCCTGCGCCGAGCCAGCCTTCGGCGGTGGCGCGTTTCGGCCCGAGCCGGTCGGGCGTGTCGGCGCCGCGCCGGAAATCGCCGACATCGTTGAACAGGTTGGTGCCGACCTGGATCAAGGCGGCACCGAGCGCGGCGGCGAGCAGCGGCAGCCAGAGCACGCGGCCGCTATCGTGCCAGGCGATGGCGGTGCCGACCAGCACCGGCGACAGCGAAACCGGCAGCGTTTTCGGGCGGCAGGCGAGGAACCAGGCGCGCAGGCGCCCGGGGCTTACGGCCAAGCGCGGGCGCCCCAGATCATCCGCTTGGCGACGAAATGGCGGGCCGGCGGGAAGAGGTCGAGGGCGAGCAGGCCGAGGCCGCGGGCCAGTTTGAGCGGGCCGAAATCGTTGGAGAAGGCGCGGACGATCTGGTCGGTGAACAGGGCGCTGCCGTGACGGTCGAGGCGCCGGCTGGCGGCGTAGCTGGCCAGGCTGCTGCGGTCGACGCCGTTTTCGAGCAATATTTCGGCGAGTTGCCAGGCGTCGCGCAGGCCGAGGTTGAAACCCTGGCCGGAGACCGGATGCAGCGTTTGCGCGGTGTTGCCGATCCACACCTCGCTGCCTCTGACCAGCGATTCACGCATGCGCAGGGCGAGCGGGAAACGGCTGCGCGGACCGGGGTTGCTGAATGTCATGCGCTTGCCGAACTGCTCCTGCAGTGCTGCGGTGAAGGCGTCGTCGTCGAGCGCCAGAACGGCATCGGCCTTGTCCGGCGGCAAGGTGAAGACGACCGAGTATTGGTTGCCGAGCGGCAGCAGGGCGAGCGGGCCATCCGCCGTGAAGCGCTCCCAGGCGCGCTTGTCGTGGCCGGGTTGCGGGGTGATTTCGGCGATCACCGCGTGCTGGCCGTAATCGCTGACCTTGACTGCCGGGTCGTCGCCGGGGGTGCCCTCGGCGTGGACCAGCACCTTTGTGCGAATGGTGCGCAAGGCGCCGTTTTGGCGTAGGGAGATGTTGACGTGATCGTCGCCGTGGCTGATGTCGACGACGTCGACGGCATCGAGCAAGGCGTCGGCCGGCAGTTGCGCGGCGAGTTCGGCGGCGAGGTCGCGGTAGCGTACGACGTAGCCGAGCGCCGGCAGGTCGTAGTCGGCGCGGTCGATGACGGTGCGGCCGAAACCGTCCTTCTGCGAGACGTGGATGGTTTCGATCGGTGTCGCGGCGCGCGTCGGCCAGGCCTTGATCTGTTCCAGCAGTTGCCGGGCGCCGTGCGAGAGGGCGAGGGCGCGCGGGTCGACTTGCTGCGCCTCATGCGGTCGACGGTCGAGAAGGAGCGATTTCTGACCACCAGCGGCGAGCGCCAGGTTGAGTGTCATGCCGACCGGGCCGGCGCCGATGATCAGGATGTCGACATGCTCGGCGAGTTGCTCAGTCATGGCGCATGACCTCCTCGATTTCGGCGATGGCTTTCGGGGCCGTCGTGAAGACGTGGCAGCCGGTCTCGGTCACCCGCAAGTCATCCTCGATGCGGATGCCGATGCCGGCCAGCGCCAAGGGGATGTCATCGGCGGGGCGGATGTAGAGGCCAGGTTCGACGGTCAGCGTCATGCCGGGCTGGAGCGTCGTCCAGGCGTCGCCGACCTTGTATTCGCCGGCGTCGTGCACATCGAGGCCGAGCCAGTGGCCGGTACGGTGCATATAGAAGCGCTTGTAGTCGCCATTCTCGATCAGGTTGTCGAGGTCGCCAGTCAGCAATTTCAGGTCGACGAGGCCCTGGGTCAGGACGCGGACGGCAGCGTCGTGGCCTTCCATGAAATGGCGGCCGGGGCCGGTGGCGGCGATGGCGGCGGCCTGTGCGGCGAGGACGATTTCGTAGACGTCCTTCTGCGCGGCGTTGAAGCGGCCATTGACCGGGAAGGTCCGGGTGATGTCGGCGGCATAGCCTTCGACTTCGCAGCCGGCGTCGATCAGCACCAGCGTGTGGTCGTTGAGGATCTTGTCGTTGGAGACGTAGTGCAGTACGCAGGCGTTGGCGCCGCCGGCGACGATGGGCGTGTAGGCATGGGCGTCGGCGCCGCGCTTGCGGAATTCGTAGCTCAGCTCGGCTTCCAGTTCGTACTCGGCCATGCCGGGGCGGCAGGCGCGCATGGCGCGGGAGTGGCCGGCGCTGGCGATGTCAGCCGAGCGCTGCTGGATGTCGGCTTCGGCGGCATCCTTGACGAGGCGCATCTGGTCGAGTTCGACCCGCAGGTCGCGGATGGCGCGCGGCGCCCGTTTGCCGGCGCGGGTTTGGGCGCGGACTTCGTTGAGCGCCTTGGCGATGCGGGCATCCCACTCGGCATCATGACCGATGGCGTGCCACAGCGTGTCGCGGTCGACGAGGAATTCGGGCAGCTTCTTGTCGAGCTGCTCGATCGGGTAGGCAGCGTCGAAACCGAAGGCGGCCTTGGCGGCCTTGGGGCCGTAGCGGTAGCCGTCCCAGATTTCGCGCTCCTCGTGCTTCTCGCGGCAGAACAGGATCGATTTCGGCTTCTTGCCACCGATCAACACGACCACCGCTTCCGGCTCGGGGAAGCCGGTCAGGTACCAGAAGTAGCTGTCGAAGCGGTAGAGGTGGTGCGCATCGCGGTTGCGAATGACTTCCGGCGCGGTCGGCACGATGGCGACGCCGTCGCCGATGGTTTGCAGCAGGCGCTTGCGGCGGGCGATGAAATGGGTGTGGCTCATGGCTTTGTCAATTCGGCATCCAGTTCGGCCAGACGTTGCGGAGTACCGACGTCGACCCAGCGGCCGCTGTAACGTTCCCCGGTCAGACTGCCGGCGGTGATGGCGGCGGCGAGCAGCGGATAGAGCTTCATGACTGAGCCGCGCGGCACGTCGGCGAAGAAGGATGGCGAAAATACGGCGATGCCGGCGTAGGTGAGCGTTTCCCCTCCCCGCGCGAGAGTGATGCGCTGGCCGTCGAGGTTGAAGTCGCCACCGGCATGGTGCGCCGGGTTGGCGACCATGACGAGGTGCGCGACTGGTTGGTTGCCTGCCGCGGTCAACCCGGAAAAACGGCCAAAATCGATGTCGCAATAAACGTCGCCATTGACCACGAGAAACGCCTCGTCGCCGAGCAGGGGCAGGGCGTTGGCGATGCCGCCGGCGGTTTCCAGCGCGCCTGGCGGTTCCGGCGAATAGCGGATTCTCAGACCCCACTGTGAGCCGTTGCCGAGCGCGGCCTCGATCTTTTCGCCGAGGTGGGCGTGGTTGATGACGACCTCGGTGAATCCGGCAGCCGCCAGTCGTTCCAGATGCCAAGCGACGAGCGGCTTGCCGCCCACCGGCAACAGCGGCTTGGGCACGTGGTCGGTCAGCGGACGCATGCGCTCGCCGCGCCCGGCGGCAAGAATGAACGCTTTCATCAGAAGGTGTAGGCGACCTCAACGCTCCTGCCATCAAGGGTGTCGAGCAACTTGAGCAACGGCTTTAGCCCGACATAGCGGCCGGCCGTCTTGCGCACATAGTTCATGAAGCGCGGCAGGTCCTCGCTGTACTTGTCCTTGCCGTCGCGGTACTTCAGGCGGCAGAAGATGCCGAGCACCTTGAGGTGGCGCTGCAGGCCCATCAGTTCGTAGTCACGCCAGAAGGCGCCGAAGTCCTCGCGCACCGGCAGGCCGGCGGCGCGGGCCTTTTCCCAGTAGCGGATGACCCAGTCGATTTCCTGTTCCTCATCCCAGGAGATGAAGGCGTCGCGGAACAGCGAGACGACGTCGTAGGCGATCGGGCCGTAGACGGCATCCTGGAAGTCGATGATGCCGGGTGTCAGGGTGGCTTCGCTTTCGACCACCATCAGGTTGCGCGGCATGAAGTCTCGGTGGGTGAACACCTTGGGCTGATTCAGCGCCGAGTTGATCAGGAACCTGAAGATCCGGTCGAGCATGACTTTCTCGTCGCCACTCAACTCATAGCCGAGGTGACGGCCGACGAACCATTCCGGGAAGAGATCGAGTTCACGCCGTAGCAGCGTCGCGTCGTAGGGGGGCAAGGTGCTCGCCCTGGAGGACAGTTGCCACTTGACCAAGACATCGAGCACCGGGCGCATCAGCGTGTCGGCAAGGCTGAGGTCGGCGTTCAGGGCATCGAGATAGCCGATGCGGCCGAGATCGGTCAGCACCAGAAAACCGTTGACGAGATCCTGGTCGACGACATGCGGCGCCGCCAGCCCGGCCTTGGCAAGCAGGCCGGCGACGTGGATGAAGGGTTTACAGTCTTCCTTGTCGGGCGGCGCGTCCATCAGGATGCGCGTGCCGCCTTCGGGCCAGGTCAGGCGGAAATAGCGACGGAAACTGGCATCGGCGGAGGCCGGAGTGATCTCGACCGACTGATTCGGAAAGCGACTGGCAACCCAGTCGGTAACAAGTTGATCGCGCGACATCAGGATGGCCGACGGTTCGTTGTAAAATGTCCGATTTTAACACTTGGCAGCCGTCCTTCCCGGCGCACCCCATTTCGATTCCTCCATTCCCCTGTCAGATGCCCGATCCGGTCCGTCATTCGTTTGTTTGTCTTGCGTGCTGCATGTTTGCCGCGGTGCCGGCCGGGCATGCCGCCGACGACACCGATGGCGTGCAACTGGCTGCAGTCAGCGTCCGGAAAGGCACACCGGCGAGCCGTGACGCCGTGCCTGGCGGCGGTGATGCGGTTGGTGATGATCTTCCGCTCCGCCTGCGCAACGAGCGCCGGTTCAATGTGCTGGGCGGCAAGAAGAAGCCGGTCGTGCCGGAGGTCGGGATCCCGTATCCGTTCGACCCGAAGAAGAATGACGACTATCCGTTGTTTGTCATCGCCGAGCACCTCGAAGGGCGCACCGATGACGTGGCCGTGGCGACGGGCGATGTCGAGCTGCGCAAAGCGGGCTCGCTTTTCTACGGGGACAAGGTCATTTACTGGCCGCTCGATGACGAAGTCGACGCAACCGGCAACGTGCGCATGCTGCAGGAGGGCACCGAGTTCGCGGGGCCGCATGTCCGCATGAAAATGTCCGAACAGATCGGCTTTGTCGAGGATGCTGACTATCTGATCGTCAAGCAGGTTCCCAGCCGGTTCGTGTCCAAGCAAAAACTGGTGCCGGTCGTCACGGTCGCCAGTTCGAATGCTGTCACTACCAGCGCGCCGATGATGCTGCGCATTCCCGACAATTACGGGCTGCCGACCACGGCGCCGCCTACCCGCCCGTCGCTGGCCAGCGGAACGGCCGAGCGGGCGGAGTTCGAGGGCGAGAACCAGATCACGCTCTTCGACAGCACTTTCTCGACATGCAAGCCGGGAGACCGGGACTGGTACCTGCGCGCGTCCGAAATGCACCTCGATTACGACCGTGATGTCGGTTCGGCGAAGAATGCGACGATGTGGTTCAAGGATGTTCCGATCTTCTATTTGCCGGTCGCCACTTTTCCGCTGAATCACGAGCGGCACTCGGGGTTCATGCATCCGTTGCTGGCAAGCTCCTCGCGCAGCGGCCTGGATCTGACGGTTCCGTACTACTGGAACATCGCTCCGAACTACGACGCGACGTTCTATCCGCGCTACATGTCCAGGCGCGGTCTGCAACTGGGCGCCGAAGGGCGCTACTGGGGATTCAATAGCGGTAACCCGGCAGATCCCAACGCCTACAAGGCGGAGTACATGCCGCATGACCAGATCGCCGACCGCGACCGCTACGCCTACCAGATCAAGCACCAGCAGACCCTCGGACAGGGGGTTTCCGCAGCGGTCAACTACAACCGCGTATCGGACAGTTTCTACTGGCAGGACACGTCCTCGCGCCTGTTTCAGACCTCGCAGGTGCAGTTGCCGCAACAGTTCGTGCTGGCCTATACGCCGGTTCCGTGGCTGCAGACCACCACGCAGGTCCTGCGCTACCAGACGTTGCAGACCGACCCGAAGAACCCGGTGTTGCCCCCGTACTTCCTGGAGCCGCAAGTCAATCTCGTCGGCTTCAAGCCCGACGTGCTGGGCACCGATCTGACCCTGATCGGCCAGTACACGCGCTTTACCCATCCCGATGCCGGCCGGCTGCTGAGCGATGTGCGGCCGCAGGGTGACCGCATGGTGCTTTATCCGCAGCTTTCGCTGCCGATCGTCCATCCGGCGTTCACTTTCATTCCCAAGATTGGCGTCAGCGCGACCCAGTATTCGCTCAACAATCAGGTTGCGGGTGCGGATTCGAGCGTCTCGCGGGTCCTTCCGGTGTTCACGCTCGACTCCAGCGTGATCTTCGAGCGTGAAACCAGTCTGCTCGACAATGCCTTCATCCAGACCCTGGAACCGCGGCTCTATTACGTGAACATTCCGTACAAGGATCAGACCAAGATTCCGCTTTTCGATACGGCGCAGGCGGACTTCAACTTTGCCCAGATCTTTTCCGAGAATCGCTACAGCGGCTTCGATCGCATCAACGATGCCAATCAGCTTACCGCGGCGCTGGTCACGCGCTATCTTGACGGAAACACCGGGGCGGAGCGCTTTAAGGCCATGGTCGGGCAACGTTACTACTTCAGCCCGAGTCGGGTGACCCTGAACTACACGCCGCTCGGGTCGACTGTCGTTCCGGTAGGCAACCAGTCGCAGGGTTATTCCAATATTCTCGCGGCCTTCAGCGGACTGGTCCTGCCCAAGACCTATGCCGATTTTGCCGTGGATTACAATTTCCGTGACAGCCTGAGCGACCGGGTCTCCGTGGGGGTCCGCTTCCAGCCCGAACTGGCCAAGGTGCTCAGCGCCAGCTATCGCTACACGCGTAATCCCAATACCAATCTTGCGCAGGTGGACCAGGTTGATATCGCCGGCCAGTGGCCGCTGACCAATCGTCTGTATGCGGTCGGGCGCTTCAACTGGTCGTTCCTCGGCAAGCAGACGGTCAGCAACACGTCACCCGGTGGTCAGTTGCTGGAGGCCATCGCCGGCCTCGAATACAATGCCGGCTGCTGGACGACGCGGATAGTCGCGCAACGCCTGGCGGCGATATCGGGTTCGCCCAACAATGTTCTCTTCCTGCAACTCGAATTCAACGATTTCACCAGCATCGGAACGGATCCGATCAGCCTCCTGCGCCGTTCCGTTCCCGGCTACGGCAAGACCAACGAACTGACCTCCAGCAGCCTGCTCACCACACAATGACCGCCATGCGCCATTCGATTCCTGCCCTTCTCGCCCTTTGCCTGTTCCTGACAAGCGTCTTCGGACCGTCGGCGAGCGCGGCACCCGCCGAACCGGTGGAAGCCGATCGGATTGTTGCCGTCGTCAGCGAGGAAGTGATCACCTCCTACGACTTGCGTGCGCGCCTCGACGAAGCGGTGAAGCAACTCAAAAAGCAGGGTACCCCGTTGCCACCGCAGGATGTCCTCGAACGCCAGTTGCTCGAGCGCATGATCATCGATCGGATCCAGTTGCAGTTTGCCCGCGAGACCGGATTGAAGGTGGATGACGCGCAACTCGACCAGGCGATCGGTCGCATTGCCGCAAACAACAAGATGACGCAGCAGCAATTCAGGATGGCGCTGGAAAAGGATGGCGTCAACTATGCGCGCTTCCGCGAGGATATCCGGGATGAAATGACGACGGTCCGCCTGCGCGAGCGCGAGGTGGACAGCAAACTGGTCATATCGGACGGCGAGATTGACTTGTATCTGGCCAATCAGGCCAGTGTCGGCGGTGGCGAGGAGGTTCAGCTTGCGCACATCCTGCTGCGTGCGCCCGAGGCGGCAAGTCCGGAGCAGTTGCAGAAGCTGCGCCTGCGCGGTGAGCAAGCGGTCAAGAGGGCGAAAGCCGGCGAGAACTTCGCCCAGTTGACAGCCACTTTCTCCGATGCGCCGGATGCGCTGCAGGGGGGGAATCTGGGCTGGCGTCCGCTGGAGCGCCTGCCGCAGATCTATGCGGAAGCGGCGGTGCGCATGAAGCCGGGGGAGGTCAGCGACCTGCTGCGCTCGTCAGCGGGATTCCATATCATCAAGTTCCTTGGCAAGCGCGGCGGCAGCGCCCAGGCCTCGGTTCAGCAGACGCACGCTCGCCATATCCTGATCAAGGTCAATGAAGTGGTGTCGGAGACCGAAGCACGCCGCAAGATGGAGAACCTGCGCGAGCGCCTGGTCAACGGCGGGGATTTCGCCGAACTTGCGCGGCTCTATTCGCAGGATGGTTCGGCAGCCAAGGGTGGCGACCTCGGCTGGATCAGTCCGGGCGATACCGTGCCGGAATTCGAGACCGCGATGGATGCGCTGAAGGACAACCAACTCAGCCCGGTGGTCCAGAGTCCTTTCGGCATGCACCTGATCCAGGTTCTCGAGCGCCGCCAGCGCGACGTTTCCGGGGAACGCCAGCGGGCGACTGCCCGCCAAGCCTTGCGCGACCGCAAGCTCGACGACGCCTATCAGGACTGGCTGCGTCAGATTCGCGACCGCGCCTACGTCGAAGTTCGCCTCGAAGAGAAATAATGTCGCCGTGCATTGCCGTCACCAGCGGCGAACCTGCGGGAATCGGGCCCGACCTGTGCCTGCGCTTGGCGGAATACACGGGCGCAGCCCGACCGGTCATCGTTGGTGATCGTGCCCTGCTTCGCGAACGTGCGGCAGCCATCGGCCTGAACCTTGCCCTGCGTGATTTCCGCCCGGAAATCCCGGTCGACCGCGGCTGTCTCGACGTTCTCCACGTTCCACTTGCCAAGCCTTCCCCAGCCGGCAGCCTCGATCCGGCGAACGCGGCATACGTCCTGGCATTGCTCGACCGCGCGCTGGCCGGCTGCCGTTCCGGCGAGTTTGCGGCGATGGTCACGGCGCCGGTGCACAAGGGCGTCATCAACGAAGCGGGCATCCATTTCACCGGCCATACCGAATATCTCGCCGAAAAGACGGGCACGCCGCTCGTCGTCATGATGCTCGCCGGCAGCACCGGGAACGGCCCGCTGCGTGTCGCGCTGGCGACGACCCACCTGCCACTGAAGGACGTGCCGGCAGCGATCACGCGGGATCTGCTGGAACATACGCTGCGTGTCCTGAACGCCGATCTCAGGGAAAAGTACGGGCTGGCGACGCCGCGCATCCTGGTCGCCGGCCTCAACCCGCATGCCGGCGAGAGGGGTTATCTGGGGTCCGAGGAAATCGAGGTCATTGCGCCGGTTCTCGAGAAACTGCGGGCGCAGGGCCTGCTTCTGAGTGGTCCGCATCCCGCCGACACCCTGTTCACGCCACCCCGGCTGGCCCAGGGCGATGCCGTTCTGGCGATGTACCACGACCAGGGGTTGACGGTGCTCAAGTACGCCACCTTTGGCCACGGCATCAACGTGACGCTGGGACTGCCGGTCATTCGCACTTCGGTCGACCACGGCACCGCGCTCGAACTGGCGGGAACGGGCCGCGCCGATCCGGGCAGCCTGTTCGCGGCGCTGGCCGAGGCGGAGCGCATGGCCGCAGGGAAATCCCTGGGCCAATGAAAGGGCATGTTGCCCGGAAAAGATTTGGCCAGAATTTTCTGGTCGACCGCGGCATCATCGGCGCAATCGTCTCCGCCATCGATCCGCGGCGTGGCGATACCGTGGTCGAGATCGGTCCCGGACTGGGGGCGATCACCGAGCCGCTGCTGGCGCGACTCGATCACCTGCATGTCGTCGAGATCGACCGCGACCTGATTGCCCGTCTGCGGAAGCAGCACACCCGGGAGCGCATGACGATCCACGAAGGTGATGCGCTTGCCTTGGACTTTGCCGCCATTGGCACGGATCTGCGCCTGGTCGGCAATCTGCCGTACAACATCTCGACGCCTCTGCTCTTTCACCTGGCCGAGTACGCCGGCAGCGTTCGCGACATGCATTTCATGCTGCAAAGGGAAGTCGTCGAGCGCATGGTTGCCGCGCCCGGCGATTCCGATTTCAGCCGGATCTCGGTCATGCTGCAGTACCGCTTCCACATCGAGTGGCTGATCGACGTGCCGCCCGAGAGTTTCGACCCGCCGCCCAGGGTGCACTCGGCGGTCGTGCGCCTGATCCCCAGGGATGTTTCCGAACTCAATGCGCAAGACACGGGAAAGCTGGCGATGGTGGTCCAGACCGCCTTTTCCCAGCGCCGGAAGATGCTGCGCAATACGCTCAAGGGTATTCTCGGCGATGCCGGGTTTGCCGAACTCGGCATCGTCCCGACGCGGCGTGCCGAAGACATCGAGGTCGCCGATTACGTGCGCATTGCCAACCATCTGACATGTCGGCAAGGGACGCCCTAAAGACAACTGCTTGCACCAGTACCGTTACCGACTCTGCCGGTCACACAAAAAAACCCGCCGCTGGCGGGTTTTCGACGGACGGTGAACCCGCCTATTTCCTGGTCGGACAGGTGCTCATGCCGAACAGGTTGTAGGCCGGGCACCAGCCTATGGCACCGGTCGCCAAGGGAACGACGCCGACCCAGGCCCACACCGGTCCGCCCATCAGGGCCCAGGCAATCAGGGCGAGACCCACGACGATACGCAAGATCTTGTCGATGCCGCCAACATTGATTTTCATGATCAGTTCTCCATCAGGTTGTGATTACAGCCTTCATCATAGTCGCGGATTCGGGGACTGTATGTAACCTGGGTCACAGAGCAGCAACTTTCAGCAGGCCGGCGCGGTCGATTACCGTCAACTGCTCGCGGCCGAGCGCCACCAGTCCCTGTTCGGCAAAGCCCTTGAGCAGGCGGCTGACGATTTCGCGGACGCTGCCCAACTCGTCGGCCAGTTGCTGATGAGTGACATTGAGAACCGGCCGGTCCTGGGCCACGATCAGCCTGGCCAGTCGCTGATCGAGACGGGTGAAGGCGACTTCCTCGACCAGTTGCATCAGTTCGGCGATGCGCTCGGCAAAGAGGTGAAACACGAAGTCGCGAAACTGCGCGTGGTCTAGCATCAGTTGCGCGAATGCCGGCGCCGGCACAAGCAGCAGTCGCAGCGGCGTCTCGGCGATGCCGCGGGCATTGTAGTCGCTGCGGCCGAGCAGGCAACTCGACGTGATGATGCACGAGCCGCCGGGCGCGACGCGGTAAAGCATCAGTTCGCGGCCGCTGGCCGACTGCTTGACCACCTTGATGCTGCCTGCGAGCAACAGCGGGAATCCCTGGCAGGGCTGATGCTCGGCAAAGACCTGGGTCCCGGCCGAGAGTTCCAGCGCCGCCGGCCGGAGCAGCGCACCCAGTCGCTCGTCCGGCAGCCCGGCCAGAGCGGGGTACAGATTCAGCAGATTTTCCCGGTCGACCGTGTCCGGCATGATTTCAGGCAAGGCTTGCCCAGACCGGGGTATGGTCGGAGGGGCGCTCGCGCTTGCGTGGCGCGCGGTCGATGCCGGCTGCCGTGCACCGCCTGGCCAGCGCCGTTGACAGCAGCACATGGTCGATGCGCAGACCAAGGTTCTTCTGGAAACCCAGCATGCGGTAGTCCCACCACGAGAAGGTCTTCTCGGGCTGCGTGAACAGGCGGAAACTGTCCTCGAGGCCGAGACCGAGCAGGCGCTGGAAGGCGCTGCGTTCGGGTTCCGAACAGAGGATCTGGCCGGCCCAGGCATTCGGGTCATGCACGTCGCGGTCGTCGGGGGCGATGTTGTAATCGCCGCAGAGCGCCAGGTTCGGGTGCGCAGCAAGCTCATCCGCCAGCCACCCGCTTAGGGCATCGAGCCAGCGCAGCTTATAATCGTACTTTTCACTGCCAACTGCCTGGCCATTCGGAATGTAGGCACAGATGATGCGGACATCGCCGACGGTGCCGGCGATCAGTCGTTTCTGCTCGTCGGGAAAGCGGGGGTTGCCGCAGACCACATCGCTGGGCGGCTCGCGGGCAAGCAGGGCGACGCCGTTGTAGGTCTTCTGGCCGGAAAATGCCACCTGATAACCCGCCGCCTCAATTTCGGCGCGCGGAAAATTGCCATCCTCGAGCTTGGTCTCCTGCAGGCACAATGCATCCGGCTGCTGCACGGCCAGCCAGTCGAGCAGGTGCGGCAGGCGCACCTTCAGCGAATTGACGTTCCAGCTGGCAATCTTCACTTCGCGAGGCCACCCGACGGTTTGCTGCCGTAGGGTGCGGTTTTCGGGTAGCCGGCAAGGTCGAGCAGGTTGTTCCAGGCGCCGGCCTCCAAGCCACGGAAGCTCTGCTTGCCGACCTTGAGTGCCGGAACGAAGAAGTCGCCGACCAACTGTTTCAACTCATCGACGTCTTCCTGTTTCTGCACCATCCGCTCGGAGAAGGGCACGCCACGACTGTTGAGCAGGTCGCGCGCATCCTTGCATTCCTTGGTGCAGTCAGCCGAGGTGTAGAGGGTGACCGGATAATTTTCGGCCGCCACCCTTGTCGCGTAGGGCAGGCCATCGGTGTTTGGCCCGCTGCCCGACTTGCTGACGTCGCGGGCGCGGCCCGGGGGCGGCGTGTCGGAGATGACGGTACGGCCCTGCGGGTCGACCCAGCGATAGGTTTCGGCGGAGACGGCAAGGCTGGACAAGGCCAGACACAGAACGAGCAGATGGCGCATTTCTCTCTCCCTTGGTGAGTGCTTACGCTGCAATCATACCGCTATGACGCAGCAATGCATCAACCCGCGGTTCGCGTCCGCGAAATGCCGTGAACGATTCGATCGCCGGGCGCGCGCCGCCGACCGCCAGAATCTCGTCGAGGAAGCGTTTGCCGACCGTGGCGTCGAACGGATCGCCGGCTTCCTCGAAGGCGGCATAGGCATCGGCCGACAGCACCTCCGCCCACTTGTAGCTGAAATAGCCGGCGCCGTAGCCGCCGGCGAAAATGTGCGAGAAGCTGTTCGGGAAGCGGTGCCACTGCGGCGGAAACAGTACGGCGACTTCCCTGCGGACGGTATTGAGCAGGTCCATCACGGTCGACGGCGATTTCGGGTCGAATTCCGAATGCAGCAGCATGTCGAATAGGGAGAATTCGATCTGGCGCAGTGCCATCATGCCGCTCTGGAAGTTCTTCGCCGCCAGCATCTTGTCGAACAGCGCGCGCGGCAGCGGAGCGCCGGTGTCGACGTGGGCCGTCATCCCCTGCAGTACCCGCCACTCCCAGCAGTAGTTTTCCATGAACTGTGACGGCAGTTCGACGGCATCCCACTCGACGCCGTGAATGCCGGAAACGCCCAGTTCCTCGCCGCGTGTCAGCAGATGGTGCAGGCCGTGGCCGGTTTCGTGGAACAGGGTGATGACTTCGTGGTGCGTGAAGGTGGCCGGCTTGTCGCCGACCGGGCGGGCGAAATTGCAGTTCAGGAAGGCGATCGGCTTCTGGATGCCGCCGGGGGTGCGGCGCCGGGCGCGGGCTTCGTCCATCCAGGCGCCGCCGCGCTTGGTCTCGCGGGCGTAGAGGTCGAGATAGAACTGGCCGACGAGATCGCCGGCCGGGGTTTCCAGACGGTAGAAGCGGATATCCTCGTCCCAGACCGGCGCCGCGTCCGGCCTGACCCGGACGTTGAAGAGGCTCTCGATGACCGTGAACAGCCCCGCCAGCACCCTGGGTTCGGTGAAGTACTGTTTCACCTCCAGCTCGGAGAAGGCATAGCGCTTCTCTAACAGCTTTTCGGATGCGTAAGCGGCATCCCAGGGCTGGAAGTCGGCGATCGCGAGATCATCGCTGGCGAATGCGCGCAGTTCGGCGATGTCCTTTTCGGCAAATGGCCTGGCCCGGGCTGCCAGTTCGCGCAGGAAGGCCAATACTTGGTCGGGGCTGTCGGTCATTTTCGGGGCCAGCGAGACTTCGGCGAAGTTGGCGAAACCGAGCATCCTCGCCTCTTCCTGACGCAGTTCCAGTATCCGCTGCATGACCGGCGTGTTGTCCCATTCCGGCTTGCTCGACCCGTCGTGGAATTCGGCGGCGCGGGTGGCGAAGGCGCGGTACATGCGGGCGCGCAGGTCGCGGTTGTCGGCATATTGCATCACCGGGCCGTAGGAGGGCGCCTGCAGGCTGAAACGCCAGCCGGCGACGCCGGCTTTCTCGGCGGCGCCTTGGGCGGCCTGTTTGACATCTTCAGGCAAGCCGGAAAGCAGAGCCGGATCGCTGACGACTTCGGCAAAGGCGTTGGTTGCATCCAGAAGGTTTTCGGCGAACTTGGCCGAAAGTTGCGACAACTCTTCCGCGATGGCCTGGAAGCGCGGCTTCTGGTCTTCCGGCAGTTCGGCGCCGCTCAGGCGGAAATCGCGGATTTCATTGTCGACGACCTTTTTCTGCTCGCGGGTCAGCGTCGCGTATTCGCTGCTGTCGCGCAGTGCCTTGTACTTCTCGAACAGCTTCAGGTTCTGGCCAAGCCCGGCGTAGAAGCGCGAAACCTCGGGCAGCATCTCGTTGTAGGCCTCGCGCCAGGCCGGCACGTCGTTGACCGCATGCAGGTGAACGACGATGCCCCAGGCGCGGCCGATGGGTTCGATTCCATCAGCCAGCGCCCCGGCGAAATCCTTCCAGGTTGCGGGCGTGGCCTCCTCGGTGAGAAGGGCAATCAGTTCGCGTCCGGCGGCCAACAGCGATTCGAGCGCCGGTTTGACATGTCCGGGTTGGACGAGGTCGAAGCGGGGCAGGTCCGAGAAATCGAGAAGGGGATTGGTGGCGTTCATTGTTTCAGGCAAGCAAAACGGGCGGCATCACCGCCCGTGGGGTTGGCTGGCGTGCTCATTCGACAAGGTCGCGATAGGCATGCCAGGAGGCATGGCCAAGAACGGGCATGATGACGACCAGCCCGAAGAGCAGCGTCGCAAATCCGAGCAGCGTCAGGACGACGATGGTCGCCCCCCAGATCAGCAGCGTCAGGGTGTTGGCGACGAAGGCCTTGAGGCTGGCGAGAATCGCCGTCACGAAGTTCGCGTCGCGGTCGACCATCAGCGGTACCGTGATGATGCTGAACGCATAGGTAACGAGGGCCAGCATGCCGCCGAGGACGAACCAGAGAATCAGGAAGACCGTATTGTCGCTGTTGGCGACGGCCTCGGAAATGAACTGCTTGACGTTGACCCCGTGGGTGCCGCCGAGCAAGCCGAAGCCGATCGCCGAGGCGCGTTCCCAGATCAGCGTGATCGCTCCCAGCGCCACGCCGAACAGCGCAATAGAGCGGCCGTTGCCGCGAAAGGCCCGGAGTGAATCGATGAAGGTGGGGTGGGTTCCCGCCGCGTTCTGGCGGCTCAATTCATAAAGACCGACGGCGAGTAGCGGCGCGAGCAGAAAAAATCCGGAGAGCGCCGCCGTGAACAGGTGTGGGCGGCCGAGACTGGCAAGGAGGATGAGGTCGCCGCCGATCCCGAACAATAGGCCGTAGGCCAGGCTGGGGATCGGATTGGCCGCGACATCACGCCAGCCGGCGTGCAGCCAGGAAGCAATACGCTCTGGCGGAACGCGGCGGACGTTCGGCGTCGCCGTGGACTGGCTGGCCGGGTCAGACGAGGTATTCAAGGAAGGGCCCTCCCAATTTATTGTCTTCGTTCGACCGCGCCCGGCGGGTCAGGTTCGCGACGACGGCCTACAAGCTGCGGCCGGTCAGTCGTTCGTATGCCTCGATGTACTTGGCGCTGGTCTTGGCGATGACATCGGCGGGCAACTTCGGGCCGGGCGCCTTCTTGCCCCAGTCCAGCGTTTCCAGGTAGTCGCGGACATACTGCTTGTCGTAGGACGGCGGGTTGCTGCCTTCGGCGTACTGGTCGGCCGGCCAGAAGCGCGAGGAGTCCGGGGTCAGCGCCTCGTCGATCAGGTGCAGGGTGCCGGCGCCGTCGATGCCGAATTCGAACTTGGTGTCGGCAATGATGATCCCGCGCGTCGCGGCGTAAGCGGACGCTTCCTCGTAGAGGCGGATGGCGGCGTCGCGGGCTTCGGCGCACAGTTCGGCGCCGTTCTTGCCGGTGCCGGCGAGGGCCTCGGCGAGGACGGTCTGGCAGTTGGCCTGGGCCTGCGCGAACGAGATGTTTTCATCATGGTCGCCGACCGCCGCCTTGGTTGCCGGCGTGAATATAGGCGCTGGCAGCCTGGCGGCCATCCTGAGACCGGACGGCAACGGGATGCCGCAGATGCCGCCGGTCGTCCGGTAATCGTTCCAGCCGCTGCCGATCACGTAGCCGCGCACGACTGCCTCGATCGGCAGCGGACGCAGGCGTTTGACGACGACGGAACGGCCGCGCACCTGCTCGCGCTCTGCTTCGCTAACGACGCTTTCCGGGTCGATGCCGGTCAACTGGTTGGGCACGATATGGCCAAGCTTCTCGAACCAGAAATCGGCGACGGCGGTGAGTACCTCGCCCTTGCGCGGAATCGGGTCGGGCAGGACGACGTCGAAGGCCGACAGGCGGTCGCTGGTGACAATCAGCAGTTTGTCGGCGTCGACCGCGTAAATGTCGCGGACCTTGCCCTTGGAGAGCAGCGGCAGGCTGGTGATGGACGACTGGAAGAGCGGTGCGGTCAAGGCGATGATCCCGAAAGCAAAATGCGGATTATAAATTACTAAACCGCGCTCCTTGCGAACGCGGCGATCTCGCCCGTGCGTGGCTCACTGGAGCAGGGTCAAATACTCCGGGCGCTTGGCCGCCATCACCTTGAAACTGCGCAGCAGATGCGCCAATTCAGGGTCGGTGAGGCCGTAGAGCTTGGCGACCAGCCGGTCGTTTTGCGCGCGCAGGCCATCCTGTGCCTTGGCGGTGAACGGCAGGTCGTTGCGGTCGACGGCAAAAAGCGGGGCAAATTCGGCGAAGTCGTCCCAACTGGCGGCCAGACTGAGCAGCAGCGCATTTTTGGCGAGTTGGGCATAGTCGGGGTTGCTGAGGATTTCCTCGTCGCTGGGTTGCGGCATGGGCAGGCGGTAAAGGTAAGTTTTACTGATGTGAATCTGGATCATGAAACGCGCCAGCCAGTCGACTGGCACGGCGTTAAACCAGGCCAAAGCAAACAATAAGCGCAGAGGGGAAACCGCCTGCACTTTCACTTGCCCATCTGAACCCAATAGATAGGATTTTGCCGCATCCGCAAAAAGCGTATGGCCACAGCTACAGTTCTTCGGCAACAAAGCAAAAATCAAACTGCGCTCGTCGGTATCGCGGGCAATCTCACGAAACCCCAGCCTTACAAATTCCCGGTCATAGCGAATGGCGGATTCGTGTTTGGCAGCTTCGCCTTTGGGCACGCCCAAATCTTGCGCCATCCGATGCAGTTCCTTGCTTTTCATACGCTCATCGAAGGCGCTGGCATCAACCCAATATTGCGGCACCTCGAACACATGGCTGTATTGCCAGATCATCTTGCCCTCAAACAGCGGCAGCAGGCCCGGTGCGCTTTTTTCAACGAACAGGTCCTTGTCGTCGGTCATGTGCAACTCGCGCCGGAAATCCAGCCACTCGGGCGCGAGCGCGGGAAAGGCACCGTAGCACTTTTGCAAAATCGGTAAATCGCTGCCGTCGCGCAGTTCCATCAGCGCCCATTGCTCCGGGGAAAGGGTTTTGAGGGTTTCCAGCGGATAGGGAATGTGGCGCGCCGTGTTGTTCAACTCGGCGGGGTCGAGTACATAAAAGGCGGTGTCGATCACCTTGCCTTGTTCGCCATCGGGCGCGCGGTTCACCACCTGCATCAACGCAAATTTATAACTGCGGTGAACATCCGGGAATACGCCCTTGTTGTTCTCGAAGCTGTAGAAAAACGGCATGTGGCAGTGCGTGAATAGGTGCTTGCGCAAGCCTGTGGAGCCTTCTTCAAACAGCAGCGCGCTGGGCAGCACGTAATTGAGGCTGCCGCCGGGGGCGAGCAGGCCGAGATTGCGTTCGACAAACAGGCGGAACAGGTTGCCGTCGCCCGCCCCTTTGTTGAGCGGAAAGGTGGCCTTGTCCTTGTAATACTCGTTGGCGACATCCATCCCACGCACGGTGGCCTGGTAGGCGGCGGCGATATGCTCGCTTTCCAGCAGCCTTTTCTGCACGGCGGCCTTCTCGATGTTTTTCAGGCTGCGATAGTTGCTGTGGTACTGCGGGAAGAAATCGGTGTCGGCAAACTTGGTTCTGTCCCACGGCGGGTTGCCGACAATGATGTCGAAGCCTTTCTTGTCGCCGGCAAAGGCTTCGGGGAAAGCGACTTCGTAATGGAAGAAGTGGTAGTTGCGGGCATAGCTTTCGATTTGCTTGAGCGCCGGGCTTTTGGTTTTGGTTTCGTCAAACAACTGGTTGAGCAAGTTCGGCGTTTTTTCCAGCGACTGCCGGGCTTTGCCGTCACCTTCTGCGGTCAATACGCGTCCAGTGCAAATAAAGCTCAAGGCGCGCGACAACAGATTGAGCTTCGGGGCAATGCTGTTTTTCCATAGCGCCTTGGATTGCTCGACCTCGGCAGCGGTGGTGTCACGCATGGCGTCCAGTTCTTGCATCACGCTACGCAATTCGTCAAAACGGTCGCCCAGGTTATCCACGAACATGTCGTGTTGCTGGCTTTCCTTGGCATTGAAATTGATGAAGTCCTGCACGCTGGCCCCCATCAGGGCGTTGCCGTGCTGGACGTGGTGTTCGATGAACGAAAGCGGTGTGCCGAAGATGAAACTGTCCATCCACAGCGAGAGGCGCGCCAGCTCGACGGCAAAGGGATTCAGGTCAACGCCGAAGATGCAGCGCTTGAGCAGGGCGCGCTTGAGAATCTGGGCGTCTTCCGGCACGTAGTCGAGATTGAGAAAGCGCAGTTGCCCGGCGATTTTGGCGCTTTCTTCCGTCACCAGTTGCTGCAGGGCGGCATCCTGATCCAGTTGCGCCAGCGCCAGATCGGTCAAATAGCCCAGCGCCTCGACGAGAAAATGCCCGCTGCCGCAGGCGTTGTCGAGGATCTTGAGGTCCATGAAGGTTTTGCCATTGGCGATGGCGTGGTCCACGGCGGCTTTGACCAGCGGCTGCGACAAGGACGGCGGCGTGTAGTAGCTGGCCGTGGTCTTGCGGGAATTACTGGCGCTTTTGAGGTAGACCGCACCTTTCTTGATGCTGACTTCACGCAGGGCGCGGAAGCCTTTTTCCTTGCGCAGATTGGCCTGGTCATAGGCGTCGAAATAGGCTTCGACGGCCTTGCCCTTGGTGGTGCTGCTTTCGTATTCAAGGTAGACGGCGGTTTCGCTGGCGCGCTCGAAACGAAATTCCAGCAAGCCTTCGTAGATGCGCCCCAGGTGGGTGACGCTCATGTTCTTGAAGTCGCGCCGGGTGTCGAACAGGGTGGCGCCGCGGTTGGTTTTGTAGAGCAGTTTTTCGAGCAACTGGCGCAGGGTGGCGTTATCGAAAATTTTGGGCGTCAGCAGCAAGGGTGCCCGCGCCGGGTCAAACAGGCCGCCGTTGAAGAGGGGAATGTCGATGTCCTCGGCGCCTTCGTCGAGCATTTCAAAGAGTTGCTTGAGGGCATGGATGCCGTCATGCAGCGTGTCGCGCGCCGAGGGTTGGCGTATTTCAGAAAAAATATGGCCCAGGCTGTAGCGTTCGTAGAACGGGTGCTTGCTCAACAGGACGTGGTTCTTGTCCTCGAAGTAAACGACGAAAAGCAGGCGGAAGAGCAGCACGACACTGTTTTCATAGACGCTGGCAAGGCTGGCCTTGGGGTTGGCCCGATGAATGGCGCGACCCATGATTTCAAACAGCGAATCCTCGCCGGCGTAGCCGTAAATCACCGCCTTGAGGTTTTCTTCGACTTCCAGCGTGAAGTCGGCGGACGCCGCGATGGCCTGCTGGATGGCGCTGACTTGACCGGCCCCGGCGGGCTGAAGATAGGTGTCCCGGCCAAAGAAAAAGGCGAACAGGGCCAGACCCTGGGCCTTTTCAGCGGCATCTTCGAGCGCCCACAGGCGTTCCAGGTCGAACTCGATGAAGGTTTTCCTGGCGGTGATCTTGTCGGTGTCGTACATCCGCCAGAGGCGGCCATTGGTCAAAAAACCGAAACGCACGCGCAAGGTGCTGAGGTAATCCTGCAACTGGTGATGGGGGTTCTTGTCGCGATCCGCCTTGCCGGTGTCGAGCACTTTGTCCCAGGCTTTGGATTCGCAAATGGCGCTGATGAGGGTGTGGTCCTTGTCGCCAATGAGCGCATTTTCCTGCTCGGGATGGAGCAGCAGGCACCAGTCGGGCTTGGCCTGTTTGCCCTGCACGGTGATGACTTCTTGCGGGACTTTGGTCCAGCCCAATTGCGCCAGCAGGGGGCCGATGAATTTTTCCTCGAGCTGCGGCTCGCTACGGGCAGCCAGCACAGGGGTATCGAAATTTTCGTTTAGCCAGGCGGGCAAATCGTAACCCGGCGCCTTGCCGGCCAGCTCGCTCAACTTTTGGGCGATAAAGCCGTCGTCAAGCAAGGTATTGGTGAGCCAGTGCCGGGGGAAGAGGTCCAATCGTGTTCCTTCAGTGCTTTCGATGTGCCCGCTGCTCGGCGGACCTGCCATGCCCCGTGGGTGCGGGCTCAAGCGTCAATGTTAAGGCACTTGCCGGACGGCGGCTTCGCCCTCTTCGGCGGCAAGCTTCTTGCGCATGCGCCGGGTGCCCCAGGCGACGACGCCGGCGATGACCGGGATCGAGATCGCGGTGATGATGTCGGTGTTGAGGTGGTGCAGATCCTTGCTGCCCTTGGCGAGATACTGCACCAGTTGCGACCCGTAGTAGGTGAGGACGACGACCGAGAGGCCCTCGACGGTTTCCTGCAGGCGTAGTTGCAGCTTGGCGCGGCTGTTCATCTGGCCGAGTAGTTCCTGGTTCTGGCGCTCGAGTTCGATGTCGACGCGGGTACGCAGCAACTGGCTGTTGCGGGCGACGCGGGCGGAGAGTTCTTCCTGGCGGCGGC
>ERZ724513.160-NODE-160-length-29475-cov-19.181033_pt1 | contig 29475 bp, 32 predicted proteins | sample MGYA00376046_ERZ724513 | MGnify/ENA primary metagenome ERZ724513 (study PRJEB28724, sample SAMN07190883) | activated sludge metagenome | isolation source: activated sludge of sewage treatment plant in Hong Hong | place: Hong Kong | collected 2016-03-17 ...
CCGGGCGCAGTGCGATGGCCGGTTGCTGCAGGTCGTTGTGCAGGTTCTGTCCGAGGGCCGTCTGATCGCCTTTCCGCAGCGCGGCCAACAGTGCCCGCGGCACCTTCGGTGCCGGTATCGCACGCCCTGCGTGCATCCGGTCGAACGCCGCGTAGACCTCCGGGGTGGACAACGTCGTGAACGAGGTCGCCACGACCCAAGTGAACGAGCCGGTTGCCAGGACCGGTGTCAGCACCTCACCTCGTGAGGCACCCAGTGCCGTACCGCCATGCAGACTGAACGGCACGTCCGAGCCGAGTTCGGCGGCGATCTCCGCGAGTTCGGCGTTGCTGCATCCGAGGCCCCACACCGCGTTGCAGGCCACAAGCGCTCCCGCCGCGTCCGCAGACCCCCCGGCCATGCCCCCGGCCACCGGGATCTCCTTGGTCACCACGAGCCGCACACCCTGCTTGACCTTGTAGCGCTTCTTCAAGGCCCGGGCCGCCTTCACAGCGAGGTTGTCCGAGGCCCTGCCCGGCACCTGTTCCCCGTCCCGGTCCATCTCCAAGGAGATCCCCGAGGCCTGCGGCAGCGCCGTCATCTCGTCGGACAGATCGAGGGCCTGGAACACCGTCGCCAACTCGTGGTAGCCATCGTCACGCAGCGGGCCCACACCCAAGTAGAGGTTGATCTTGGCGGGGGCCTCCACACAGACAGCACTGGGAAGCGACACCCCTCAAGGCTAGGGGGATGTCAGCCGGGACTTCGCGTCGGCGAGCGCCAAGAATTCCCTGATGGCCAGGGATTCCCCGCGGGCGGTGGGATCCACACCTGCCGCATCACACACCGAGGCCGCATCCAGCGGTGCCGCCCAGTCCCGCAGGGCACTGCGCAGCATCTTGCGGCGCTGGGCGAACGCGGCATCCACCGCCGCAAAGGTGGCATCCCGGGCCGCCGGATCGGGCTCGGGGTGGCGCTGGAACCCCACAAGACCCGATTGCACATTCGGGGCCGGCCAGAAGACCTCGCTGCCCACCTTGCCGAGCGCCCGGGTGCGCGCCCACCACGCGGCCTTGACCGACGGCACGCCGTATTGCCGCGACCCGGGGCCGGCGGTCAGTCGCTGCGCCACCTCCGCCTGCACCATCACCACCCCCGAGGAGACCGTGGGGAAGTGCTCGAGGACCGTGAGCAGGATCGGCACACCGGTGTTGTACGGGAGATTCGCCACGAAGGCCGTAGCCGCCGCCTCGGGGCGCATGTGGACCGCGTCCTCGCACCGCACCGTCAGCCGGTCCGCCTGCCCGGGGACGAATTCCGCCGCTGTGCGGGGCAGGCGGTCCGCCAAGCGAGCATCGATCTCGACGGCCTCCACCCGCGCCCCGGTCTCCAGGAGGGCCAGGGTGAGCGAGCCGAGCCCGGGTCCCACTTCCAGCACCACATCGTCCGGACCGACCTGCGCCAACGCGGCGATCCTGCGGACCGTGTTCGGGTCGATGACGAAGTTCTGGCCGAGTCGCTTCGTGGGCTGCAGATCCAACTCCCGCGCGAGGTCCCGGATCTGGGCCGGACCGAGCAGAGTCATCAGAGATCGCCGAACGCCTCGAGGGTGTTCGCCCGCACGTTGTCACACAGAGTGACGAGGTCCTCCCCGACGTGTTCAGCCATGAGTCGCATCGTCAGCGGGATCAGGTAGGAGGCGTTGGGTTTGCCACGATGCGGGACCGGCGCGAGGAACGGCGCATCGGTCTCCACCAGGATCCGTTCCCGCGGCACCACATCGAGGGCCTCACGCAACGCTGCCGCACTCTTGAAGGTCACGACACCGGCGAACGAGCAGTACCACCCCCTGTCGGTGACCTCCCGGGCGAAGCCGGCATCGCCGCTGAAGCAGTGCATCACGACCCGGTGCGGCGCGCCTTCCTCGTCCATGATCCGCAGGATGTCGGCGTGGGCGTCGCGATCGTGGATGACCAGCGTCTTGTCCAGGTCCTTGGCCAACTGGATATGCCGTCGGAAGGAGCCCTCCTGGGCGGCCCGGCCGGACTCATCGGTACGGAAGAAGTCCATCCCGGTTTCGCCGATGGCCACGACCGTGTCATCGGCGGCCAACTGCGTGATCCGATCCCACGCCTGTTCCAGCGCCTCGCTGCCCTGCTCCGCCTCGATACGGGGGGCCTCATTGGGGTGCAGGGCGACCGCGGCGGCGACCTGCGGCCACGCGTGCGCGAGGCGAACCGCCTCCTCGGAACTACTCACATCGACCCCGACCTGGATCACGGCATCGATGCCCACCGCCTCCGCGGCAGCCAGAGCGGTCTCGATGTCCAGGCCCGGCTCGCCATCGCGACCCGTGACGCCGATGTCCAGGTGACAGTGGCTGTCGATGACGGGCGCCGGCAACGGCTCCGGCAACGGCGGATACCCGACCGGGAGGGTCACGGGGTCTCCAGCCGGGGGAACAGCGCCTCCCCCTTGGTCACGTGCGCGCCGGAGGACAACTGACCCCACTGACCCACGTCCTGGACCGGTTGCTCGGCCAGGGCACCCTGCGCCCCGAGACTGTCCCAGATCTTGACCGTCGCCTTGGGCATGACCGGGTGGTACAGCACCGCGATCGCACGCAGGGACTCACAGATCGTGTAGAGCACGGTGTCGAGGCGCTCGGCGGAGGCCGGGTCCTTTGCGAGCACCCACGGTTCCTGCTCGGTGACGTAGACGTTGACCGCATCCACGAATTCCTTCACAGCCAGGATCCCGGCGCTGAAGTCGAGTTGCACCATCGCGGCGTCCGCCCGCTCGGCGCAGGCGACAAGGAGCTCCTGCAGCGCCAGATCGGCGTTGGAGTAGTCACCCGGGCCAGGGAGCACACCGCCCCGGTAGCGCACCACCATGGCCGTGGCGCGGGACGCGAGGTTGCCGAGTCCGTTGGCCAGTTCTGCGGTGTACCGGGCGGCCATGTCCTCCCACGAGAACGACCCGTCCTGCCCGAACTGGATCGCCCGCAGGAAGTAGTACCGGAAGGCGTCAGAGCCGAAGTCGTCCACGATCTGGTCCGGCGATATCCCCGTGAGCTTGCTCTTGCTCATCTTCTCGCCACCCACGAGCAGCCATCCGTGCGCGAAGACCTTCTCCGGCAGGGGGAGCCCCGCCGCCATCAGCATCGCCGGCCAGTAGACGGCGTGGAACCGCAGGATGTCCTTGCCCACCAGTTGCACGTTGGCCGGCCAGATCTCGTCGAACTCCGGCGCATCGGTGCCATACCCGATCGCGGTGATGTAGTTCAGCAGGGCGTCGAACCACACATAGACGACCTGCTTGTCGTCCCACGGCAGCGGGATGCCCCAGCCGACGCTCGAGCGTGACATGGAGATGTCCTCGAGCCCACCCTTGATGAACGACACCACCTCATTGAGGGCACTGCGCGGCTCCACGGCGTGCGGATGCCGTTCGTAGTGCTCGAGCAGCGCGTCGGAGAACTGGGCGAGCCGGAAGAAGTAGTTCGTCTCGTGCAGCATCTCGACGGGCCGGTCGTGGATCGGGCACTTGCCGTCGATCAGATCGCCGGGACGCTTGAACTCCTCGCATCCCACGCAGTAGGGACCCTCGAAGTCCGCCTCATAGACATGACCGTTGTCCTGCAGCGTCTGCCAGAACTTCTGCACACCGAGGCGGTGGCGCTCACTGGTCGTACGGATGAAGTCGTCGTTGGCGGCGTCGATCGTCTGCAGCACCGGCTTCCAGGAATCCTCGACGAGCCGGTCGCACCAGACCTGAGGCTCCACCCCGTTGTCCCGCGCCGTGCGCTCGACCTTGGTGCCGTGCTCGTCGGTGCCCGTGAGGTAGAACACCGATTCCTGGCGTTGCCGGCGCCAACGGGTCAGCACATCGCCGGCCACCGTCGTGTAGGCGTGACCGATGTGTGGGGCGTCGTTGACGTAGTAAATGGGCGTCGTGACGTAGAACGCCTTGGTCATGTGGAATCTCCCGGATGGACTCGTTCCAGTCTAGGAGGCGGCGTGCGGGACCACCCGCGCGACGGCGTAACAGGGAGCACTGTCACAACTTCACCGCACCACCCACGAGCAGTATGAGGCCGATGGCCGCCAGGACCGCGGCGGCCACCATGACACTGTTTCGCTGCAACCACTCCCGAGCGCGGGTCAGTGTCTCGAGCGTGGACCGGCCGCCGAGCACGAAGACCGCCAGAGGGGCAGCCACACTGGCCGCGCCCACCAGGATGAACACGGCGATCACCCCAGCCGCCGTGGCCGGCCCCACGTCGCTGCCGCCCACGACCAGCGCGGCGGCCGTCGCCATCAACAACTCCTTGGGGTTGGCCGCGGACATGAGCAGTCCGTATCGGACAGCCTCCCGTGGCTCCGCATCGATCAGCGCGGACAGCCACGCCGGCGCCGATTCCCGGGACCTGCCCAGCCACATCCGGACTGCGACCGCGATCAGAATCACCCCCAGCGCCACTCGCAGCCAGGCACCCCATCCGCCGTCGCCCTGCGCGCCGGGTAAGCGGCTTGCGAGCAACGTCAGCACCACCGTGACCGCCGTGAGCCCGGCGATCCAGGTGACCACGTAGGTCACCGACGTGGGTAGCGGACGGGGGGTGAACAGCATGACGATGGCGATGATCACGGGAAGCGGCGATGCGAACACGCCGATCGCATACGGCAGCACCTCGATGATCAGATCCGCCACTCGCCCATTCTGCTGTGACGTGTGGATCCATGCGCTGTCGCAGGATCGTCAGGCCTCGCCGGACGGTGCCACCACCAGCGCGTACAGCTCTCGCCGCGAGACCCCGAACTCCTTGGCCACCGCGGCGACCGCCTCGCTGCGCCTCATACCTGCACCGACCCTCGCCGCCACCTCGGCCACCAGATCCGCCGGTGCCACGACGACCTCGGGGGCACCTGCCACCACCACGGTCACCTCGCCGAGGATCCCCTCCACACGCTCGACGAGTTCACCGACGGTGGCCCGCAGAACCTCCTCGTAGGTCTTCGTCAGTTCACGGCAGACCGCCACCGGACGATCCGGCCCGAAGAACTCGACCATGTCGGCCAGGCAGGACTGCAGGCGACGCGGACTCTCGAAGAACACGATGGTGCGCGGTTCGGACGCCAGCGAACGCAGGCGCTGCCGGCGCTGCCCATCCCGGCGGGGCAGGAAGCCCTCGAAGACGAAACGATCCGAGGGCAGGCCGCTGAGCACCAGCGCGGTCGTCACGGCACTCGGTCCCGGCAGGCAGGTGACCGGCAGGTCGGCTTCGATGCACGCCCGAACCGCGGCGAGGCCGGGATCACTGACCGAAGGCATGCCCGCGTCGGTCACCACCACCACCGTCCGGCCGGCCGCCACGTGCTCGGCAATGACCTGGGCGCGTTCGGATTCCACGGCGTCGTAGTGGGAGATGACCTTGCCACCGATGCGCACACCGAGGTCGGCCGCGAGCCGCCGGGCCTTCCGGGTGTCCTCCGCCGCGACCACGTCAGCGCTGGCGAGAGCGTCGCGCAAACGCGCGGATGCGTCCCCCACGTTCCCGAGCGGAGTGGCCGCTACGAGCAGGATGCCGTCGCTTGCCGACACTGTGCCTCCTTATGCTGGCCCGCGTGAGCCTAACAACCGCCCCGCAGGCAGTTCCGGTCCGGGACGCCGTCGGTCCGGCGGGCGGGTGGCGGGGGTGGCTCGGCCCAATGCTCATGGGAGTGCTGGCCGCGCTGCTGCGACTGCCGGGCCTCGGCCGGCCCCACGCTCTGGTGTTCGACGAGACCTACTACGCCAAGGACGGCTTGGCCCTGCTTCTGTTCGGCCACGAGATGGATGCCAAGGAGAACGCCAACGAGATGCTCCTGGCACTCGACGGCGATGACGTCGAGGCCGCGGCCACGATCTTCAAGGACTCCCCCGCCTACGTCGTCCACCCGCCGTTCGGCAAGTGGGTGATCGCCGCCGGCGAGAAGGTGTTCGGACCCGATCCGTTCGGGTGGCGCATCGGCGTGGCGATCTTGGGAATCCTGTCAGTGGTCATGCTCGCCCGCATCGTGCGGCGGATGACCGGTTCCAACCTGCTGGGCACGATCGCCGGGTTCCTCTTGGCCATCGACGGCGTCGCGATCGTCTTGAGCCGAACAGCACTTCTGGACGGAGTGCTGGCCTTCCTCGTCCTCGCCGCCTTCGGTGCGCTCGTGCTGGACCGGGACCGCACCCGCCGGATGTGGCCGGAACGCAGCCTGCGGCCGTGGCGGTGGGTGGCGGCGGTGGCTTTGGGGCTGGCCTGCGGCGTGAAGTGGAGCGGGCTGTGGTTCGTGGTGGCGTTCGGCCTGCTGACGGTCTTCTGGGATCTCGGCATTCGGCGGCAACGCGGGGAGCCCAACGCCCTGCTGCGGACACTCGTGCGGGACGCCGTCCCGGCCGCCCTCGTGATCCTGCCGATCGCCTTCCTGACCTACCTGGCCACCTGGTACGGCTGGTTCACGAGCAATGGCTACTACCGGACGTGGGCCGCTGACAACGGTGGTTACACCGGCGCCGAAGCGGCGCTGCGCTCGCTGGCGCACTACCACGCTGAGGCGTACAAGTTCCACACCGGATTGACCACCGCGCACTCCTACCAGGCCAACGCGTGGGGCTGGCCGGTGTTGGCGCGCCCCACAAGTTTCCACTACGAGTCGGAGGGGCTGGACTGCAGTGCGGAAGCCTGCTCCCAGGAAGTGATCGCGCTGGGCAACCCCGTCATCTGGTGGGCGGCGGTCCTGGCAATGTTCCACCAGGCGTGGCGATGGGCCGCGGTGCGCGACTGGCGTGCCGGGGCCGTGCTGTGCGGCTTCTTGGCCGGCTGGGCACCGTGGCTGCTGTTCCAGGAACGCACCGTATTCGCCTTCTACTCGGTCGTTTTCCTCCCGTTCATGGTCACGGCGTTGACCATGTCCCTGGGAGGCATCCTGGGTAGTCCGACGGCCACCCGGGAACGCCGCGGGAACGGCGCGATCGTGGTCGTGACGTTCCTGTTCGTGGCGCTCGCCGCGTCGTGGTGGTTCTACCCGATCTGGACCGCGGAGATCATCTCGTACCGCGCGTGGCAATTGCGGATGTGGCTGCCTACCTGGGTGTAGCGGCTCCGCACGGCGCCGATTGCGACCTTGTTGACCCCACACGGCGCCGATTGCGACCTTGTTGACGAAGAACGCGGCTCTGAGCGGCAACAACGTCGCAATCGGAGAACCACAGCGGCAACAACGTCGCAATCGGAGCGCGGACATCGGGCGAGGGCCAGGAGGGCGGCCCCAAGCACGGGATGACCCCGTCGCTCGCACGCATCCTCGAATCCAGACACAAAGCGTGGCTCCCGCCCACCTGAAGGTGAGCAGGAGCCACGTGGGTGGAGCTGAGGGGATTCGAACCCCTGACCCCCTCGATGCGAACGAGGTGCGCTACCGGACTGCGCTACAGCCCCGCGTTCATTCAGGGTAGCAATCGCCTACTCGTTGACCGCCCGGGCGGTCTGGTACTCCTGCGGGTAGGCGTATTCGTCAAGGCCGAGTTCGCTGTCCACATCCCCCTCGGCGCGCAGCGCTGCGGCCTGTTCGAGCATGCGCTCGGCGGTCCACGGGCCGTTCTCGTCCACGTCGATCTCCCGTGGCACGGCCGTCGCGCGTGGTGCCCGCATGTAGGACGGTTCGTGGGCAGGCACCGGATCCCATGTGGACCGGGCCTCGGAGGACACCGGAGCGCTCCGGCCCGCCCGCTCGCGCCGCCTGGCCTCGGCAGCCCGGGCTCGCGCTCGCGACTGGCCACGAAGCAGGTACACGTACCCGGCCAGCGCCAGACTGGAGATCGCGGCCCAGGCGATGGACGTGAGCCCCACCACGGCCCCGACGATGAACAGCGCCGTCAGTGCGCCGAGACCGGCGACAACCCGCCGCCGGCGGATCGCGGCAGCCGCCGTGGCCTGCTGTCGGGCATCCTGCTGCCGTGCGCGGCGGCGATGGCCGTCTTCGGCTGTCCCCACGAACGGATCGATGCCGAGGTCGAGGTGCCGGTCGATCGCAGCATCTGCCGGGGCGGTATCCACCCGGCCGGAACGGCCGTCGGGCATCGCCGCCACATCGTGGGAGCGATGACGCCGGGCAGAGACCGATTGCAGGGAACGGCGGAAGCGCTGAGCGGAGCGGGAGTCACGGTACTTGTCGGACGTCCCGAGCCACCGGGGAAGGAGAACAACCGCCCACATAGCGATGACTGCAGCGTAGAGAAGGCCTGTGAGCACGGGCTTTAGCCTACGGTCCGGCCATCTCCAGAGCCCGGATTTGCCCGGCGTGTTCGGTCATGTCCGCTGCGCGGTTCGCCGTAGAGCCGCGCGAAGCGCTCAGCGAGCGGTTCCTCGACCTCGTCGGCGGTCAGGGCGTAGGAGACATGGTCGCGCCAGTCCCCGTCGATGTGCAGGTAGCGTTCCCGCAGGCCCTCGTACCGGAATCCGAGCTTCTCCACCACCCGGATGCTGGGCCGGTTCTCGGGCCGGATGTTGATCTCGATGCGATGTAGCCCGGCGCCGAAGCAGTAGTCGGTGGCCATAGCCACCGCCATCGGCATGATGCCCAACCCGGCGACCTCCCGATCGATCCAGTAGCCGATATGCCCGCCCCGAAGCGACCCCAGGTGGATCCCGCCCACAGTCACCTGCCCCCGCAACTTGCCGTCCACGTCGAGGGCGAAGGGCATCGTGGTTCCGGCCCGTGCGGACGCGCGCAGAGCGCGCACCATCCCCCGGAAGGTCGTCGCCGCATCGTTGGCCCCGGGGGGCAGGGTCGCGTCCCACGGCTTCAACCACTCCACGTTCCGGGCACGCACGCTCTGCCAGGCATGCCGGTCCCGGTGATTCAACGGGCGCAGGCAGATCGGTCCCCGCTGCACGGTGGCCGGCCACATGCTCATCCGGGGGTCTCCAGCATCATCACCGTGACTTCATCACCGGCCGCAAGATCCGCGTGGGGGGACGCCACCACCGCCAGTCCGTTAGCCCGCACAAGCGCACGCATGCCACGTCCCACAGGTGTGGCACGACCGTCGTCGACCTCGACCGGAACCACCGTCGTCACATCGGGACCACCGGCGAACGGCTCGGTGAGAGCCGCACGGATCCGCGGTGCGAACACCTCCGAGTGGCCCATCAGCCTGCGCACCACCGGCCGCACGAACATCTCGAAACCCACGAATGCGGCCGTCGGCTCCCCCGGCAGGGCGATCAGGGGGACGTTCGAAGCGCCCAGCGAACCCGTCCCCTGGACCCGACCCGGTTCCATCGCCACGAACGCGAAGTCTACGGTGCCCATGGTCGCGAGCACCGGACGGAGGACATCGTCGGGTTCGGTGCCGATCCCCCCAGTGGTCACCACCATGTCGGCCCTGCCGAGTTGGTCATCGAGGATCTTGCGCAGCCTCACAGGATCGTCGGCCACGGGTCCCACGCGGTACGAGAGTGCGCCCGCCTCCACAACGGCACACGCCAGCGACACTCCGTTGATGTCCGGCTTGCTCATCGGACCCACCGGCACAGGCCGGATGCGCCCGGTGTCGATCAATTCGGTACCGGTGGTGAGCACAGCGATGCGGGGCCTCGGGTAGGCGGGGACCTTGCCGATCCCGACGGCTGCGAGCAGCGCGATCTCTCGCGATCCCAGCGTCTGCCCGACGGTGAGCAGAGTGGTGCCCTTCCGGACCTGGCTTCCGGCCAGGGACACATTCTCGGCACGCGCCACCGCGCGGCCCACGCGGACGATCGGGGCGCCTCGGTCTGTGTACTCCGCAGGGATCACACAGTCGCTGCCGTAGGGAAGCGGCGTCCCCACCCCGACCGGCACGACACAGCCGGGCGACACCTGTGAGCCGATCGGGAGCTCACGCACGGGCAGCACCGCCTGCGGCGAGGCCATCGCGATGTCGGCGGCCCGTGCCGCGTAGCCGACCACAGCGCTGGAGTGGAAAGCCGGCACATCGCTGGGCGCCTCGACGTCAGCGGCCAGGACACACCCATTGGCATCGAGCAGCGGCAGTGCCAGCGGTTCCAAGGGCCGGACGCGGCCCATCACCATCTGCAGATGCTCGGCGAGGCTGCGCATCAGTCCTCCGCGAACTCCTTGGAGCCCACGAACTCACGCAGCCAGGTACGGAACTCCGGACCGAGGTCCTCACGGGCGCTTGCCAGCCGGACGGTCGCCTGCAGGTAGGACTGCTTGTCCCCCGTGTCATAGCGGCGGCCCTTGAACACCACGCCGTGCACGCCGCCACCCTCGGCCGGATCCATGTGTGCCAACGTCTTCAAGGCGTCGGTCAGTTGGATCTCGTCACCGCGTCCGGGCGCGGTGTTGCGCAGCACCTCGAAGACCGCCGGGTCGAGGACGTAGCGTCCGATGACGGCGAGGTTCGACGGCGCCGAATCGGTGTCCGGCTTCTCCACAAGGTCGGTCACCTTCACCGCATCCAGCCCTGGGACCGGCGTGACGTCCGCGCACCCGTAGAGGTGGATCTGCGACTCGTGCACCTCCATCAGACACAGGACGCTGCCACCGAGCTCTTCGCGGACCTTCAGCATCTCGGAAAGCACGTAGTTGCGGGTGTCGATCAGGTCGTCGCCGAGGAGGACCGCGAAGGGTTCGTCCCCGACATGCATGTCGGCGCAGAGCACGGCGTGCCCGAGACCGCGCGGCTCACCCTGCCGTGTGTAGTGGACTTGGGCGAGTTCGGCAGCTTCCATGACGGCGGCCAACCGGTCGTGGTCGTTCTTCGTCGAGAGGGTCCGCTCGAGCATTGGCGCGCGGTCGAAGTGATCCTCCAGGGAGGTCTTGTTGCGCCCGGTGATGATCAGCACGTCGTCCAAGCCGGCGTCCACCGCCTCCTCCACGACGTACTGGATGGCCGGTCGGTCGACGACCGGCAGCATCTCCTTCGGGGTCGCCTTGGTTGCGGGCAGGAAGCGGGTGCCCAGCCCCGCGGCCGGGATCACCGCCTTGGTCACACGATTCCTCGACATACGAATGACACTAGTGCGCCGGGCGCCTCTCAGGCTCAGGCATCCCGTCGGCGCAGCAGCACGAACCCGACGATCAGCAGGCCCACGATCCAGGCAGCCCACACCGCGACCGGACGCAGCCCGGCCCCTCCGGCGAACCAGGTCTGCATCGCGGTGAGCGGGAGGGCCTTCGGCAACCACTGGAGCCGCTCCCCCAGGAAGCCCACCAGCGTCAACTCCAGCAGGTACAGCAGCAGCGGGCCGATGATCCCCAGTGGGTGGTTGCGGGTGATCACGGTGAGCGAGAAGGCGAGCAACGCATAGGTCACGGCGAATACCGCGACCTGGAACGCCACCTGCGCCCAGGTCAATCCGCCGGGTTCGCCCGCGCCGAGCGCGAGCAGCAGAGCGTATGACGCGACGACCGCGATCGCAGACACCACGAGCGCGATGACCACAGTCATAGCGAACTTGGCGAAGAAGACCGCGGGACGACGGGGGAACGCCGTGAGCGTCAAGCGGATGGTGCCGTACCGATACTCGTGACCGAAGGCCATGGCACCCAGGCTGGCGATCAGCACCATGGCGATCGGGTTGTCGACGACGGCGGTCTTGATCAAGTCCGTGGCAGGCAGCCGGAGCGCTGTCCCATCCTCGTCCACGACTGACACCGTGCCCAGGAAGGCGAAGAACAGTGCCCCGAGGATCACGAACAGTGACGTGATCCACGTCGTGCGGATGCTGCGCGCCCGTCGCCACTCGAACGTGAGGAGTTCCATCAGCGCACCCTGCCCATTTCGTACTCCTGACCCGCCTGGGTCATCTCGAGGAAGGCCTGTTCGAGACTCGCGGTGCGTTTGGTGAGTTCGTACAGCGGCACCCCGTGCCGGAAGGCGATGTCACCGATCTGGTCGGTCGTCAGCCCGGAGACCGACAGCCCGTCCGGTGGCTCCGGCCGTGGCTGCACGCCGGGGATCTCACCGGCCAGCGCCGCGACCAGCGCTTGGATGTGCGGCGAGCGCACGAGCACGTCATTCGTCGTCGAACGGTTGACGAAGTCGGAGATCGACTCGTCGGCCAGCAGACGCCCCTTGGCGATCACGACGACGTGGTCGGCCATGATCTCCATCTCGCTGAGCAGGTGGCTGGACACGAAGACCGTCCGGCCCTGCGACGCGTAGTACTTCAAGTAGTCCCGCAGCCAGTGGATGGACTGCGGGTCGAGGCCGTTCGCCGGCTCATCGAGCAGTAGCACCTGCGGCTCGGCCAGGATCGCCGTGGCCAGCCCGAGCCGTTGCCCCATCCCCAGGGAGAAGCCCTTGGGGCGCTTCTTGGCCACCGACTCCAGCCCCATCAGCGAGATGACCTCGTCGACGCGCTTGGAGGTCGTGCGACTCGCGGCCGCCATCATCTGCAGGTGGGCGCGGGCGGTGCGGTTCGGGTGGAAGAACTTGGCGTCGAGGTGCGCTCCCACCACCGCTGGTGCGTGGCGGTGCAGATGCAGGGGCTTGCCGCCCCACAGCGTCGTGCCGCGTCCGTGATCGAGCCCGAGCATCAGACGCAGAGAGGTCGACTTCCCGGAACCATTGGGCCCCAGGAAACCAGTCACCTGCCCCGGCACGACCTGGAAACTCAGATCGTCGACAGCCACCGTATTGCCGTAGACCTTGTGGAGATTCGACGCAGTGACGATCACAGCCGACTCCCTCGAAGTGGACGCTTCATCGGTTCGCACGCTATCCGAACACCGCGCCCCGACGGGATCACCACGCCCCGCGTGCCTGATCGCTGCGTGGCCTTTGCGAAGATTCATGGGGAGAACACACCCCCGGAAGGTATACATGCCCACGTACATGTACAAGTGCCGAGACTGCGGTCACCGGTTCGAAGAGGTCCAGGGTTTCCACGACGACCCGGTCCAGATCTGCCCCGACTGCGGCGGCCAGGTGCAGCGCGTGATCGGCAACGTGGGCGTGACGTTCAAGGGCTCGGGCTTCTACCGCACGGACTCCCGCTCCACGAAGTCGAGCGCGCCGAGCGCGCCCAAGAAGTCGGAGAGCAGTACGTCGTCGTCGGAGGCCGCCCCCGCGAAGAAGGACAGCCCGGCTCCCAAGTCAACGGGCGGTTCGTCCACAAGCACGTAGCCTGTGCATGAGGCGACGCGCCCGTCCTGACCTCGTTCTAGCGTCGCAGGTGTGGTCATCACATCGTGGTCCCTCGACCGCCGTTGGCAGCGGATACGGCGCCCGCTGGCCGTCCTTCTCATCGGTGTGGGCGCACTGCTGTTGTGGAGCCGCGAACACGCGCCGATCGCGACGCTGCCGACGGTGGTGGCCACAGCAGACGTTGCGGTCGGCGACGTCGTGGGGCCCGACGACGTCGAGGTGGTGGCCTGGCCCGCGGAATCGCGTCCACCTCCGGCCGCCGCGGACCCGGCGACGATCACCGGGCGACGCGCGGCAAGCGCGATCCGGGCCGGCGAGCCATTGACGGATCAGCGGGTGATCGGGCCGTCTCTGCTCGCCACGGCGGGCCCCGACTCCGTGGCGGTCTCCCTACCTGCCGACCCGCTGTCGGCCTCGGGTCTGGTCCGCCCCGGGGACCGGGTCGACGTCATCGGCGGCAGGGGTGCGGTGCTGGTGTCCGGAGCACCGGTACTGACCGTCAGTCAGGAGACCGGAACGGTGCTCGCGGTGCCTGCCAGCGTCGCCCCGAACGTTGTGTCCGCGGCCGGTGCCGATGCGATCGCGCTGGTTCTGGCCCAGGCGTAGGGTGATCGCGTGTCCGCCACGAATGACTTGCTCATCAGTCAGATCCAGCACGAGTTCACCGCCTCCCAGCAGTACACGGCCTTCGCCGTGTGGTTCGACCAGCAGGCGCTGCCGAGGATGGCCCAGCACTTCTACGCGCAGGCCCTCGAGGAGCGCAACCACGCGATGATGATCGTGCAGTACCTGATGGACCGCGGTATCGAAGTCACAGTTCCTGCGGTTCCAGCCCTGGCCGATGTGCCCGATTCGGTCACCGGAGTTCTTGGGTTCTCGGTCGAGCAGGAACAGATCGTCACCGGCCAGTTCGAGCGGATCATGGCCGCGGCCCGCAGCGACGGGGACTACCTGGCCGAGCAGTTCACCCATTGGTTCCTCAAGGAGCAGATCGAAGAGGTGGCGAGCATGTCGACGCTGCTGCAGGTCGCCCAACGGTGCGGTGACAACCTGATGCTGCTCGAGGACTACCTGGCGAGGGAGAACAAGGGCGCCGAGGCCGATCCGACAGCTCCCAGCGCCGCCGGGGGCGCGGTCTCACTGCCGGCGTAGGGGCTTCCGGCCCGATCACACTCGGCTGCGAGTGCCACGAAGACGCCGGTCGCCGCAGCCCCGTTCGTCAGTCAGCGACCGTCAGTCCCGGTCGTGGTGGGGCGGCCGCTCGGCGAGCAGATCACGGTCGGTCGACTCGTGCCCTCCGGCTTCATCGGTGGTGACGGAAGGGTCGAGGTCAATCTCCAGATTGAGCTTGCGTGCCACCTGCCCAGGGTACGCCCGAACGACGTCGGGTTAACCTCGAATGGTGCGTCAAGCGATCGTGAGCGTCTGCGTCACCGGTGTCCTGTGCGGCTCCGGCACCGCAGCGTGGGCCGACGAACCCGTGCCGACGCCAAGCGAGACGGCGCCCACCCCGGCCCCTACCGAGCCCACGCCCACCCCGACGCCGACCCCCACGGGGCTTCCCAAGCGCCTGGTGTTCGGGGAGTCCCGCAAAGGCACGCCCATCGTCGCCACCCGCCAGGGCGAGCCGGACGCCAAACGGGTGCTGTTGGTCCTGGGGCAGATGCACGGGGATGAGCCCTACGGCCGGTACGTCGTGGACGCATTGCGCACACTGACCCCCCGCAAGGACACCGCGATCTGGACCGTCCGGACCATGAATCCCGACGGGGCCGCCCTGCGTACCCGCCGCAACGCCAACCGCGTGGACCTCAACCGGAACTTCCCGGAGGGGTGGCTGCCGGGGACCCCCGGTTCGCTGTACTACTCAGGCCCGCGGGCTGCCAGCGAACCCGAGACGAAGGCGTTCATGACCGGCGTGGAGCAGATCCGTCCGGATGCGATCGTCAGCTACCACCAGCGGGCCAACCTGATCGACCGTGGCACCGCCAAGAAGACCCGCAAATGGGTCCGGCGCCTGAGCCGGGATCTGAACCTGCCTGTGCGTCGCATCAGCTGTGTGACCAAATGCGCCGGCACGATGACCGGGTGGTTCAACGGCAACTACAAGGGCTGGGCGGTCACCGTGGAGTTGCCGCCGCGGATCTCGAAGGCCCGGCAGCGCTCCATGGCCAGGGCGATGGTCAACCTCGTGCCAGACCTCAAGCCCACCCGGGAGCGCCCATAGCGAAACCCCCGGCCGAACGACCGGGGGTTTCGATGGGATCAGGCCTCTGACTTGACCGCTGTCGGGTCGTAGCCGTAGTAGGCGGTGCGGGCGTCGCGGCGCTCGTGGGCCTCGAGCTCACCCTCCTTCTGGAACTCCTCGTCGAGTTCGAGGTCGTTGACGTCGAACCGCGGGTTGTTCTCCCACATCCACTTCTCGAGTTCGGGGCCGGACTCGAAGGACGTGATCAGGCAGTAACGGGGCTCGTCGCCACCGTGCCACACGGAGTGCCACAGGCGCTCGGAGTCGACGACCAGCTGGGCGCCGGCGGGCAGCTTGATGCGCACCTCGGTGCTGGGGTCGTTGATGTCCTCACGCAGGATCATGTAGGTGTCCTGGTCGTCGGTGAGGTTCATGAAGCAGCGGACGACCCAGCCCTCGCCATCGGGGTTGAGGCGGTTGTTGTCGTCCTGGTGGGAGTTGTACAGCGCGTCCGCGTAGGTGTTCGGCTGCAACTCGATGATGCGGCAGCGACCGACGTTCGCGCCGCTCTCCTGAGCACGCTTCACCAGGGTCGGGGCCTTCTCCACCTGGCTGTCGATCCACACGCCGTCCTTGTCGGCCTTGGGCGGGTCGAAGTGCCAGAAACCGTTGCACTCGATCTCGCCGTACGCGCTGGCCAGCGGGGCGAAACGGGTGTCGCCGCCGGACTTCCAGTCGACGTACTCCAGCGACATCCACTCCTGCGGGTCGACCGGCTCGCCATAGCTGTCGAGCACGGCGTAGCCGGTTTCCTCGAGCATCGGGAGTTTGTAGTGGGCCATGGGACCTCCAAGTTCTTCGGCCACTTCGGGTACGTGGCTTCCTCCATCATCCCCTATGCTCGCGTCACACAAGCGTGTCCTACGTCACATGTCGCAGGATCCGATTCGTGACTTTCCCCACCACAGACCGACGGCGGACGGCATAGTGGACGTGCCCGAAGGGAGATGCCCGATGCCCTTGTCCGCCGTGCCCGAAGTGCAGGTGGTGACCATCCACGGACACCGGCGCGCCTTCGTCAAGGTCGGCCGGGGCCCCGCGCTGGTGCTCATCCACGGCATCGGCTGCGACCACCGCACCTGGCTACCGGTACTGCGCCCCCTGAGCCGTCACTTCACTGTGATCGCACCCGACCTGCTGGGCCACGGCCAGTCCGACGCGCCGCGCGCGGACTACAGCGTCGGCGGCTACGCGAACGGCGTGCGCGATCTTCTGGCGCTGAACGGCATCTCCTCGGCCACGATCGTCGGGCACAGCCTCGGCGGCGGCATCGCGATGCAGTTCGCCTACCAATTCCCCCGCAGCACCCAGCGACTCGTACTGGTCGGCTCCGGCGGTCTGGGCCGCAGCGTGAACCCGCTGCTGCGGACGCTGACGATGCCCGGCGGCAGCACCGCCCTCAAGGCAGTCACCACGCCGCCGGTGCGCGTGCCTGCGGCAGCCGCCATGCGACAGTTGCACCGGCTCGGGGTGCCGGGGACGATCGATTTCGGCGGTCTGGCCGATGTCTACGAGTCTCTGGGCGACAACGGCCGCCGAAAAGCCTTCCACCACGTTCTGCGCGCGGCTGTCGACTGGCGGGGACAGGTCATCACGATGCTGGACCGCGCCTACCTCGCTGAGTCCATGCCGTGCCTGGTGGTGTGGGGCGAGCAGGACACCGTGATTCCGGTGAAGCACGCCTACGCGGCCCACTCGGTCCTACCGGGATCCCAGCTGGAGGTGATCCCCCACGCCGGGCACTTCCCGCACGAGGATGACCCCGAGCATTTCGCCTCCGCGATGATCGACTTCATCCTGGACACCAAACCCGCGAAGTACGACGGCAGGGCATGGGTGAAGGCCTTGGCCAGCGGGCCGCGGCCCCGGAAGTTCTGGGCGAGCCGGCCGTATCCGGTGGAAGATGACGCCACCGCAGACGGCGCCGACAGTTGAGATACCGGCGCCGTGCCACGCACCCAGCCCATTAGCGTGTGAAGATCTGTGCGCTCAACGGCGCAATATTCACACACTGATGCCGATCAGCCCCACGCGCCACCGTGTGCCAGGGGGTTCTTCCGTAGACTCGGAGCATCCCCGCCCCCGTAGCTCAGGGGATAGAGCAGTGGTTTCCTAAACCGCGTGTCGGAGGTTCGAATCCTCTCGGGGGCACTGGGTGTTCGTCGGGGGCGTCGCCACGCGCGCAGCCGGTCCCGACGGCCACAATGGCGTCAAGGGCTCAGCACCGGGAGTCAGGGGGTGCCGGACCCGCGGAGGGAGCGCTCATGGGTAAGAAGGCGAAACCGTCGAAGACGCAGGTGGGACCCGATGCCCGCGTCACCGGCGACGCCGTGCTCAGTGGGGAAGCCCAGGTCCTCGACCACGGGCGGGTGTCGGGACGAAGCCAGGTCGGCGAACAGGCGTGCGTCAAGGACGAGGCTCGCGTGGCCGGACAGGCGGAGGTACGCGAACAGGCTGTGATCAGCGGCAACGCCTGGGTGTACGAGAACGCCCTTGTGAAAGGGACCGCCCACATCACCGACAACGCCTGCATCTTCGGTGATGCCGTTGTCTCCGGCGCAACAACGATCGGCGGGGCCGCCAATGTCGGGCCCCGGGCACGCGTGAAGCAGTCGGATCATGTCGTGGTGTACGCACCGGCCGCGATTTCCGTCAAGCGCGTCGATCCCCGCACCCACGACGGGCCGGCCGTGTGGACGGCGTACCGCACCCGCAAGGACGGCGTGCGCGTGATGCTGGGCCGGCGCCCAAAGAAGGTGTCCGAGGCGCCGAAGGAACTGCTCAAACTGATCACGTGGACGAAGGTCTAGGCCGCCACTCAGCCAGCAAGGCGCGCAGCCCCGAGTGCGTCACTCGGTCCCTGCACGCGGGTGGTGCTGCCGTCAGCCCACACCACCAGTCCCATCCGGCCGACACGTGTGCTGAGCCAGGCCGGCGCCCGCTCACCGAGGGCGTACGCGGCTGTGGCATCGATGTCCGCCCACGTCAGAGACGCGGCGATCACGGTCACGGCCGCCACCCCTTCCGGGAGGCTGCCGTCGCGGGCATCGACGAGGTGCTCTCCGCGGTGGGCTGTACCGCTGGTGGCCACCGCCCCGTGGCTGACCGGAACCCGGGCGATGAGCCGCGATGGGTCGAACGGGTTCTCGATGCCGATCTCCCAGGCGGGCCCCACGGATGCGTGGCAGACCATGTCACCACCGGCGGACAGACAGAAGTCCGTTTCCGGCAGCGCCCGCAGGTGCTCGGCGGCACGCTCGACCGCCCAGCCCTTCACGACGCCGGAGGGGTCCAGCCCGGGTCGCCAGATGCTGAAGGCCCCGTCCGACGCGGCCTCGGCGAGCCGCCCGAGTTCCAGCACCTCAGCCATTTCCGGGGGGCACTGTTCACGGGCGATCTCACCGCGGTCCAGGCGGCACACGAACGAGTCGTCGCGGTAGGTGCTGAACACCCGGTCCACCCAGCGCAGTTCGGACATCACGGCGTCCCACGCCATGTCGGCACGTTCGTCAGTCGCATGGCGGCCTCGCAGAGCCACGCTCACCGGCATGCCCATGACATGCTCCACGCGGCGGTGGACCTTCACAGCCCCGCCTCGTCCAGCGCCGCCTGCAGAGACTGGATGTACCCGTTGCTGGTGACCGTCGCCCCGCTGATCATCGCGATGTCGGAACTCTGGGCCTCGATCGTCTCGTCGACCAGGATCGGTAGGGCGTACCCGTTGATCTGCTGATCCTTGGGGTTGTTGTTCGGATACTGCAGCACCTGCACATCGGTGATCTCGGATCCGGCCACCGTGACCTGGACCTGGACCGGGCCCCACTCGGTGTTCACCGCCGGGCCGGTCACCGTTTGCGCCTGCGGGGACGAGGTGTCTTGGCCGCCGGCCGCGATCACGGTGTCACCGCCGGTCATGGCCCCCATCGTGGAGGTGTTGTAGCCGAACAGAAGCACGACGATCGTCACTGTCGTCATCAATGCGAAAACGATGCGTTTCATGAATCACCATCCGAAGGATTCGACGTGGAATTGTTCGGCGGGCAGGCCGGCAGCAAGCGCACAATCGCGCACTGCGTCGGTCCAGGCCTGCGGTCCGCAGACGAAGACATCCCGCTCCGCGAGGTCGGGAAGCAGGTGTCGCAGTGCCTCGACATCGCTGAGGCTGCCAGCGCTGACCCCGAGCCAGGAATCGGCGGATCGCCGGTGTCCAGCCAGGTAGTTGACGACCAAGCCCTTCTCCTGCGCGAGGACCGCGAACTCACGCTGGAAGATCGCAGCTGTCGTGTAGCGGTAGAGCAGCACTGCATCGCCAGGGGCGTAGTCGAGGCCCTCGGCCAATGCCCGCAGCGGCGCGATCCCGACGCCGGCACCGATGAAGGCCACCTTCGTGCGGGTCCGGGCCCGCTGCGAGAGCCGGCCGTACGGACCCTCGACCTGCACCGCGGTCCCCCGCCTGATCGCCGGGGTGCGCGCGCTGTTGTCGCCGAGGGCCTTCACCGAGATCCGCAGGCTGCGACCATCCGGCGCCGCCGAGAGCGAGTACGGGTTGCCCCGGGTCCATCCGTCGCGGCCGAGGAACCGCCAGATGAAGAACTGGCCCGCATCCGCGCGCAACCGGTCCATCGCCCGGCCCTTCATGTACACCGACGTCACGCCGTCCCCTTCGGCCACGACCGACGTGACCCGCAGGTCGTGGTGGTACGTCCGCCAGAGCGGGAAAGCGATCCGGTAGACCAGCACAGCGAGTGCGGCCAGGGCCCAGAAGGTCCACCAGAAGACGGTGGCCGCCGTGGAGTCGAGGAACTGCTGTCCCGTCCACAACTGATGGGGCAGGGCGAGCCCGGCGCCGAGGTAGGCGTACAGGTGCAGCAGATGCCACGACTCGTAGCGCAGCCGGCGGCGTGCGGCCTTGACGCTGGTGACGACCACCATGACCAGGCAGGCCGTGCCGGCCACGGCCAGCAGCATGCCGGGATAGGTCGTGGTCAGGTCCCAGAAGGTTCCCGGGATCGCCGTCAGTGCACCACCGGCGTACCCCCATGTGTTGAGGATGATGTGGGCCAGCATCAGCGAGAAGGACGTGAATCCGATGATCCGGTGCTGCCGCAGGATCCGGTCCTGCCCGAAGGCCCGCTCGAGCAGTGGGATGCGGGCGATCAGAAGTACCTGCACGAGCAACAGATCCGAGGCGACCAAGCCTGTGATGCGCCCGAGGGAGTTGAGGCCGGTCTCCCAGGAGCCGAGGTCCTGGACACCGCCGCCGGAAACCCACAGGTATGTGACGAACAGCAGGCTCGCCCACAGTGCGGCGACGGCTGCGATCCGGACCCGCGCGTCGAACCGGGCGGTGTCGGCGGACACAGCGACCGGAGCGGATGTGGAGGGCTGCGCCAACAGGGTCATCGGAACTCACCCTCGTGATCGCCATCGAAGCCGTGGTGGCCCTGCCCGGGCCCTCCGAACTGGCCCTCAGCACCGGGCACCTGGCCCTCAGCACCGGGCACCTGGCCCTCAGCACCGGGCACCTGGCCCTGCTCGCTGACCACGCCGGACACGGGTTGCTCACCTCGGTCACCGGTGAGGGCGACGCCGGCCACAGCTCCCCCGAGAGCGCCGACGAGCACTGCGATGAGCACCGCCGCCGTTGTCGAGATGCCACGCCTTGCCGGCGCAGAAGCGGCCGGCGTGGAGGGTGCGGCCGGAGGTGGGGTCAGGACCTCAGTGACCTGCTCGTCCTCGGCCGGTTCCCACCGTGATCCGCTGCGCTGCGGCTCCTCTGATGATGTCTGCATGTCTGCAATGGTCGGCAGTCGATCTTCGTTTCAACTATGAAGAGGGTGTGAGCAGGGTAAGAATCCGCAGACCCAAACCCCTCGCCAAGTCGGGCGCTGGGGGGCGAGACTGATTGCATGAAGACGGTGGTCGCGCTCTTCGCCGGTTTCTGGGCCATGATCTTCGTGACCGGTCTGGCCAATCCCGGCTACCAGCACTACCGCTACCACGTGAGCCTGCTCGCCGCCGACGGTGCGCGTCTGATCTGGCTGACCACGGTGGCGATCCTGCTCACCGCCATGGCGCAGTGGGTCGCGGCGCGCATCTTCTGGCGCGTCAACCGCCTGGTCTCGCTGCTGCTGATCGTGGCTGGCGGCGCATTGGTCGCCGTCGCGCTCTTCCGGGTGCCCTGCCCACCACGCGCGCAGTTCTGCACCTACACCGTCGACGACACCCCTGCAGAAGCCGTCCACAACAACGCCGTGATCGTCTACGCGGTCGCGACGATGATCGCCATGATCGCGTTGGGCATCGTGTCCATCACCCGCGGACATCACAACCTTGTCGGGATACCTGGTTTGGTCGCGGCAGCGCTGTTCGCGCTCGGATTCGGCGGCATGCTCGTCTGGCCCGCCGGATTGGCCCAGCGCACCTGGATCATCGTCGGACAACTCTGGTTGGTGGCGGCGGTGTTCGAAGCCCAGCGCCGCCGGGCATTGCGCGAGCAGGCGGTCCGGGAACATGTCATGAGCGCGTGACGCGTGGTACCACTGGGGGATGCCCGAGGTCGTGCTGCTGCCGCAGTGGCTGCAGCCTCCTCGCATCGCTGGTGTCGAGTATCACTGGTGGGATCACGGACAGCCCGACCCACCTGCTCACGTACTCGCCTCCGTGACCCTCTTCGTGCCGCCGTACATGCCGGTGCCCGATGATCTGCGATTCGTGGGCGACATGCCCCGCCTGGCTCTTGTACAGGCCCTGATGGCCGGCATCGACGGCATCCGCCCTCACGTGCCTGCCGACATCCCGGTACTGCCTGCGGTGGGTGTACACGACACGAGCACGGCCGAACTCGCGGTGGGCCTGGCGATCGCCTCCCAACGGGGTATCGACGTGGCCGCCCGCGACACGGTTGCGGGGACGTGGCGCCACGAGCGACGCCGCGCACTCGCCGATTCCGACGTCGCGATCGTCGGCTGGGGTGGTGTGGGCCGGGCCATCGGGGCGCGACTGGAGCCCTTCGAGGCGACCGTGACCCCCTTCTCCCGCCGCGGGATCGACGCCCGGCCCGTCGAGGAGTTCGACGGATTGCTCCCCGGTTTCGACATCGTCATCCTCGCTCTCCCGCTGACAGACAGCGGGCCGTTCATGCACCGGGAACGATTGGCGCGCATGAAGGACGGCGCGTTGCTGGTCAATGTCGGTCGAGGCGGATTGGTCGATCAGGACGCGCTGCTGACCCACCTCTCGTCGGGACGACTTCGCGCAGCGCTCGACGTCACCGATCCCGAGCCCCTTCCCGCCGATCATCCGTTGTGGCGCGCACCTGGACTGCTGATCACGCCACACGTGGGCGGCGACAGCACTGCATTCGTTCCCAGGGCGCGGAAGATGATCAGCCGTCTGATCACCGAACGTGCTGCGAACGGCTCATTGTCGGGACCCGCCTGATCGACCTACGTTGGGCTCACCTGAGCATGGGAGCCCCCCATGTCCGAAACCCGCAGACGCTACCTCGTACCCATCGCCATCGTCACCGCAATCGCCTTCGCCGGGTCCGCAGGCGCGGCCACCGCCGCCAAACTGATCACCGGCAAAGACATCAAAGACGGCAGCATCACGGCCAAGGATCTCAAGAACAAGACCATCACCAACAAGAAGATCAAGGACGGCACGATCACCGGCGCCAAGGTCAAGGACGGATCCTTGTCGCCGTCGGACTTCTCGGGCTCGGTGCAGGGACCGACCGGACCGCAGGGGCCACAGGGTTCCCCGGGGGTGAGTGGCTTGGAGTCCGTGTCGCAGACATTCCCCGGGGTGTTCGTCATCAACAGTGGGGGCCAGCGCGGGCTCAGCGAGGTGAAGACCGTCTCCTGCCCGGCAGGCAAGACCGCGATCTCCGGAGGGTTCGATCTGGGCACGAACCCGTCCCAGAACGGTCAAGCACGACAGGTCACAGCCAGCTCATCCCAACCGAGTGCGGACGGGTCGGGGTGGTCGGTGCAGCTGTTCAACAACTCCACCTCGTTCGACACCAGCATCGATCTGAAGGTCACCGCGGTCTGCGCCACGGTGGGCTGATCAACCAGGCATCACCCAGAACTTGCGCAACGTCTGCGTGACGTGCCACACCGTGCGCGCGCCGGCGGCGAGTTCGACCACGTCCCCGGGACCGACCTCGAGTGTCGGCTCCCCCTCGATCTCGATGGTGGCCCGTCCGGAAAGCACCACGAACACCTCGGCCGACTCGACGTCGGTCGACACTCCGACTGTGTGCTCCCACAGACCACAGGCGACGTCGGCGACGGGAGCCTCCCACACCGCGGTGGTCGGACTGCCCTCACGGACCTGATCGTCGGGCAGCGGCTCGTGCTCGAGGGTTCGTCCGGGTGACCACAGGATGTGCGAATGCATGGCGCGAGCGTATCCGCCTTTGGCGCAAGGCGGGAAGCAAGAGCACAGCGGGGAAGGATGAGCACGTTGGTCTTCCTTCCCCGATGGACATTTGCTTCCCACCTTTCTCTTATAGATGCATTTCGTTACCTGAATTGCTCTTGACATGTCTGGGTGGCTGGGTAAGGATGAAGACACGTGAGGGGAGTACCCCAACAACCCTCCGATCGTCAATACGGCGGCAGCGTAGCCGCCCGGTCGGAGGGGGCCCACAGGGCCGGGAGAGACCTCTGGAAACCACCAGGAGTCATCTGTGAACAGCCTGCTCACACCGCCACGCCCCATGCTCTCGCGCCCGGACGAGGACGACCTCGCCGCCTTGATGTCGGTGCGCGGACTATGCGTCTCGATTCTCGTGACCACCTCACCCGGACCTCGCCTGAGCGAGGCCGACCGCCAGCGGATCCAGGCCCACGTGCGCGACGTCGTGCGGCGCTTGGAACTCGAACCCGACCAGGGCCAGGCTGCGGTGCTGGCATCGCGCATGCGCACCGCCGTCGACCGCGCCTCCCGGATGCCCGCCGACGCCGCCTTGGCGATCTACGTGGCGGACGCGACGATCAGGGTGTTCCACCTCCCGGTGCAGGTCGAGGATCGCGTCGTGATCGATCCCACCTTCGCCACCCGGGATCTCGTACGAGCGGTACAGTCCAACCCCAAGTTCCTGCTTCTGCACATGGATCACCGCTCCGCCAGCCTCTTCCGTTACAACCAGAAGTACCTCGAGCCGCAACTGTCGCCGGACTTCCCGGCCCTGCGAGAAGGTCGGGTGCGCACCGGGCGTGATCTCGAGCAGCAACGGCGCTTCCTGCGCGCCGTCGATGTTGGCCTCGGCAGGCATCTGGCCGAGACCCCGCTTCCCGTGGTGCTGGTCGGCGGTGAGCGTGTCCTCGGGGAGTACCTGCGTCTCACCCGCCACGGCGGTCGTATCGCGGGGATGGCGCGCGGTATCCACTCCCGTCCGGCGCTGACCGAACTCGAGGACATCGGCCGCTCGGTCATGGCCGACCACGTGGCCGATCTGAGGGCGGCCGCACACGACACCCTGCAGGCGCGCCTGCGTACGCGGCAGGCAGTGACCGGACTGCTCGGCTGCTGGCATGCCGCAGCCACCGGCGATCCTGAACTGCTGGTGGTCGAGCAGCACTTCGCGATGCCCGTCCGGATGGTGGCCGACGGCCGCTACGTGGAACCCAGCGACGACGACGAGCACCCGGAGGTCATCGACGACGCCGTGGATGACCTGATCGAGAAGGTTCTGCAGAAGGGTGGCTTCGTCTCCGTCGTGCCGGACGGGACGCTTGCCGAACACGGACGGGTCGCGCTCACCAGGACCCGCTGACCACCGGCCCGCAGACCCCCACGCGCAAGCACGGGCCAACGCGCGTGCCGGGGTCTGCGGGCCTGGTGACATCTGCGCACAATGAATCCATGAACCTGCTCCCGGAGCCTCCCGCCACTCTCCTTCCCGAAGACCCTGCCGCTGCCGCTCTGGCGGCCGGCACCGATCCGCGGGAAGCCGCAGCGCGTTATCCGGCCTCAAGCTTGGCCTGGGCCGGCGCGGCGCGGCAGGCGCGGGAACACGGCCAGACCCTTGAGTCGTACGCCTTCGCCAGGGTGGGGTACCACCGCGGCCTCGACGCCCTGCGCCGCAACGGCTGGAAGGGCCACGGCCCGATCCCCTGGGAGCACGAGCCCAACCGGGGGTTCCTGGAGTGCCTGTACGAACTGTCGCTGGCAGCGCAGGCGATAGGGGAGACCGACGAGGCCGAACGGACCCGCACGTTCCTGCGCGACAGTTCCCGCGAGGCCGCCGACGTCCTGGGGGTCTGAGGCATCATCCGTGAGCACTGGGAGATCCGTGAGCGGTCCGGAGGCTCCCTAACGCTCACGGATACGGGATCAGCGCGTCGGTGAGGTCCACGCCGCCTTCATCATCGGCACCTGAAGCGGCATCCGTGCCCATACCGCCGCCTTCTGCCACGCGGGACGCCGACTGTGCTGCACATCGAGGGCCATCTGCAGGTTGCCCACCCAGATACCCGCCAGCGTCGCCGTCGTCACCGCAGGCGCCCACCTCTGCCGCGTGGCCAGCCCGGCGGCGCACGCCAACTCGAGCGCCCCGCTGGCGTACACCCATCGCCGCGGGGCTCCCAGCCGTTCCGGGATCATGGGTTCGAACACCTGCGGCTTCACGAGGTGCACCACGCCACTGAGGGCGAAGGCCCCGATCACGGTCTTGGTCCCGACGGGCAGAGTCATGGCAGACACGCTAGACCAGCACCAGGTGACTGATCGTGTAAATGGCCAGCCCCGCCAGCGCACCGACCAGGGTGCCGTTGAGCCGGATGAACTGCAGGTCCCGACCGACCTGGATCTCGATCTTGCGTGAAGTCTCCTGGGCATCCCACCGGTCGACAGTCTCGGTGATCAGCGCGGTGATCTCGTCGCGGTTGTTCTTCACCACGTGGACCGCCGCGTCCTCCACCCACGTGTTCACACGCGCTCGGGTCTCCTCGTTGTCCACGAGGTTGCGGCCGATCGACACCAGCGAATCGACGATGCGCACCCGCAGGTCGGAGGTCGGGTCATCGACGGCGCGAAGGAGCATCTCCTTGGCCACCGTGCCGGTCGTGTTCAGGGTGCGGGTGACCTCCGGGTGATCGAGGACCCGCAGTTTCGCCTGCTCGGCGCGGAACTGCATGTCCGGATCGAAGCGCAGGTCGTTCGACAGTTTGATGAGGGCCTCGTCGATGGACTTGCGCAGCGGGTGGTGCGGGTTGTCGCGCACGTCCTGTGCGAACCGCACCGCCTCCCGGTATACCTTGCTGGCGACCATGTCGTCGGCCCACTTGGGTGACCATCCGGGCGCCTGGCGCTCCACGACGTCGACCACCCGGCCCCGGTTCTCGATGAGCCAGTCGTGAAGGGAACCGGCCACCAGATCGATCAACGGCACGTGCGCCTGGTCCGCCACGACCTCCCCGAGGAGGTTCCCGGCGGGTTCGGCGATCGGGAACTCCTCCGCCCGGCGGCGCAGGAACTCCCCCACCGCGGCGCGCACCTGCTCGTCGTCGAGCAGCCCGATGCCGGCCCTGATGCCGATGGCGATCTCTGCGGAGACCCGGCGCGCATTGTCGTAATCGCTGATCCAGCGGCCCACCCGAAGACCGACGTCGAGCGATCGGATGCGCTGACGGACGACGTCCTCGGCGAGGAAGTTCGTCCCCACGAAGTCTCCGAGGTTGCGACCGATCGCGTTCTTGCGCGTGGGGATGATGGCCGTGTGCGGGATGGGCAGTCCGAGCGGACGCTTGAACAACGCCGTGACCGCGAACCAGTCGGCCAGCGCACCCACCATGCCGGCCTCGGCCGCGGCTCGCACATATCCGGCCCACCCGACGCCATCGCGCTCGAGCACGAACGCGATCACGTAAATGATCGCCGCGGCGACCAGGGCCCCGACGGCCACCAGTTTCATGCGTCGCAGGCCGCGCAACTTCTCGTCGTCGGCGGCGGAGACTGCCAATGCACTCATAGGGCGATCCTGCCCCACGGCGCGCGCTGCGTCAGCGGGCGTCGGATCCCAGATGCCAGATCGCGGCGATCACCGTACTCACCAGGGTCAGCGCGACCACCGGCGCCACCGACATGAGGAACACCGGCGACTCCCCGGTTCCGGCCACCAGCGCACCTGCGGCCACCGCAGCCACGGCGGCCGAACCGACGACGGCGCCGCGGGCGGCGACCTTGCCCAAGCGTGAGGGCTGCCGGACGATCGGCGAGACGGGCGCGTGCCGGTACCAGCGCAACCCCCAGTCCGCGAGGAGGACCAGGCCCACCACCGACAGCGCGATCTGCAGGAAGTAGTAGACCGGCATGCCCAGCACCGAGGTGTGGAAGAGCGCGAACCGATCCGTCAGCACCGTGCCGTCATGGGTGAACCAGTCGAGGACCTGATGGGTGAGCCCGCCGAGGAACAGGGAGAACAGCACCCCCGCGACCTGAACTGGGCGTGCCAGTCGCCGTCGAAGCCCTGGCTGCTGCTGCACGGTGAGTCGCGCCCGGACGGCCGACGGAGCGAACCAGTCCGCCGGACGGGCGAAGAAGCCGTGCCACACAACGAACAGCACGAACCCCACCAGGATGTTGGTCACGAATGTGCCCAGCACGGTGTGAGTCGCATCGGTCGTGTAGGGCAGGAAGGGCGCGAACAGCGGCAGGTCCGGCGTCATCGCCCCGATCACCAACGCTGAAGCGGACAGCCGACCACCGAACGGCAGGACGGCCGCTGCGTGACTGACGGTGAAGGGCATGCATCCAGTGTCCCCGCCGAACGGCGGGTTTCCCACCCAGGTGTGGGCAACGTCACGGCGTCACGCCCCTGTCACGCCGACATCCACCGGCGAAGTGGGGTGTCCTCGCTCGCTATCGTGGAGCCATCGCCCCGTTAGCTCAGTGGTAGAGCACTCGCCTTGTAAGCGAGCGGTCGTCCGTTCAATCCGGACACGGGGCTCAAATATGGCTCTGATCAGGCATTTCGTTCGGAAATGCCTTCGAACGGCGAAGCCTGAATTCGCCTCAAGAATTCGTACTTATCGGACATTTCTTGACAAGGATTCCTCAGGAGTCGTCAACTGTTGTCAAACGTTGTCAGGAAGCTGTGCTTTTTGTGCTTTTCTGTGCTAACTCTGCGCCGTCGAGATGGGCCTGTTACGCCCTGGGCCCGGTGTATGAGGGACGGCCTATCGCCTTGCCGAAGAGCGGCCGTGAACCCGGAAAAGTCGCTCAAGCCGGCTGGATGACGGTGCTGATCCTGGCTGCCAGTTCTTCCACCTGCCGGAGCAATCCCTCGGGCTCCTTGGAGAGGTCCAGGGCATGGGCCACGACCTCCACCCCAGCACCGTCCAGACCTGTGTACGGCAGCCGATAGCCACGAATCTTGTCGAACCCCTTTGCGTAGACCAAGTGGCCAACCGGCAATCGAAGCGCCGAACAGTAGGCGAGCATCTGGTACGCGTCCGCATTCGGGAAACCGGCGACAGACTCTGCCTTGTACTTGGCGTCGACCACGACCCCGGGATGTCCTGGCGACGGGTACCAAACGAGGTCAGGTCGCAGGGAGATCTCACGCTCGGCGTCGAGGAACCAGGCCTTGTCCTGCATGACGGCGCGACCACCGAAGCGCCGCTCCATTTCCCGCCCCAGAGCGACCGTCACGAAAGCCTCGAAGACCGTGGGCATGGAAACGAGGAAGCCGACGGCGGGCACGGCGCCGCGGCCCAGGTCAAACGAGGAGGAGCGCAGGATCAACTCCGCCAGACGCAGCGCCGGTTGGTATCGGGCGTTGAGCCGACCGGGCTGCCACGCAGGCAGACGCTGGCCTCCGGTGAGATCTGTAACGCCCACGAGGCGCTGCCTGAGTCGCAGCAGTCGCCGACGTGTCCTGGGTGGGACACCCGGGATTGACATGACCCGCCAAAGCGCCGCACGTAGGATCTGGTTCTCCGCGATGTCGGGACCGTAGTCGTCATAGACGATCTCGGTGGGAAGGGCCATTCCGAACCTTCGACGGATCTGGTCGGACTCGCGCAAACGCCCACGGAAAGTCATTG
>ERZ724513.161-NODE-161-length-29293-cov-14.110473_pt1 | contig 29293 bp, 24 predicted proteins | sample MGYA00376046_ERZ724513 | MGnify/ENA primary metagenome ERZ724513 (study PRJEB28724, sample SAMN07190883) | activated sludge metagenome | isolation source: activated sludge of sewage treatment plant in Hong Hong | place: Hong Kong | collected 2016-03-17 ...
TACGACGGCTTCCGGTTGTCGTTCTCGATCGTGTTCAACCATCCCGCGATCGACAGCACCTCGACCCAGGTCACGATCGACTTCGCCGAGCAGTCCTACGTGCGCGACGTGGCGCGCGCGCCGGCGGACCCGGTCGTCGTCGAGCGCCTCGACGGTCGCCCGGGAGGCATGGCGCAGGGACGGCACGCCGAGGGCGGCAGCCGCCGCCTCGCAGTCGGCCCGGCGCTCGCCGTACCCACCGTCGACGAGGGCGTGGGACACCCGGGTGTCGGTGACCAGCAGGGCCAGCCCGGCGTCGTCCAGGGCCAGCGGGACCGGGCGTGAGGTGTGATCGTCGAAGTCGATGAGCAGGGCGGTCCCGGGCCCGGCGAGCATCGACACCGTCTGGTCCATGCCACCCGTGGGGGCGCCCGCGACCTCGGTCTCGGCCCGGATGCACGCGTCGACGACCCGCTCCCGGTCGAGCACCACACGGGCCGCGGCGCACGCGGCGACGGCGACGGAGCACTCCAAGGCCGCCGAGCTCGAGAGCCCGGCCCCGAGCGGCACCGTCCCGTGCACCAGGACGTCCATCCCGGGCAGGGCGAGGCCGTCCTCGCGCAGCGCCCACAGCACCCCGGCGGCGTACGCCGCCCAGCCCGCCGCCCCGGCGGCGGCGTCGAGCGAGCCCTCCCAGGGGTCGGACTCCTCCAGGCTCCCGACCCGCAGGAGGCCGTCGTCCCGCGGCGCGACGGCGGCGTAGGTCGCGTGAGGGAGTGCCACGGGCAGCACCAGGCCGGCGTTGTAGTCGGTGTGCTCACCGATGAGGTTGACCCGCCCGGGAGCCCGGGCGACGACCGCCGGGGGCACGCCGTACGCCTCCGCGAAGGCGTCCGCGAGGTGGGCGGTGAGCGACGTGGGATCTCCCGAAGCGACGAACGGCACCGGTCAAACCTAGACTGGTGCAACGTGCAGTTCCTCGACCCGGTCCCCACGCCCCACGACCTGACCTACGACGACGTCTTCATGGTCCCGCGGCACTCCGCGGTGGCCAGCCGGTACGACGTCGACCTCGCCACCAGCGACGGCACCGGCGCCACCCTGCCGCTGGTCGTCGCCAACATGACGGCCATCGCCGGCAAGCGGATGGCCGAGACGATCGCGCGCCGTGGCGGGCTGGCGGTGATCCCCCAGGACATCCCGGCGGCCGTCGTCGCCGACGTCGTGCAGTTCGTGAAGTCGCGACACCTGGTGTTCGACACCCCCATCGAGCTCGCGCCCAGCCAGACCGTCGCGGAGGCGCTGGCGCTGATCCCCAAGCGCTCCCACCGCGCGGCGGTCGTGGTCGCGGACGGCCGCCCGCTGGGGGTCGTCTCGGAGGCCGACTGCGTCGAGGTCGACCGGTTCGCCCAGGTGCAGCACGTGATGCAGCCCATCACCGTCCGGCTCACGGCGGACGCGGACCCGCGCGACGCGTTCGACCGCCTCGACGCGGCGCACGCGACGCTGGCGGTGGCCGTGGACGACGAGGGCCGACTGCTCGGCGTCCTGACCCGCACCGGGGCCCTGCGCGCCACGCTCTACCAGCCGGCCGTGGACCCGAGCGGCGGCCTGCGGGTCGCGGCCGCCATCGGCGTGAACGGTGACGTGGCCCAGAAGGCGAAGGAGCTGCTGGACGCGGGCGTCGACTGCCTGGTCGTCGACACCGCGCACGGCCACCAGGAGCGGATGCTCGAGGCGCTGGCCGCCGTACGCTCGCTCGACCCGCAGGTGCCGGTCGCCGCCGGCAACGTCGTCTCCGCCGAGGGGACCCGCGCGCTCGTCGAGGCGGGCGCCGACATCGTCAAGGTCGGGGTCGGCCCCGGCGCGATGTGCACGACCCGGATGATGACCGGCGTCGGACGACCGCAGTTCTCCGCCGTCCTCGAGTGCGCGACGGCCGCGCACGAGCTCGGGAAGCACGTGTGGGCGGACGGCGGCGTCCGTCACCCGCGCGACGTCGCGCTCGCCCTGGCCGCGGGCGCCTCCGCGGTCATGATCGGCTCCTGGTTCGCCGGCACCCACGAGTCCCCGGGCGACCTGATGCTGGACTCCGACGGCCGGGCCTACAAGGTGTCCTTCGGGATGGCCTCCGCCCGCGCCGTCGCCAACCGGACGTCGGCCGAGTCGGCCTTCGACCGCGCTCGCAAGGGTCTCTACGAGGAGGGGATCTCCTCCTCGCGGATGTACCTCGACCCGGCCCGGCCGGGGGTGGAGGACCTCGTCGACCAGATCTGCTCGGGTGTCCGGTCCGCCTGCACGTACGCCGGAGCCGCCTCGCTCGCGGAGCTCCACGAGCGGGCGGTCGTCGGCGTCCAGTCCGCAGCGGGCTTCCACGAGGGTCGCCCGCTGCCGACCGGCTGGAGCTAGCGCAGGTCCGGTGCCACCGGTCCGGAGGCCTCGGGGTCCTTGTCGACGGCGATGACGAAGTCGTCGCCGTGCTCGGTCACGCCCGCGATCACGGCCGCCTCGACCGCCTCCTCGGCATAGCGACGGCGCACCATCATCGGGTCGCTGCGCAGGTCCTTCACCAGGGAGACCGACAGCCCGATCATGACGAGCACGAACGGCAGGGCGGCCACGATGGTGATCGTCTGCAGGCCCGTCAGCGCGTCGGTGCCGCCGACGAGCAGCATCACCGCGGCGACGGCCCCGGTGGCGACGCCCCAGAAGACGACCGTACGGCGGCTCGGCTCCAGCGTGCCGCGCTCGGAAAGCGTGCCCATCACGATCGAGGCGGCGTCGGCGCCGGAGACGAAGAAGATCGCGACCAGCACCATGACCACGACGCTGGCGACGGTCGCCAGCGGGTAGGACTGCAGCGTGGTGAACAGCTGCGACTCGATCCCGCCCGCGCCGGCGATGTCGGTCCCGGTCTTCTGGAGGTCAATCGCGGCGCCGCCGAAGATGCAGAACCAGACCAGGCTCACCAGGCTCGGCACGAGCAGGACACCGGTGACGAACTGGCGCACGGTGCGACCGCGGGAGATCCGCGCGATGAACATGCCCACGAACGGCGTCCAGGAGATCCACCAGGCCCAGTAGAAGACCGTCCAGGACTGGAGCCACGTGCTCGTCTCGCCGCCCTCGGCGCCGGTGCGCGCGGACATCATCGCCAGGTCCTGCAGGTAGCTGCCGATCGACGTCGGCACCAGGTTGAGGATGAACACCGTCGGCCCCAGCACGAACACGAAGAGCGCCAGCGTGATCGCGAGCACCATGTTGATGTTCGAGAGCCACTGGATGCCCTTGGCCACCCCGGAGACGGCCGAGAGGATGAAGGCCACGGTCAGGACGGCGATGATGCCGACCAGGACCCCGTTGCCGACCTTGCCGATGCCGCCCACGATCTGGAGCCCGCTCTGGATCTGCAGCGCGCCGAGACCGAGGGACGCGGCCGAGCCGAAGAGGGTCGCGAAGATCGCGAGCATGTCGATGACCTTGCCCCAGCCGCCGTGCGCGCGGCTGCCGAGGAGCGGCTCGAACGCCGCGGAGATCAGCTGCAGGCGCCCCTTGCGGTAGACGCCGTACGCGATGGCCAGGCCGACCACCGCGTAGATCGCCCACGGGTGGAGCGTCCAGTGGAAGAGCGTGGTCGCCATCGCGTGCTGGGCGGCGGCCGGGTTGCCGGCGTCGCCGGTGCCCGGCGGGGGCGTGGCGAAGTGCGTGATCGGCTCGCTGACGCCGTAGAACATCAGGCCGATGCCCATGCCGGCGCTGAACATCATCGCGACCCAGGAGACGGTGCGGAACTCCGGTTCCTCGTCGTCGCGGCCGAGCGGGATGTCGCCGAACCGGCTGGCGGCCAGCCAGATGACGAACACGACGAACGCGCTCGCCGTGGTGACGAAGAGCCAGCCGGTGTCCTCCATGACCCAGGTCAGCGCGCTGCCTGAGGCGGTGGCGAGGGAGTCGGTGCTCACGAAGCCCCAGACGAGGAAGGCCAGCGACACCGCGGCGGTGACGCCGAACACCACCTTGTCGACGCCGCGCTCCGGGTTCGCGTCCTCCACGGGTTGGTCGAGTGCCGGGTGCGACAGGACGTCGACCGGGGTCCTCACGGACTCCGCTGCCCGGCGGGTACGGGTGTACTGGTCAGTAGTCACACGAGGTGGGGTACCACTCACCCCGCGGGGTGAAACCCCACGTGAGGACCCTCACCCGCGCGAGCTGCGCTCCGTGCGCCCGCGGACGATGCCGATGAACCGCTGGACCCAGGGGTCGTCGTTGTCCACCAGCCAGGCCAGCCCGACCGTCGTCGGGGGCAGGTCGGTCACCACCCGCGTGGTCACGTCGCGACGGTGGTGGAGCCGCGCGACCGACATGGGTACGACGGCGACGCCGGTGCCGCTGGCCACCACCTCGACCGCGTCCTTCACCGACATCGGCGGCCACGCGAGCTGCTCGGCGGTGGGCCGCCAGCCGCTGCGCTCGGGCAGCACGAGCTGCTCGTCGGCGAGGTCGGCGGTCGTCACCTCGTCGGCGAGGGTCAGCAGGTGCTCGACCCCCATCACGGCCACCGGGAGCTCCTCGTACAGCGGGATCAGGTGAAGACCCTCCCGGTCCACGGGGAGCCGCACGAGCGTCATGTCCAGGGTGCCCTCGCGGACCCGGGTCTCCTGCTCGGCCTCGGTGAGGGGGACGAGCTCGAGGGGGTCGCGGGCGTAGCGCTCGCGCCAGGTCCGAGCCCACTTGTCCGGCGTCGCGCCGGTGACGAAGCCGACACGGAAGTGCCCGAAGGCCTGGCTCACCCTCTCGGGCCCCGGCTCACGACTTGTCGGGGGTGGGAGCAGCGAAGTACCGCCAGGCCGCCGTGACGATGACGGCCCCGATGATCGAGCCGATGATCCCGCTGGGCCGGAGGTCGAGGCCGTCGCCGGAGAGCAGGCTGACCAGCAGGCCGCCGACGAACGAGCCGGCGATGCCGGCGACGATCGCCATCGTCCAGTTCACGCCGCCCTCCTCGCGCCCGAGGATGAACTGAGCGATGGCACCGACCACCATGCCGAAGAGGATCAGGCCAAGAATCAGGTACATAGGGGGATCCTAGGGTCGGCCGTCGGGTGCCCGTTCACCCGGTTTCCCCGAACTGCTCGACACGGATCGCGTCGCTGCGCAATCCGGACTCCTCGAGCAGCCGGGTGGCGTACGACGCGAACCCGACCGAGCCGCAGACGTAGGCGCGCTCCGCACCGCTGACCAGTGGGGCCACCTCCTCGGGGTACGGCGGGGCGGCGACCCGCTCGCCGAGGTTCTCCCGCGTCAGCGCGACGAGCGCGCCGTACCGCTCGAGCTCGGCGGCGTAGGGGAGCTCCCCCCACGTGCGCGCGACCACGACGACCCGGAGGAGGTCCTGCACGCCCAGGCGCCGGGCGACCCGGGCCATGGCGACGACGGGGACGACGCCCGAGCCCCCGGCGATGCAGACGGCAGGCACGTCGCCCTCCCAGACGAACCAGCCGCCGATCGGGCCCCGGAGCTCGAGCACGTCTCCCACCTCGGCGACGTCGTGCAGGAAACCGGACACCTCGCCGCCGGGCAAGCACTCGACCATGAGCTCGAGCAGCGGGTCGTCGGGGTCGGACGCGACGGAGTAGGAGCGCTGCGCGGTGTAGCCGTCCGGAGCACGCAGCCGGACGACGTAGTGCTGCCCGGCCAGGTGGTCGACGCGGTCGTCGACGTGGAGACGCAGTCGCACCAGCCGGTCGGTGGGGTGGTCGAGCTCGATGATCGTGCCGGTCGTCCAGCCGCCGGCGGGAGCGGTCACCACCGCGCCGCCGTCACGGGTCACCCTGGTAGCGCTGCTCCAGCCAGGGGTCGCCGCGGTCGTGGTAGCCGTTCTGCTCCCAGAAGCCCGGCCGGTCGCGCTCGAGGAGCTCCAGCCGGGTGATCCACTTCGCCGACTTCCAGAAGTAGAGGTGCGGGACGAGCAGCCGCACCGGACCGCCGTGGCCGGTCGGCAGCGGCTTGCCGTCGACCTCCCAGACGATCCACGCCTTGCCGCCGGTGACGTCCGCAAGCGGCAGGTTGGTCGTGTAGCCGGTGGTCGAGTGGGCCAGCACGAAGCCGGCCTCCGGCAGCGGCATCGCCGCGTCCAGCAGGGTGTCGACGCTGACGCCGCGGAAGGTCATGTCGAACTTCGACCAGGTCGTGACGCAGTGGATGTCGCCGACGTACGACGACACCGGCAACGCCTGCACCTCGCCCCAGGTCCACGCCTGCGGGCGCCCCACCAGCCCGTCGACCGACATGGTCCAGGAGTCCAGGTCGATCCGCGGCGTTGCCTCGGCCGTCAGGGTCGGCCACGAGCTGCCGGTGTCGTACTGGCCCGGTGGCAGCCGGTCGGGGCGCTCGGGCCGACGCTTGCCGAGGAATCCGCGGGTGACGGGCACCGGTCCAGTATGCCGCGTCGCCGGTGTCGCCCGGCTCGGACGCCGCTCGTCCGGTGGCCGCCCCGGGACCGGACCCGCCCCGCGACACCCACGGATTGGTCACCAACCGCACGTTTTCGGGGCCCAGACGTGCGGTTGGTGACCAATCCGCACGTCCCTTGCGGCCGTAGCCCGCCAGCACCGGAACTAGAACGCGTTGCAGATCCGGAGGCCGTCGCCTACGTTGACACGCGTCAACCGGGTGGGCCGGGACCCCAGGGTCCGGGGAGGGGAAGGCATGGCCGAGACGATCCAGCAGCTGCTCCGGGAGCGGGCGGAGGACGACCACGTCGCGATCCGGTACGGCGACCGGAGCTGGACCTGGCGGGAGCACGTCGCCGAGTCGTCGGCCGTCGCTTCGGCGCTGCTGGGAGTGAGCGACCCCGACCGTCCCGTGCACGTGGGCACGCTGCTCGGCAACGGACCCGACATGCTGCGGATGATGGCCGCGGGTGGGCTCGGCGGGTTCACCCTGTGCGGCATCAACACCACCCGTCGGGGGGAGGGCCTGGTCCAGGACGTGCGCCGCGCCGAGTGCCAGGTGCTCGTGACCGACGCCGAGCACCGTCCTCTCCTCGACGGCCTGGACCTGGAGGACGTGCGCGTGCTCGACACGTCCACGCCCGAGTGGGCCGACCTCATCGCCGGAGCGGGCGCGCTGACGCCGTACGCCGAGGTCGGCGCCATGGACACCTTCATGATGATCTTCACCTCCGGCACCAGCGGCGACCCCAAGGCCGTCCAGGTCAGCCACCTGATGGTGCTCTTCTCGGGCCTGAACCTCCAGGGCCGGTTCGAGCTCGGCCCCGACGACGTCTGTTACGTCTCGATGCCGCTGTTCCACTCCAACGCCGTCGTGGCCGGCTGGAGCCCGGCGGTGTGTGCCGGGGCGACGATCGTGCCCGCCCGGTTCAGCGCGTCGAGGTTCCTCGACGACGTGCGGAAGTACGGCGTCACCTACATGAACTACGTCGGGAAGCCGCTCGCCTACGTGCTGGCGACCCCCGAGCGCGCCGACGACCGGCACAACACACTGCGGGTCGCGTTCGGCAACGAGGCCAGCGACCGCGACATCGAGGAGTTCGCCCGCCGCTTCGGATGTGACGTCTGGGACGGCTTCGGGTCGACCGAGCTGGCGGTGATCATCACGCGCGAGCCCGGCACGCCCCCGGGCTCGATCGGCAAGGGCTTCGACGGCGTCGCCATCTACAACGCCGACACCGTGACCGAGTGTGCCGTCGCGGAGTTCGACGAGCATGGCTTGCTCCTCAACGCCGCCGAGGCGGTCGGGGAGCTGGTGAACACGACCGGAGGTGGCTACTTCGGTGGCTACTACAACGACCAGGCGGCCAACGACGAGCGGATGCGGCACGGCATGTACTGGTCCGGTGACCTCGCCTACCGGGACGTGGACGGATGGATCTACCTCGCCGGCCGGACCGCGGACTGGATGCGGGTCGACGGGGAGAACCTGGCCGCCGCCCCGATCGAGCGGATCCTCCAGCGGCTGCCCGCGGTGAACCGGGTCGCCGTCTACGCCGTTCCCGACCAGCACGTGGGCGACCAGGTGATGGCGGCGCTCGTCCTGCAGGACGAGGCGACCCTGACCCCCGCCGAGCTCGAGGAGTTCCTCGCTGCCCAGCCCGACCTCTCCGTCAAGGCCTGGCCCAGGTTCGTACGGGTCGCGCCCGACCTGCCGAGCACCGCGACCAACAAGGTGCTCAAGCGCGAGCTCGCCGCCCAGGGCCCGACCGCGGGCAACGGCGTGCTGTGGACCAGAGCCGCCCGCGGGACGGCGTACTCGAGCGACGCCGGCGTGCCCGCCTGACCGTTTGCGCCGGGCGGTCGCCGGGCACCGGCGCGGCATGGGTGGAGGTCTTCCGGGTCTGGTCATCGCCGCGGTGCTGCTGATCGTGGTGATGTTTGTAGTCTTCCTCGTCGTGCCCGCGGCGCGGGACCGTCAGCGGGTGGCGCGGTCGATCAACGCCCCGGAGACGGCGACCCTGGAGTACCGCGTCCCCGAGAGCCAGGACCCGGCCGTCGTGCTGGCCGCGCTCGCCAGTGACGGCTACCAGGCCGCCCTCGCTCCCGAGGACACCAGGCTGGTGCGGGTCGCCTGCCCGCCGGGGGTCGACCGGGAGCGCGCCCGCGTCCGGGCCGTGATCTCCACGGCCACGTCCTCGGCGATCGACCACGGCGCGCCCGTCCACGCCGACCGGGTGCGGTTCACCGACGAGCGCTAGTCCTCGGGTAGCCTCCTGCCGAGATCGGCGGGAGGGTGCGCCATGTCGGTGTCGACGGAGTCGAAGAGTGCCGTCGTGCCTTCGGCGCGCCCGCGGCACCGGGCCCCACGCGACCGGCAGCCGTTCCGGCGGGCCAAGACCCTGGGCGGTGCGCTGGGTGTCACGGTCCTGGGCGCCGTGGTCCCCGGCGCCGGCTACCTGTGGACCGGCCGGCGGCTCGGGTACGCCGTCCTCGGGGTCTTCCTCGCCGGGCTGGCCGTCCTGGGGTACTACGCCCAGGACTGGCACCGGTTCGTCGACATGGCCTTCGACCCGACCCGGCTGCGGGTGGCCGGCGCGGTGCTGGGCGTGGCGTTCGCCGTCTGGGCGTTCACCGTCGTGACGACCTACGTGATGGCGCGACCGCTGGCCATGCGCCGCCTGGAGAGCACGCTCGGCGCGATCGTCGTCACCTTGCTGTGCGTGCTGGTCGCCATCCCCGCGGTGCAGAGCGTGCGGCTGGCCAACACGCAGGCGCACTTCGTCGCCACCGTCTTCAAGGACGAGCAGACCGCGACCGTCCCGACCAACACCACCGAGGCCGACCCGTGGGGCGGGCGCGACCGGGTCAACGTGCTGCTGCTCGGCGGGGACGGGGGAGTGGGGCGCACGGGGATCCGCACCGACTCGGTGATCCTGCTGAGCATGGACACCCACACCGGCAAGGCGGTGATGTTCAGCCTGCCGCGCAACATGATGAACGCCCAGTTCCCCGAGGACAGCCCGCTGCACGAGGTGTTCCCGGACGGGTTCCGCACCAGCGACCCCAGCGCGGACGCCGGCAACTGGATGCTCAACGCGGTCTACAGCCAGGTGCCCGCGCTCTACCCCCACATCCTGGGGAACTCGGAGAACGAGGGCGCCGACGCGATCAAGCAGGCGGTCGCCGGCAGCCTCGGCACCCACGTGGACTACTACGTGCTGATCAACCTGCTCGGCTTCCAGCAGCTCGTCGACGCGATCGGCGGGGTCACCGTCAACATCAACGAGCCGATCGCCATCAACGGCAACACCGACGCGGGGATCCCGCCGACCGGCTATCTCCAGCCGGGGCCGAACCAGCACCTCGACGGCTTCCACGCGCTCTGGTATTCCCGCGGCCGGTGGGGGTCGGACGACTACGAGCGGATGCTGCGCCAGCGCTGCATGGTCAACGCGATCATCGAGGAGGCGGACCCCCTCAACGTGCTGCGCCGCTACCAGGCGTTGGCGAAGGCGGGGGAGGAGATCCTGCGCACCGACGTGCCGCGCGAGCTGATGCCGGACTTCGTCGACCTCGCGCTGAAGGTCAAGGAGAAGAAGGTGCGCTCGATCGCGTTCGTCTCCTCGGACAAGTTCTTCTCCGGTGACCCCGACTTCACCTGGATGCAGTCGGTGGTCGCCAAGGCGCTCGAGCCGCACCCGGGTGGCGGCGCCAAGGGCGACCCCGGCAAGGCGGTGCGGACGGACGACGCCTGCGGCTACCACCCGGTCAGCCAGTAGCGGGACCGGTCGGAGCCGGGCTCGACCCGGGGTCAGGGCACCCGCACGTCGCGGGTGACGACCAGCCGGTTGACGGTCGGGCTGCCGCCGTACCGCACGGTCATCGTGCGGGTGCCGGGCGGCAGGCCGGTCAGGACGACGCGCGCGGTGCCGTTGCGGAGGTCGACCGCCCGCGCGACGCCGGCGACGCGGACGACGACCGGACCGGTCACCACGTCGACACCCGGGGCGAGCAGGTTCACGGTCACCCGCAGACCGTGCCGGGTGGCCAGGCGCTCGACCTGTGCCCGGATCCTCGGGTCCGAGCGCACCGGGATCGTCGAGTCCGTGTCGACCACGTCGGCGGAGTAGCCGGGGCGGGTCAGCGTCACCCGCGCCGAGAGCCGGGTGCCGAGGTCGACGTTCTGGATCTGGTACGACGTCGCCGTCGCCCCGTCGATCGGCGCGCCGTCACGCAGCCACTGCACGGCGACCGCCGCGTCGGCAGGTCGGTAGGCCCCGGTGTCGACGGTCAGGGTCTGGCCGAACTCCACCAGCCCGTGGATGGTCGGCGGGGTGGTGACGGTGATGGTGCCCGGCGCGACCGGCTCGGTCGCCGTGGCCGTCGCGGTGACCGCCGCGTAGCCGACGCGTCGGGCGGTGACGGTGGCCGAGATCGTGGTCCCCACCAGGTCCGGGGTCAGCGCCAGCGTCGAGGCGCCGGTGACGCCCTCGATCGGCTGGCCGTCGGCCAGCCAGACGACGTCGAGGCTGTCCGGGGTCGGCGACCAGGTGCCGGTGTCGAGGGTCAGCGTCGAGTCGACCTGCGGTGCGCCGGAGATCGTCGGCGCCGTCAGATTCTTCAGCGTGCCGGGGAGCACCGCGTCCGTGGCCGCCGATCGCGCGCTCCGCGTCGGGAACCCGGGCTTGCTGGCGGTGGTCGTGACCGTGATGACCTGGTCGATGCGGGCCCGGGTCAGGCGGAGGCTGTCGTCGGTGGCGCCGGCGATCTTCCGCCCGTCGGCGTACCACTGGTAGGCGACGTCGACGTCCGCCGGCTTCCAGGTGCCCGGGGTGCTGGTGAGGACCGAGCCGACCTTGGCGACGCCGTCGATGGTCGGCGCGCTCTCGTTGGTCAGGTCGCGGTCGTTGAAGTGGATGAACCCGCTGGGCCAGTTGCCGCTGGAGCGGGTGATGACGGCCCACGAGAAGTCGCCGCCCCAGCTGTCCTGGGAGACGATCACCTCGTCGCCGGAGACCACCTTCTCGACGTACGCGACGTGGCCGACGGACCCCGCCGGTCCCGCGTTGGCCTTCCACCACGCGACCGCGCCGACCCGCGGCGTCCCGTCGGTGATGTCGGGCATCGAGGTGCCCCAGTACATCGCGTTCCCGCCGCCCGACCACGGACGCGTGTTCGGCATCCCGCTGCGCACCATGCGGTAGGCGGCGTAGTTGGTGCAGTTGTGGCCGCTGTACATCCGCCAGTACATCTTGTCGTTGGCCTGTGCGTACCCCGCGTTGCCCATGCCCTTGTCGCGGCAGTCGGCGTAGCCGTAGCAGAGGTAGGAGCTGCGCTTGAGGACGATGTCCGGCCCGCGGCTGCGACCACCGTGGTCACCCACGGTGCCGGCCTGCGCCGGGGCGAGCCCGACGAGCCCGACGAGCCCCGAGACCAGTGCCCCGGCAAGGGCAGCGGTGAGGGGCGCGAGCAGCCTGGTCCGCAGCGTCACGGGTGGGAGTCTAGGGACTCGAGTGCCCTTCTGGGAACGCTGTGACTGAAATTGTCAAGGGTTTGTTGCGGCGTGTCGGGTTAAATCACAATGATGTGATTAGCCCCTGTGGCACGCGGATTGGTCACCAACCGCACGTCGAGCGGCCTGAAATCTGCGGTTGGTGACCAATCCGCACCCCTTCGGGGCCGCCCGCGACGCAGCCGAGGGCCCGGCCGCGGTGCGGCCGGACCCCCGGATGGTGGTGCTGCGGTCAGGCGAGGTCGAACCGGTCGGCGTCCATGACCTTGACCCAGGCGTCGGCGAAGTCCGTGACGAACTTCTCCCGGGCGTCGTCGCTGGCGTAGACCTCGGCGAGGGCCCGCAGCTGGGAGTTGGACCCGAAGACCAGGTCCACCGCCGTCGCCGTCCAGCGCACGTCACCGCTGGCCAGGTCGCGGATCTCGTATACGTTCTCCTCCGACTCCGACGCCTTCCACTGCGTGCCTGTCGACAGCAGGTTGACGAAGAAGTCGTTGCTCAGCACTCCCGCGCGGTCGGTCAGCACGCCGTGCTGGCTGCCACCGGTGTTGGCGCCCAGCGCCCGCAGGCCGCCGACCAGGACCGTCATCTCGGGAGCGCTCAGCCCGAGCATGTAGGCGCGGTCCACCAGCAGCACCTCGGGCTGGAGCTTCTCGCCCGGCTGCAGGTAGTTGCGGAACCCGTCGGCGCGCGGCTCGAGCACCGCGAACGACTCGACGTCGGTCTGCTCCTGCGTGGCGTCGGTGCGACCCGGGTGGAAAGGCACCGTCACGTCGACGCCGGCGTCGCGAGCCGCCTTCTCCACCGCCGCGGTCCCCGCGAGCACGATGAGGTCGGCCAGCGAGATCCTGGCGCCACCGGCGTCGTTGAACCGCTGCTGGATGCCCTCGAGTGTCTCGAGAACGGTCGCCAGCTGCTCGGGCTGGTTCACCTCCCAGCTGCGCTGGGGCTCGAGACGGATCCGAGCTCCGTTCGCGCCGCCGCGCTTGTCGGTCGAGCGGAAGCTGGCCGCCGACGCCCACGCGGTCGACACGAGCTGGTCGACCGAGAGGCCGGAGTCGAGGACCTGCTGCTTGAGCGCGGCCACGTCGGCGTCGGTCACCAGCTCGTGGTCGACGGCCGGGACGGGGTCCTGCCACGGCTGCTCCTCGGGGACCCACGGGCCGAGGTAACGGGCGACCGGGCCCATGTCGCGGTGGAGCAGCTTGTACCAGGCCTTGGCGAAGGCCAGCGCGAACTCGTTGGGGTTCTCCAGGAACCGGCGCGAGATCTTCTCGTACTCGGGGTCGAAGCGGAGCGCGAGGTCGCTGGTCAGCATCGTCGGCTTGCGCTTGGGCGAGTCCGGCGTGGGGCCGGGGATGATGTCGTCGGCGTCCTTGGCGACCCACTGGTGCGCGCCCGCGGGGCTCTTGGTGAGCTCCCACTCGTAGCCGAAGAGGAGCTTGAAGAAGTCGTTGCTCCACCGGGTCGGGGTGGTCGTCCAGGTGACCTCGAGGCCGGACGTGATGGCGTCGGCGCCCTTTCCGGAGCCGAACCCGCTGCGCCACCCCAGGCCCTGCTCCTCCAACGGGGCGCCCTCGGGCTCGGGCCCGACCAGGTCGGCGTCGCCGGCGCCGTGGGTCTTGCCGAACGTGTGACCGCCGGCGATGAGGGCGACCGTCTCCTCGTCGTTCATGGCCATCCGGCCGAAGGTGTCCCGGATGTCGCGTGCCGACGCGACCGGGTCGGGGTTGCCGTTCGGGCCCTCGGGATTGACGTAGATCAGTCCCATCTGGACGGCGCCGAGAGGGTTGGACAGGTCGCGCTCACCGCTGTAGCGCTCGTCGCCGAGCCAGGTGTCCTCCGGACCCCAGTAGACCTCCTCGGGCTCCCAGACGTCCGGGCGACCGAAGCCGAACCCGAAGGTCGAGAATCCCATGTCCTCCAGCGCCACGTTGCCGGCGTACACCAGCAGGTCGGCCCACGAGATCTTCTGGCCGTGCTTCTGCTTGACCGGCCACAGCAGCCGCCGGGCCTTGTCGAGGTTCGCGTTGTCCGGCCAGCTGTTGAGCGGCGCGAAGCGCTGCGCGCCGTCGCCGGCACCACCCCGGCCGTCGCTGATGCGGTAGGTGCCGGCCGCGTGCCAGCTCATCCGGATGAACAGGCCGCCGTAGTGGCCGAAGTCGGCCGGCCACCAGTCCTGAGAGGTGTTGAGCACCTCGACGATGTCGCGGCGCAGCTCGGCGAGGTCGAGCTGCTCGAACTCCGCGGCGTAGCTGAAGTCGGCCGGGAGCGGGCTCGCCTTCGGCGAGTGCGCGTGCAGCACCGACAGGTCGAGCTGGTTGGGCCACCAGTCCTTGTTGGTGTGCGGGCGCCCGGGCTTGGGGGTCGGCGAGTCGATCGCCGGGTTCTCGCTCTCGCTGCCCTGGGCGGCGGCGGAGTCGTGCATCACGGGGCAACCTGCCTCGCTCTTACGCTCCACGCCCTGCGGGTCACTGCTGTCGGTCATCGGTCTCGCGCTTCCTTCCAACGGGTTGTCCCTGGCGGGCTGGCTGGTGCTGATCCGGGTGGTGCTGGTCTGGCGGGTTCGAGCAGGCGGGGCACAGGCCCCAGTAGACGACCTCGGCCTCGTCGATCGTGAAGCCGTGGTCGTCGGAGGCGGTCAGGCACGGGACGTGGCCGACGGCGCAGTCGACGTCGGCGATGGTCCCGCACGAGCGGCACACCACGTGGTGGTGGTTGTCGCCCACGCGCGCCTCGTAACGGGCCAGCGCCCCCGAGGGCTGGATGCGGCGCACCAGCCCGGCTGCGGTCAGCGCCCGCAGCACGTCGTAGACGGCCTGGTGGGACACGTCGTCGAGGTCTTCACGTGCCGCGGCGATGACGGTCTCGGTGTCCGCGTGCGGGTGCCGGTGCACGGCGGCGAGCACGGCGACCCGGGGCCGCGTGACGCGCAGGTCGGACTCACGGAGCATCTGCTCGTAGTCGGCCGGCGGGTGCATGTCCGCACTCTGGCGCACTTTCTTGAATGATTCAAGAACCGTTCCGTGGGGAGGAACGGCGAGCCCCGACCGGGCCGGGCCGGGCCGAAATGACGAGAGGCCCCGCGACGGGGCCTCTTCTCGTGGTGCTGTCGGGTGCTACTGGTGCTGCTGGTGTCCGAGGGGGGACTTGAACCCCCACGCCCTAATACGGGCACTAGCACCTCAAGCTAGCGCGTCTGCCAATTCCGCCACCCGGACGAGTGCGGGTGGAACAGTAGCAAAGGCGGGGCCGAACCTCCTCATCGGCCCGAGGCCGGTTGCCGGCCCCGGATCCGGTGACATGCTGGGGCCATGACGGACGCGCGTGTGGACCCCGCTGCCGAGGTCGTCGAGCTGTGTCGCGACCTGATCCGCATCGACACCTCGAACTACGGAGACCAGGACGGGCCGGGGGAGCGGAAGGCCGCCGAGCACGTGGCCACCCTGCTCGACGAGGTCGGCATCGAGTCCCGTCTCTACGAGTCTGAACCGGGTCGGACCTCGGTCGTCGCGCAGTGGGGCGGCGGTACGGCGGGGCCGACGTCGGTCGCCAGAGAGGGCGGCCTGCTGCTGCACGGCCACCTCGACGTCGTACCCGCACGGGCCGAGGACTGGCAGGTCGACCCGTTCGCGGGAGAGATCCAGGACGGCTACCTGTGGGGCCGGGGCGCGGTCGACATGAAGGACTTCGACGCGATGCTGCTCGCGGTGGTCCGGGCTCGGCAGCGGTCGGGCCGGGTGCCGGCTCGGCCGATCACGCTCTGCTTCACCGCCGACGAGGAGGCCGGCGGCCACCGCGGCGCCCAGGTGCTCGTCGAGGAGCACGCCGACGAGCTCGAGGGCTGCACCGAGGCCGTGGGGGAGGTCGGCGGCTTCAGCGCCACCGTCCGCGGACGCCGCGTCTACCTGGTCGAGGCGGCCGAGAAGGGCATGGCCTGGCTGCGCCTGACCGCGCGCGGGCGCGCCGGCCACGGCTCGATGATCAACCACGACAACGCCGTGACGACCCTCGCCACCGCCGTGGCCCGGATCGGTGCGCACGAGTGGCCGGTCCGCCTGACGCCCGCGATGCGCACGCTGCTCGCCGCGGTGGGCGAACTCGCCGGCGAGGAGGCGACCCCGGACAACGCCGAGGCACTCGTCGAGGAGTTCGGCGGGGCGGCCCGGATGCTCGGCGCGGTCATCCGCAACACCTGCAACCCGACGATGCTGGGGGCGGGCTACAAGGTGAACGTCATCCCCTCCGAGGCGACCGCGCACGTCGACGGTCGGTTCCTGCCGGGCTACGAGGACGAGTTCTTCGCGACCCTGGCCGAGCTGGTCGGGGACGGGATCGAGATCGAGGCGCTCTCGCACCAGCAGCCGTGGGAGACGCCGTACGACGGCGCGCTGGTGGACGCGATGACGCGCTCGCTGCTCGCCGAGGACCCCGAGGCGATCGTCGCGCCGTACCTGATGAGCGGCGGCACCGACGCCAAGCACTTCCGCAAGCTCGGCATGCGGTCCTACGGGTTCGCGCCGCTGCGGCTGCCGGCGGACCTGGACTTCACCGCGCTCTTCCACGGTGTGGACGAGCGGGTCCCCGTCGATGCCTTGGAGTTCGGGGCGCGGGTCTTCGACCGGTTCCTCGACGAGGTCTGACCGGTCAGCGGGGCGCCCGGTCGGTCTTCCGGGACGCGGACGGTCCGTCGGCTCGGCCCGGGCGTTGGCGCCTCCAGTTACCGCTGTGCACGCGGTGTGCGGAACATGCGCGGATTGGTCACCAACCGCAGATCTGGAGCCGAAATCCCTGCGGTTGGTGACCAAACCGCAGGGCCGGGCGCAGTTATGTCAGCCCGCCGTCAGGCGGTGCGGACCGCCCGGATGATCTTGCGACGCAGGATGACGCGGCGGGTGCCGTCGGCGGTGATGCGGACCCGGTCGAGCTCCCAGCCGCCGTGCTCGGCGCGTTCGACCAGGAGCCTGGTGACGACGTTGCGCGAGAACTCCCGGGAGAAGGTGACCCTCTCGAACTCCCACTCCACCCCGCGGGCGGGTGGGCGGCGCAACGCACGGGTCATGGTTCCTCCTCCGGGTCTCCGGTCTCGCTGACCTCAGTCTGCCGAAACGTCGTCGAGTGCGCGGACGATCTCGTCGGGCAGCGTGAGCTCCTCCACGCCGAGGGCGCCACGCAGCTGGGCGGCGGTCCGTGCGCCGACCACCGGAGCGGTGACGCCGGCGCGGTCGCGGACCCAGACCAGCGCCACCTCCAGGGCGCTCCACCCCAGGCCGTCCGCGGCGCGGGCGACCGCCTCGACGATGCTCGCCGAGCGCTCGTCGAGGTAGGCGTTGACGAAGTTCGAGAAGTGCGCCGAGGCCGCCCGGGAGTCCGAGGGGGTGCCCGTCCGGTACTTGCCCGTCAGCACGCCGCGTCCCAGCGGTGACCAGGGGAGCACCCCCAGCCCGAGGGCGGCGGCCGCCGGCAGGACCTCGTGCTCGACCGCACGGTTGAGCAGGGAGTACTCGACCTGCGTCGAGGCCAGCGGCGAGCGCCCCGGTACGGCGCGCTGCCACGTCGCCGCCTGCGCGGTCTGCCACCCGGAGTAGTTGGAGATCCCGACGTACGCCGCCCGCCCACTGCTCACCGCCGTGTCCAGCGCGGCCAGGGTCTCCTCGAGCGGGGTGTCGTCGGACCAGATGTGCACCTGCCAGAGGTCGACGTGGTCGGTGCCCAGCCGGCGCAGGGAGGCGTCGAGCGTCGTCAGGAGGTGGCCGCGCGAGGTGTTGTACTCCCGGCTGCCACGCCTCGCGCTGATGCCGGCCTTGGTGGCGAGGACCACCTCGTCGCGGGACACCACGTCGCCGATCAGCGTGCCGATCAGCTCCTCCGAGGCACCGTTGCCGTAGCCCGCCGCCGTGTCCAGGAGGGTGCCCCCAGTCTCGGCGAACGCGATCAGCTGGTCGCGCGCCTCGTGCTCGTCGGTGTCGCGGCCCCAGGTCATCGTGCCCAGCCCGAGGCGGGACACCGTCAGGCCGGTCGAGCCGACACGCCGTTGCTGCATGGGGGAAAGGTAGCCAAGGCGCGGGTGTGGAGCCCTCCCGGCTCGCCGTTCACGTTCCGCACAGGTGCCACCCCGTAGGCTGTCGCAGCCGCCCACACCGACCCGAAAGCGAGTCGATGAACTACTTCGACGCCGTCGTCCTCGGCATCGTCGAGGGGCTCACCGAGTTCCTCCCCATCTCCAGCACCGGCCACCTGACGATCGCCGAGAAGGCGCTCGGGCTGGACCTGGCCGACGAGGCGGTGACGGCGTACACGGCCGTGATCCAGATGGGGGCCATCGCTGCCGTGGTCGTGTACTTCTTCCGCGACATCTGGCGGATCGCGAAGGCGTGGGTCGCCGGCCTGGTGAAGCCGGAGTACCGCGGCACCCTCGACCACCGGATGGGCTGGTACGTCATCGTCGGCACGATCCCGGTGGGGATCGCCGGCCTCGTGCTCAAGGACGTCATCACCGGCCCGCTCCGCTCGCTCTGGGTGGTCGCCTTCGCCCTGATCGCGTGGAGCGCGGTGATGTGGGCCGCCGAGCGGGTGGGGCGTCAGGACCGGTCCGAGAAGGACCTCCGGCTGCGCGACGCCATCGGGATCGGCCTGATCCAGGTGGTCGCCCTGGTGCCGGGCGTCTCCCGCTCGGGCGCCACGATCTCCGGAGGCCTGTTCCTCGGGCTGGACCGGGTCACCGCCACCCGGGTGAGCTTCTTCCTCTCGATCCCCGCGCTCGTCGCTGCCGGTCTCTTCGAGCTCCCCGACGCCATGGGCGGCGACATCGGGCTCGGGGTCGCGCTCGTCGGGATCGCCGTGGCGTTCGTCGTGGCCTACGCGTCGATCGCGTGGCTGCTGCGGTTCGTCGCCGGACACGCGATCACCTGGTTCATCCCCTACCGCGTCGCCCTCGGGCTGCTGCTGATCGGACTCCTCGCCACCGGGGTGATGGCGCCGACCTGAGCGCCGGCCAGGGCCCACCCCTCGCGTCCACACCGAGAGCTAGAGCCAGCCGGACCGCTTGAACAAGACGTAGAGCGTGCCGGAGATGGCCGCCATCAGCAGCAGCGCGAACGGGTACCCCACGCCCCACCCCAGCTCGGGCATGTGCCGGAAGTTCATGCCGTAGATGCCGGCGATCAGGGTGGGCGGCGCGACCAGGCCGACCCAGGCGCTGATCTTGCGCATGTCGTTGTTCTGCTGGACGGAGATCTGGGCCAGGTGCGCCTCGAACGCCGTCGACAGCAGGGCGTCGAGGGAGTCGACCGTCTCCGCGACGCGGGCGAGGTGGTCGGCCACGTCCCGGAAGAACGGCGCCGCCTTCTCGGGCACGCCCGCCACCTGGCCGGCCGCGAGCTTGGCGAGCGGGTCGCGCAGCGGCATGACCGCACGACGTACCTCGGCCAGCTCGCGCTTCAGCACGTAGATCCGTGCCGAGTCGTCGGTCCGCTCGGAGGAGAAGACGGAGGTCTCGATCTCGTCGACGTCGACCACCAGCTCGTCGACGACCTCGAGGTACTCGTCGACGACCCGGTCGACGATCGCGTACAGCACGCCCCCGGCACCGTGGCGGAGCACGTGGCGGCGCTCCTCGAGCTGTTCACGGGCCGAGTGGAGCTCGCCGCCGGAGCCGTGCCGGACGGTGACCACGAAGTCGGCACCGACGAACATGGCGATCTCCCCGGTCTCGACGGCATCCTGCTCGTCGACGTACCAGAGCGTCTTCAAGACGGTGAACACCTGGTCGTCGAAGCGCTCCAGCTTCGGGCGCTGGTGGGCCTTGACGGCGTCCTCGACAGCCAGCGGGTGGAGGCAGAAGACCTGCGCCACCTCGGCGATCTCGTCCTGCGACGGCTCGAACATCCCGATCCAGATGAAGTCGCCGGGCTCGGTGGCATGGGTCCGCAGCTCGCGCCAGTCGTCACTGCCCTCGATGCGGGCGCCGTCGCGGTACAACGCGCAGTCCACGATCACGGGGCCACCGTAGCCGCACTACAGTCGCGGCCATGGCAACCGTGATCCTCGTGCGCCACGGGCGGACGACGGCCAACGCGTCCGGAACGCTGGCCGGCCGGCTCCCCGGGGTGCGCCTCGACGAGACCGGCGTGGCGCAGGCCGGACGCACGGCGGAGCGGCTCGCCGCCGTCCCGCTCGCGGGGGTCGTGACGAGTCCGCTGGAGCGCTGCCGCCAGACGGCGAAGGCGCTGGTTGCAGCACAGCCCGCGGCGCCGCCGCTCTCGACCGAGCGGGGCATCACCGAGTGCGACTACGGGGAGTGGGCCGGCCGCCCGATCAAGGAGCTCGCGAAGGAGAAGCTGTGGTCGCTGGTGCAGACCCAGCCCTCGGCAGCCGCCTTCCCGGGCGGTGAGGCGATGACCGCGATGCAGGCCCGCGCGGTCGGCGCCGTACGACGCCTCGACGCCGCGTTCGAGGCCGAGCACGGTGTGGGCGCGGTGTGGGTCGCGGTCAGCCACGGCGACGTGATCAAGTCGGTGCTCGCGGACGCGCTCGGCATGCACCTGGACCTGTTCCAGCGGCTGCACGTCGACCCGGCGTCGGTCTCGATCGTGCGCTACACCGCGACCCGGCCCTACGTCCTCGCGACGAACACCCATGCGGGCGACCTCGCGTGGCTGGCACCGCCGCCACGCAAGCGCGGGCGGGCTCGGAGCGCTCGCAGCACCGATGCCGTCGTCGGCGGGGGCGCAGGCCCTTCCGCCACGGCCTAGGGTGAACGACATGCCACCCCTCGTCCACGGCTTCGACCCACCCGAGCGGTTCGTCGCCGGCACCGTCGGCCCCCCGGGCCAGCGCACGTTCTTCCTGCAGGCTCGGTCGGGGGCCCGGGTCGTCAGCGTCGCCCTGGAGAAGCAGCAGGTCCAGGCGCTCGCCGAGCGGATCGACGAGCTGCTCGACGACGTGATGGCCAGCGAGGCCAACGAGGCCCTGATCCCCGCGGTGGCACCGCTCGGCCTCGACGACTCCGCCCCGCTCGAACAGCCCATCGAGGAGGAGTTCCGGGCAGGCACGATGACCCTGTCCTGGGACCCCGACGACCAGCGGGTGGTGATCGAGGTGTTCCCCTTCAACGAGGCCGCTGTCGTCACCCCCGAGCAGCTCGAGGACCTCGACGAGGAGGAGTTCGAGGAGCCCGAGCCCGACGAGGTCTTCCTCGTGCGGCTCGAGCCGGGTCCGGCGCGGGCCTTCGTCAAGCGCGCGGAGCAGGTCCTCGAGGCCGGCCGCCCCAGCTGCCCCTTCTGCGGGAACCCGATCGACCCCGACGGTCATCTGTGCGTGCGGGCCAACGGCTTCCGGCGACGGGACCCGTGACCGATCCGCTCACCCCGGAGACCGGAGCCGCCGCGGTCCCCGACCTGGCGGCGGGGGCGATCGAGCTGCACGGCCGGGTGATGCCGGCCTCGAACGCCACGTTCGTGGGGGAGATCGACGGGATCCGGGTCGTCTACAAGCCGGTCGCCGGCGAACGCCCGCTGTGGGACTTCCCGTACGGCACCCTCGCCGACCGGGAGCGCGCGGCGTACCTGGTCTCCGAGGCGTTCGGCTGGGACGTCGTCCCCGAGACGTGGCTGCGCGACGGCCCGCACGGCTGGGGCATGGTGCAGCGCTGGCAGGAGCCCGACGAGGGGCAGGTCGCGGTGACGCTGGTGCCCGAGGGCGAGGTCCCCGCGGGGTGGCGGCACGTCTTCGACGGCCTCGACGGGCACGACCGTCCGATCTCCCTCATCCACGAGGACTCCGCGCCGCTGCGCCGGATGTCGGTCTTCGACGTGGTGGTCAACAACGCCGACCGCAAGGGCGGTCACGTCCTGGAGATGGCGGACGGCCACCGGTACGGCGTCGACCACGGCCTGACCTTCCACTCCGAGCACAAGCTGCGCACCGTGCTGTGGGGATGGCTGGGGGAGGACCTCACGCCCGAGGAGGTCGCGACGGTGCGGCGGGTCGGCGCCGAGGTGCGGGCCGCACTCGGCGACGTGCTCGCGGCGCACCTGACGGACCTCGAGATCGAGGCGCTCGCGCGGCGGTGCCAGCGCCTTGCGGACCGCGGGGTCATGCCGGCACCGCGCGGGGAGTGGCCCGCGATCCCGTGGCCGCCGTTCTGACACCACTGGATAGTCTTCACGGCATGCGTGCCTGGCCCTCCCCGGACATCTCGACCCTGCCCGTCGTGGGTCCGCCGGTGGTGCTCCACGACACCGCCTCCGGTGGGCGCGTCACCACCACCCCGGACGGTCCCGCCCGGCTCTACGTCTGCGGCATCACGCCGTACGACGCCACGCACCTGGGTCACGCCGCGACGTACGTCGCCTTCGACCTGCTCAACCGAGCCTGGCGCAGCGCGGGTCACGAGGTCGTCTACGTCCAGAACGTCACCGACGTCGACGACCCGCTCCTCGAGCGCGCCGCGAAGGTGCGCGTGGACTGGATCGAGCTCGCCGAGCGCGAGACCGAGCTGTTCCGGCAGGACATGGCCGCGCTCCGCGTCCTCCCGCCCGACCACTACATCGGTGCGGTCGAGTCGATCCCCTTGGTGATCTCGCTCATCGAGCGGCTCGACGCCGCCGGCGCGATCTACCGGGTCGAGGACGACCTGTACTTCTCGGTGACGGCCGACCCGGCGTTCGGCGCGGAGTCGGGCTGGTCGCGCGAGCAGATGCTCGAGGTCTACCCCGAGCGCGGCGGCGACCCCGAGCGACCCGGCAAGAAGGACCCGCTGGACTGCATCGTGTGGCGCGGCCGCCGCGAGGGCGAGCCGTCGTGGGAGAGCCCGTGGGGTCCGGGGCGCCCCGGCTGGCACGTGGAGTGCACGGCCATCGCCCAGGAGCACCTCGGCGGCGCCTTCGACGTCCAGGGGGGCGGCAGCGACCTGGTGTTCCCCCACCACGAGATGTGTGCCGGCCACGCGCAGGTCGCGGTGCCCGGGACGCCGTTCGCCCAGGTCTACAGCCACGGCGGGATGGTCGCCTACGACGGCGAGAAGATGTCGAAGTCGCGCGGCAACCTGGTCTTCGTCTCGGCCCTGCGCAACAGCGACGTCGATCCGATGGCCATCCGCCTCGCGCTGATGCGCCACCACTACCGGGCGGACTGGGAGTGGACCGACGACGAGCTCTGGACCGCCGTCGACGACCTCGACCGCTGGCGCCGGGCGCTGTCACTGGGCGCCGGAGCTCCGGCCGGGCCGGTCGTCGAGGAGGTGCTCGCCGCGCTCGCCGACGACCTCGACGCCCCCCGGGCGGTCGCCGCCGTCGACCGCTGGGTCGACGCCACCCTCGGCACCGACGGCCTGGCCGACACCAGTGACCCCGACGCCGCCGTTCGGCTCCTCGGTCTCGTCGACGCCGCCCTGGGTCTCTCACTCTGGCCGCGCTGACCCTGGTCTGACCTGCTGGCGGGTCGCCGTCGACATGCGGTTGGTGACCAATCCGCGGCATTTCCGGGCTCAGATCTGCGGTTGGTGACCAATCCCCGCACCTCCGGCGGCCCGCGGACAGCGAGCCGGCGGGCGATGATGCCGCGCCCCGCGGAAGCCCCTGGGGCATGCGGTTGGTGACCAATCCGCAGCATTTCTGCGCTCAGATCTGCGGTTGGTGACCAATCCGCAGCCGTTTCGAGCGCAGCGGACGACGAGCACCGACCGGATCAGCCGTCAGCTGTCGTCCTGCCGCCGCTTGAGGTACCGCTCGAACTCCCGGGCGATGGCCTCGCCGGACGCCTCGGGGAGGTCGGTGGTGTCGCGGGTCTCCTCGAGCGCCCGGACGTAGTCGGCGACGTCCTCGTCCTCCTCGGCGAGCTCGTCGACGCCCCGCTCCCAGGCCCGGGCGTCCTCGGGGAGGTCGCCGAGCGGGATCGAGGCCTCGAGTAGGTCCTCGAGCTGGCCCAGCAGTGCGAGGGTGGCCTTGGGGCACGGCGGCTGCGCGACGTAGTGGGGGACCGCCGCCCAGTACGACACCGCGGGCATGTCGACCCGCACGCAGGCGTCCTGGAAGACCCCGACGATGCCGGTGGGGCCTTCGTAGGTCGACTGCTCCAGCTTGAGCCGGTCGACCAGGTCGGGCTCCGTCGCCGTGCCGGAGACCGGGATCGGGCGGGTGTGCGGCGTGTCGGCGAGCAGCGCACCGAGTGTGACGACCATCGCGCCCCCCAGCTCGTCGCACGCGGAGAGCAGCTCGGCGCAGAACTGGCGCCACCGCATGCTCGGCTCGATGCCGCGGATCAGCACCACGTCGCGGTCGAGCTCGGGCGGCGACGCGACGGCGATGCTGGTGGTCGGCCAGGTGATCCGGCGGTAGCCCACCTCGTCGGTCCCCACGACGGGCCGGTTGACCTGGAAGTCGTAGAAGTCCTCGGGGTCGACGGCGCCGATGGTGCGTGCGCCCCACACCCGGATGAGGTGGTCGACGACCGACGACGCCGCGTCCGCAGCGTCGTTCCAGCCCTCGAAGGCGGCGATGACGATCGGGTCCACCAGGTCCGGGACGTCCTCCAGCTCGATCACCTCACCCAGCCTAGTCCGCGCGGGGATTTCTGCAGGTGAGACGCCCGGTGTCACGATCTGGGAACCCGGTCCAGCCTGTGGACCTGGTTCATACGCTGGAACCCTGCAACAGGCATCCGCAACAGGCATCCGCAAGTGGCCCCCGAGAGGAGCCCCGTTGGCTGAGAGTCCGTCCCCGTCCACCGCCTGGCGTCCCGATGCCAGCGACGAGCTGCGGCGCGCGCTGCGCGAGCGCATCCTCGTCATCGACGGCGCGATGGGCACCGCGATCCAGCGGGACCGGCCCGACGAGGCCGGCTACCGGGGTGAGCGGTTCGCGGACTGGCCGCAGGACCTGGTCGGCAACAACGACCTCCTGACCCTGACCCAGCCCGAGATCATCGCCTCCATCCACCGGGAGTACCTCGAGTCCGGCGCGGACCTGATCGAGACCAACACGTTCAACGCCAACGCGGTCTCGCTGGCGGACTACGGCATGCAGGACCTGGCCTACGAGCTCAACCTCGAGGCCGCCCGGCTCGCACGGCGCGCAGCCGACGCGGTGGCCACGGTGGACCGACCGCGGTACGTCGCCGGCGCGCTCGGCCCCACGACGCGGACCGCGTCGATCTCGCCCGACGTCAACGACCCGGGCGCCCGCAACGTCTCCTACGAGCAGCTCGTGGCGGCGTACCTCGATGCCGCGCGCGGGCTGGTCGACGGCGGTGCCGACCTGATCGTGATCGAGACCGTCTTCGACACGCTCAACGCCAAGGCGGCGATCTTCGCGGTCGAGCAGCTCTTCGACGACGCGGGACGGCGCTGGCCGGTCATCGTGTCGGGGACGATCACCGACGCCTCCGGGCGCACGCTCTCCGGCCAGACCACGGAGGCCTTCTGGAACTCGGTCCGCCACGTCCGCCCGCTGGCGGTCGGCCTGAACTGCGCGCTCGGCGCGAAGGAGATGCGGCCCTACATCGCCGAGATGTCGCGGGTCGCGGACACGTTCGTCTCCTGCTACCCCAACGCGGGCCTGCCCAACGCGTTCGGCGAGTACGACGAGGCGGCGGAGGAGACCGCGTCGGTCGTCGGCGAGTTCGCCCGCAGCGGCTTCGTGAACCTGGTCGGCGGCTGCTGCGGCACCACGCCGGCGCACATCGCGGCGATCGCCCGCGCGGTCGCGGACCAGGCGCCGCGCAGGATCCCCGAGATCGCCCCCGCCATGCGACTGGCCGGGCTCGAGCCGTTCACGCTCGACGCCTCCAGCCTGTTCGTCAACGTCGGTGAGCGCACGAACATCACCGGGTCGGCCCGGTTCCGCAACCTGGTCAAGGCAGGCGACTACGACACGGGTCTCACGGTGGCCGCGCAGCAGGTCGAGAACGGCGCCCAGGTCATCGACGTCAACATGGACGAAGGCATGATCGACGGCGTCGCCGCCATGGACCGGTTCCTCAAGCTGATCGCGAGCGAGCCCGACATCTGCCGGGTGCCCGTCATGGTCGACTCCTCCAAGTGGGAGGTCATCGAGGCCGGCCTGCGGACGATCCAGGGCAAGCCGATCGTGAACTCGATCTCGCTCAAGGAGGGCGAGGACAAGTTCGTCGAGCAGGCACGCCTGTGCCGGCGGTACGGCGCCGCGGCGGTCGTCATGGCCTTCGACGAGGACGGCCAGGCAGACAACCTCGAGCGGCGGACCGCGATCTGCGAACGTGCCTACCGGATCCTCGTGGACCAGGTCGGGTTCCCGGCCGAGGACATCATCTTCGACCCGAACGTGTTCGCGGTCGCGACCGGGATCGAGGAGCACGCGTCGTACGGCCTCGACTTCATCGAGGCGACTCGGTGGATCAAGGAGCACCTGCCCGGCGCCAAGGTGTCGGGCGGCATCTCGAACGTCAGCTTCTCCTTCCGGGGCAACAACCCGGTCCGTGAGGCGATCCACGCCGTGTTCCTCTACCACGCGGTCGCCGCGGGCCTCGACATGGGCATCGTCAACGCCGGCGCCCTGGTCGTGTACGACGAGGTGGAGCCCGAGCTGCGCGAACGCATCGAGGACGTCGTACTCAACCGCCGCCCCGACGCGGCGGAGCGGCTGCTGGAGATCGCCGAGAGCCACAACCGCAGCGCCGAGGAGGAGGCGGCGGCCGAGGAGGAGTGGCGGTCGCACCCGGTCGCCGAGCGGATCACCCACGCCCTGGTCAAGGGCATCGACGCCCACGTCGAGGCGGACACGGAGGAGCTCCGTCAGGAGATCGCCGCTCGCGGCGGTCGCCCGATCGAGGTGATCGAGGGTCCGCTGATGGACGGCATGAACGTCGTGGGCGACCTCTTCGGCGCCGGCAAGATGTTCCTGCCCCAGGTCGTGAAGTCCGCCCGCGTGATGAAGAAGGCCGTGGCGCACCTCATCCCGTACATCGAGCAGGAGAAGCTCGACAACCCCGAGTACGCCACCGCCAAGGACACCAACGGCACCATCGTGATGGCGACCGTGAAGGGCGACGTCCACGACATCGGCAAGAACATCGTCGGCGTCGTGCTCCAGTGCAACAACTTCGAGGTCATCGACCTCGGCGTGATGGTGCCCGCCCAGAAGATCCTCGACACCGCGGCGGAGATCGGCGCCGACGCGATCGGCCTCTCCGGCCTGATCACCCCGTCCCTGGATGAGATGGTCAACGTCGCCGCCGAGATGCAGCGCCAGGGGTTGGACATCCCCCTGCTGATCGGTGGTGCGACGACCTCGCGCGCCCACACGGCCGTGAAGGTCGACAAGCAGTACGACGGACCGGTCGTCTGGGTCAAGGACGCCTCCCGCTCCGTGCCGACGCTCGCCACCCTGCTCAACGACGCGCAGCGCCCGCGGCTCATGGCCGAGGTCCAGGCCGACTACGACGCGCTCCGCGTCCGGCACGCGGCCAAGCACGACCGGCCGATGCTGACCGTCGAGCAGGCCCGGGCGAACCGCACCCCCATCGAGTGGGACGGGTACGCCCCGCCGGCTCCACGTGCGCCGGGGATCCACCTGCTGCCGGGCTACGACCTCGCGGAGCTGCGCGACTACATCGACTGGCAGCCCTTCTTCAACGCGTGGGAGATGAAGGGCAAGTTCCCCGACATCCTCAACAATCCCGCGACGAGCGAGACGGCCCGATCCCTCTACGACGACGCCCAGCGGATGCTGGACCGGATCATCGAGGAGAGGTGGCTGGTCGCCAACGGCGTCTTCGGGTTCTTCCCGGCCCACGCGGTCGGGGACGACATCGTCCTCTACACCGACGACACCCGGACCGCGGTCCTCACGACACTGCACCACCTGCGGCAGCAGGGGGAGCACCGACACGGCGTGCCGAACCGAGCGCTGAGCGACTTCGTCGCGCCGCGGGAGACCGGTCTGCCCGACCACGTGGGCGCGTTCGCCGTGACGGCGGGTCTCGGTCTCCAGGACCGTATCCTGGCGTTCAAGGCCGACCACGACGACTACTCCGCCATCCTCCTCGAGTCGCTCGCCGACCGGCTCGCCGAGGCCTTCGCCGAGCGGTTGCACCAGCGTGTGCGCACCGACTTCTGGGGGCACGAGCCCGACGAGAACCTCGACAACGAGGGGCTGGTCGCGGAGCGCTACCGGGGGATCCGACCGGCGCCCGGCTACCCGGCGTGCCCCGAGCACACCGAGAAGCGCACGCTCTGGAGCCTGCTCGACGTGCAGGCGTCGACCGGGATCGAGCTGACCGAGAGCATGGCGATGTGGCCGGGTGCGGCCGTCTCCGGCTGGTACTTCTCCCACCCGGAGTCGCAGTACTTCGTCGTCGGCCGGCTCGGTCGCGACCAGGTCGCCGACTACGCGGAGCGCAAGGGCTGGACCCTCGCGGAGGCGGAGCGGTGGCTCTCGCCGAACCTCGGCTACGACCCCGATGACTGATCTGGCCGACGAAGGCCGCGGATTGGTCACCAACCGCACGTCGGCGACGCTCTCGTCTGCGGTTGGTGACCAATCCGTGGGTCCAGCCGCGGTCCTCTGGGACATGGACGGCACGCTGGTCGACACCGAGCCGCACTGGGTCGAGACGGAGTACGAGCTGGCCGAACGCCATGGCGGTCGGTGGTCCGATGCGGACGCGCTCAACCTCGTCGGCAACGACCTACGCTCCTCCGGGGCCTACATCCGTGAGCACATGGGCATCGACCTCGAGGTCGACGAGATCGTCGAGGAGCTGCTGGACGGCGTCGTCCGCAAGGTCGAGGAGGAAGTGCTCTGGCGTCCCGGAGCGGTCGAGCTGCTCGGCCGGCTGCGAGAGTCGGGCGTCCCGTGCGGACTCGTCACCTCGTCGTACGACCGCTTCGTCGCCCCCATCCTGTCCCAGCTGCCACCCGAGACCTTCCGCGTGATCGTGACCGGGGACCGGGTCGAGCAGGGCAAGCCGCACCCGGAGCCGTACCTCACCGCTGCCGCGGCACTCGGCGTCGACGCCGCACACTGCCTGGCGATCGAGGACTCCAACACCGGTGCGAAGTCGGCCGAGAGCGCGGGCTGCCTCGTCCTGGTCGTCGAGAACCACGTGCCGGTCCTGGCTTCGGAGCGGCGGGTCTTCGCCGACACGCTCGAGGGGGTCGACCTGGCGCGCGTGTGGCAGGAGGGCAACCCGGGTCCACGGGTGCCCTGAGACGTCGAGATGACTAGTCCTGGTCCTAGTACCACCGGACAATGGTGGTCCCACAGGCCCCGGGTGTTGGATGGAGACATCCGGGGGGAACTGTCCCTGGTTCTTTGGAAGCAGGTTCGATGATCGTCCGACGCGGCCCCGCCGTCGTGCTCAGCCTCGT